>Ga0247742_10000207_pt1 | contig 50271 bp, 41 predicted proteins | sample UWRJL208509C2_FD_180944 | JGI IMG/M metagenome (GOLD analysis project Ga0247742, IMG submission 180944) | Plant litter microbial communities from Arlington Agricultural Research Station in Wisconsin, United States - UWRJ-L208-509C-2 | ecosystem: Environmental > Terrestrial > Plant litter >...
CCAATCAGGGGAATCGCGAAGGAATGTAGGGCGAAGAGACCAGGCCGATAGGCGGTGACGACAGGAGGGAGTCGAAGACAGGCGTGAGGGGGGAGGGAAGGCGGCAACCCGTCAGGGCTGCCGCGGTCTGCGTCAGGGAATGGCGACTTCGATCACGCCGTCGGCCGTGACGCTGACTTCGGCCGTTCCGGCTTCGACGTCTGGCGCGGGAGCGCCATCGCTGCGCGCAGCTTTCATCATCATGACCGGGGCACGGGCATAGGGCTGTGGATAGCCCGAAGTATTGAGATTGAGGTTGACCAGTTTGTAGCTGCTGCCGCCCAGCGCATCGGTAACCAGCTGCGCGCGGGTTTTGAAAGCCGCGACGGCGTCCTTGAGCAAGGTGTCTTCGCTGGCTTTACGGGCAGGTTTGGAGATAGAGAAGTCCATGCCGCCCATCTTCATTTCGGTGTTCAGCAACTCGCCGGTCAGTTTGGACAGCGCCGCGAAGTCAGCGCTTTCCAGACGCAGCTCGGCACGTTCGCGCCAGCCGGTGATTTTCTGGCCTTTGTCGTCATAGACCGGGTAGCTGTTGCGGTTGCCCTGACGGATCGTAACGTCCTTGACCTGACGCGCCTGGCCCAGCGCTTTGTTGAGATTCTCGGTGATTTCTGCAGCCAGTTTGGCAGGGTCCGAGTTCTGCGATTCGCTGTAGAACGTGACCATCATCAGGTCACGCTGGACGTCCTGATTGACCTCGGCACGCACGGAAACCTGGTTGTAGTGAACGTCATCGGCCAGGGCGGGAAGGCTGGCGAGCGCTGCGGTGCCGACAGCGATGAGGGTGGCAAGCGGGCGACGGATGAACATATAAACTCCTTGTTGTGTGAACCGCAGGCGATGGCTCGCCGCACGGATGCCAATGAGACTGTAATCCCGGGGGCTTGTTCCGGTGAGGCTGCCGGGCATCGTTTTCGTGGGAGGGAGCTTGCTCGCGATCGGCCTATACGTCTGACACATCATCGAAAAATTCACCAACGTATCGCGAGCAAGCTCCCTCCCACGCTTCCCGTTTTTAGTGCAATAGACGATATCGACCACATGTGGCGCTTTGACGCACTGACGCTGCGTTCCCGACGGCATTGGTTATACTCGCTCCGATTCGCCTGGAGCGCTCATCAGGAGAGCTCATGCTCGCCCCCATCCAAATGCTTTCCGCCACCCGCCAGAACCTCTGGCGGCTGACGTTCGTGCGCGTGCTGGTATTGGCCGCGCAGGCCGGCTCCGTCGGGTTTGCCTACCTGTTCGATCTGCTGCCGCTGCCTTGGCTACAGCTGGACATCACCCTCGGCATATCGGCCATCGTCTGTTTGCTGACGGCCCTGCGCCTGCGTACCTCATGGCCGGTGACCGAGCTTGAATACGCCGTGCAGCTGGCGTTCGACCTGTTTATCCACAGCGCACTGCTGTTCTTCTCGGGCGGCTCAACCAACCCGTTCGTTTCCTATTATCTGGTGCCGCTGACGATCGCTGCGGTGACGTTGCCGTGGCGCTATTCGCTGATCCTGTCCGGTATCGCCCTGGCGCTGTACACCCTGATGCTGGCGCAGTTCTACCCGTTGGCAGCCTTCGCGGCGTCCCGGGAGAAACTGCAGATTTACGGCATGTGGCTGAGCTTCGCCCTGGCAGCGGGTGTGATTACCTTCTTTGCCGCGCGCATGGCCGAGGAGCTGCGGCGTCAGGAGCACATGCGTGCCTTGCGCCGGGAGGAAGGCGCCCGCGATCAGCAGCTGCTCGCTGTGGCCACCGAAGCGGCCGGCGCTGCCCACGAATTGGGCACGCCCTTGGCCACCATGAGCGTGCTGCTCAAGGAAATGCGTCAGGATCATCACGATCCGGCGCTTCAGGAAGACCTGTCGATCCTGCAAGACCAGGTCAAGCTGTGTAAGGAAACCCTGCAACAACTGGTGCGCGCCGCTGAAGCCAATCGCCGCCTGGCCGTGCAGGAGCAGACCGTCAGTCACTGGCTGGATCAGGCACTCAATCGCTGGCACCTGATGCGCCCCGAAGCCAGCTATCGTTTCCAGAGGCTGGGGCAGGGCGAGTTGCCGATGATTGCGCCGCCGCCGGACCTGACCCAGGCCCTGCTGAATCTGCTGAACAACGCCGCCGATGCCTGCGCCGAAGGGCTGGAAGTCAATCTGGACTGGGACGATCACGAAATCTGCATCAGCATTCGCGATCATGGCGCAGGCGTGCCGTTGGCGATCGCAGAACAGATCGGCAAACCGTTTTTTACCACGAAGGGCAAAGGCTTCGGCCTGGGCCTGTTCCTGAGCAAAGCCAGTGTCACCCGCGCGGGCGGCTCGGTGAAACTCTATCCTCACGAGGAAGGCGGTACGCTCACCGAGCTGCGCCTGCCCCGTGACGCACGAGGAGATGAAGCATGACTGACGAAATCCAGGTTGAAGGCGAAGAGCTGCCGCATTTGTTGCTGGTCGACGATGATGCCACCTTCACCCGCGTGATGGCGCGGGCGATGGCCCGGCGCGGTTTTCGCGTCAGTACCGCAGGCTCGGCAGAAGAAGGCCTGACCCTGGCTCAGGCCGACATCCCGGACTACGCGGCGGTCGACCTGAAGATGGAAGGCGACTCGGGTCTTGTGCTGTTGCCCAAGCTGCTGGAACTGGACCCGGAAATGCGTGTCCTGATACTGACCGGTTATTCGAGCATCGCCACAGCTGTCGAAGCCATCAAGCGCGGCGCCTGCAACTACTTGTGCAAACCGGCCGACGCCGATGACGTGCTGGCAGCCTTGCTCTCCGAGCACGCCGACCTCGACACCCTGGTGCCGGAAAACCCGATGTCCGTGGACCGCCTGCAGTGGGAACACATCCAGCGCGTGCTGACCGAGCACGAAGGCAACATTTCTGCCACGGCACGGGCGCTGGGCATGCACCGGCGCACCCTGCAACGCAAGCTGCAAAAGCGCCCGGTGCGTCGCTGAGGAGTTAAACATTTATTCATGGAAGATCGTGGGTGGCGTCTGGCACATTGAGAAGACGCTACTAAATACCTGTCACTGAGCCTTAACCATGAATGTGAATGCCGAACAATCCTCGGTCAACGACACCGTGTCAGGGAAGTTTTTTTCCCGGGTCTGGAAGCTCGTCACGCCCTACTGGCGCAGCGAAGAAAAAGGCATGGCGTGGGTGCTGCTGATTGCAGTGATCATCCTCTCGCTGTTCAGCGTGTTCATCTCGGTGCTGGTCAACAGCTGGTATCGCGACTTCTATAACGCGCTGCAGAACAAAGACCTTGGCGCCTTCACCCACCTGATTCTGTACTTCTGCGGGATCGCCGCCATCGCCATTCTGGGCGCGGTGTATCGGCTGTACCTCACGCAGATGCTGACTATCCGCTGGCGGCGCTGGTTGACCGAGCAGCACTTCGCCAAGTGGCTCGCGCACAAGAATTATTACCGACTGGAGCAGGGCGGTTACACTGATAACCCTGACCAGCGTCTGTCCGAAGATCTCAATAACTTCACCTCCGACACCCTGAGCCTGAGCCTGGGTCTGTTGCGCACGGTGGTCAGTCTGGTGTCGTTCTCGGTCATTTTGTGGGGCGTGTCCGGCAGCATCGAGCTGTTCGGCATCACCATCCCCGGCTATATGTTCTGGGCTGCGCTGGTGTATGCGGCCGTCGGCAGTGTGCTCACGCATTTGATCGGCAAGCGCCTGATCATTCTCAGCAACCAGCAGCAACGCTACGAAGCCGACATGCGTTTCTCGTTGGTGCGGGTGCGTGAAAACGCTGAAAGCATCGCGCTCTCCGATGGCGAGGCCAACGAGAACGAGCGCCTGAGCAGCCGGTTTGGCATGGTCTGGAGCAACTTCTGGACGATCATGAAGGTGCAGAAGCGCCTGACGTTTTTCACCGCTGGCTATTCACAGATCGCCATCATCTTCGCCTTCGTCGTCGCTGCGCCACGTTACTTTGCCGGCAAGATCGAATTGGGCGAGCTGATGCAGATCAACTCCGCGTTCGGCAATGTGCAGGAAAACTTCAGCTGGTTCATCGATGCCTATGCGTCGCTGGCCTCATGGCGCGCGACCTGTGATCGTCTGCTGAGCTTTCGTCAGGCGATGGATCAGAACGAGGCCCGTGTGCCCGCGATCAACGTAACCCACGAGCAGAACGCGCTGCGCCTGGAAGGGCTGGATTTGTCATTGGCCGGTGGGCGTCAATTACTGACCAACGCGAACGTGAACATTGCCGCCGGCGAGAAAGTCATGCTCAGCGGGCGTTCCGGCAGCGGGAAAAGTACCTTGCTGCGGGCGATGGGCGGGTTGTGGCTCGATGGTCATGGGGCGGTGAAGTTACCCGCTCAGCGCTCATTGTTCCTGCCGCAGAAACCTTATCTGCCGATTGGCACATTGCGCGAAGCGTTGAGTTATCCACAGCTGCCGGAAGTGTATCCGGCCGAGCGTTTCGCCGAGATCCTGCAAACTTGCCGGCTCAGCCATCTAATCCCGCGCCTGGACGAAAGCAATCACTGGCAACGCATGCTTTCACCCGGCGAGCAGCAGCGCGTAGCCTTCGCTCGGGCACTGTTGTACGCGCCACAGTGGCTGTATCTGGACGAAGCGACATCGGCGATGGATGAGGAAGATGAAGCGGCGCTGTATCAGGCGCTGCTGGATGAGCTGCCGGGCCTGACGCTGCTCAGCATCGGCCATCGCAGCAGTCTGAAACGCTTCCACGGCCGGCACCTGCGCATTGACTCAGGCCAGTTGCGCGAGCAGCCCTTGCCCGAGCCGGTGGTCTGACCCAACGCTGGCACAATAGCCCTTTTGGTTAATCCTCTCGCCGGGTGTGATCGTACAACCCGGTGAGCTATGATTAGTTTTTCACCGTATTTAGAGACGCATGTTGGATATGGAAAATCAGAGTGCTCCGCCTCGCGCCCGCCGAAAGCACCGCAGCCTGGCCCAAGAGTTGGTGACTGAGCTGTCCGAGCGTATTCGCAGCGGCCTGTTGAAGCGCGGCGACAAGTTGCCCACCGAGTCTGCGATCATGGAAGAGCAGGGCGTCAGCCGAACGGTTGTACGTGAAGCGATCTCCCGGCTGCAGGCCTCAGGTCTGGTCGAAACCCGTCATGGCATCGGCACCTTCGTGCTGGATACCCCAAGCCCCAGTGGCTTTCGCATCGATCCGGCGACCATCGTTACCCTGCGTGATGTGCTGGCGATCCTTGAGTTACGCATCAGTCTGGAAGTGGAATCGGCGGGGCTCGCCGCGCAACGCCGTTCTGCAGAGCAACTGGCTGACATGCGCGCTGCCCTGGATGCCTTGAACGAAGGCGTGTCCCATTCCAGTGATTCGGTCGGGCCCGATTTCCAGTTCCACATGGCGATTGCGCTGTCGACCGGCAACCGGTACTTCACCGACATCATGAATCACCTGGGCACCAGCATTATTCCCCGCACCCGTTTGAATTCGGCGCGTATCGCCCACGACGACCATCAGCACTACATGGGGCGCCTGAGCCGCGAGCACGAAGAAATCTACGACGCCATCGCCCGCCAGGACTCCGACGCCGCCCGCGCCGCGATGCGCCTGCACCTGACCAACAGCCGCGAGCGTTTGCGCCATGCTCATGAAGAGGCAGAGTCGCAGCGGGCTTGATTCAATAGCAAAGGCCGCAGATGGTCCTTTGTAGGAGCTGACGAGCAACGCGAGGCTGCGATGCGGTGTGTCAGATGTATAGCTTCGCAGCCTCGCGTTGCTCGTCAGCTCCTACAAAATCTGGATCGCGTTACGCCACTCATCCCCCCAACATTAAATTTCTCGACCCCCTATTGAGTCCGACCAATTACAGTTGTACGATGACTTACGACATCAGCGCAGGACTGATGCTTCATCCACAAAATCCACAAAAATTGTCCCAGGGTGTTCGAATAATGAATCCACAAGAGCTTAAGTCCGTCCTCTCTGCCGGCCTGTTGTCCTTCCCGGTTACCGATTTCAATGCCCAGGGCGATTTCCACCGCGCTGGCTACATCAAACGTCTGGAGTGGCTTGCTCCGTACGGCGCAACTGCCTTGTTCGCGGCCGGTGGTACTGGTGAGTTCTTCTCCCTCGCCGCCAGCGAATACTCCGAAGTCATCAAGACTGCCGTCGATACCTGCGAACACAGCGTGCCAATCCTGGCCGGTGTCGGTGGTTCGACCCGCCAAGCGATCGAATACGCTCAGGAAGCCGAGCGCCTGGGCGCCAAAGGCTTGCTGCTGCTGCCGCACTACCTGACCGAAGCCAGCCAGGACGGCGTTGCTGCCCACGTTGAAGCCGTCTGCAAATCCGTCAAAATCGGCGTTGTCGTCTACAACCGTAACGTCAGCCGCCTGACTGCTCCGTTGCTTGAGCGTCTGGCCGAGCGTTGCCCTAACCTGATCGGCTACAAAGACGGTCTGGGCGATATCGAACTGATGGTGTCGATCCGTCGCCGTCTGGGCGATCGCTTCTCCTACCTGGGCGGTTTGCCGACCGCTGAAGTCTACGCCGCTGCCTACAAGGCACTGGGCGTGCCGGTCTACTCCTCGGCGGTGTTCAACTTCCTGCCGAAAATGGCTATGGATTTCTACCACGCCATCGCTCGCGACGATCATCAGACCGTCGGCAAGCTGATCGACGATTTCTTCCTGCCTTACCTCGACATCCGTAACCGCAAATCCGGTTACGCCGTCAGCATCGTCAAAGCAGGCGCGAAAATCGCTGGCTACGACGCAGGCCCGGTTCGTACTCCACTGACCGACCTGACTGCAGAAGAGTACGAAATGCTCGCTGCACTGATGGACAAGCAGGGCGCGCAATAACCGGCACGCGCTTGATGAAGAACCGCTGAGCAATCAGCGGTTTTTTGCCGTCGGGCCGTCGCGTTTCACCGCATCAATCGCAGCTGAACTAAGGGGCGGCGGCGAGCAGCAAACACACACATAAGATCGTTTAACCCGCACAAAAAAATAATTAGTGGGAGTTTCTGACATGCTGAAAACCAAGCCGACTCACGTCCGGTATTTGATCTTGCTCATGCTGTTTCTGGTGACCACGATCAACTATGCCGACCGTGCAACCATCGCTATCGCGGGCTCCAGCCTGCAAAAAAGTCTCGGCATCGATGCCGTTACCCTCGGTTTTATCTTCTCTGCGTTTGGTTGGGCCTATGTGGCCGGCCAGATTCCTGGCGGCTGGCTGCTTGACCGGTACGGTTCCAAGAAAGTCTACGCACTGAGCATCTTCACCTGGTCGCTGTTCACCGTGCTGCAAGGCTATGTCGGTGAATTCGGTCTCTCGACTGCCATCTTCCTGCTGTTCGCCCTGCGCTTCATGGTGGGCCTGGCTGAAGCACCGTCCTTTCCTGGCAACGCCCGTATTGTCGCGGCCTGGTTCCCCACATCCGAGCGCGGGACTGCCTCAGCGATCTTCAACTCGGCGCAATACTTTGCCACCGTGTTGTTCGCCCCGATCATGGGCTGGATCGTCTACACCTTCGGCTGGCAGCACGTGTTCATCGTCATGGGCAGCATCGGCATCCTGTTCTCGCTGATCTGGCTGAAAGTGATCCACAGCCCGCGCAACCACCCGAAAATCAACAAGGAAGAGTTCGATCACATCGCCAACAACGGTGGCATGGTCGACATGGATCAAGACAAGGGCAAAGGCTCGGCCAGCGGTCCGAAGTGGGACTACGTGAAGCAACTGCTGACCAATCGCATGATGCTGGGCATCTACCTGGCGCAGTACTGCATCAACGGCATTACCTATTTCTTCCTGACCTGGTTCCCGGTGTACCTGGTTCAAGAGCGCGGCATGACCATCCTCAAGGCCGGTTTCATTGCCTCTTTGCCCGCGATCTGCGGCTTCATCGGCGGTGTGCTGGGCGGAGTGATTTCCGACTACCTGCTGCGCAAAGGCCACTCGCTGACCTTCGCCCGTAAAGCGCCAATCATCGGCGGTCTGCTGCTCTCTACCTCCATCGTGACCTGCAACTACGTTGACATCGAATGGGTCGTCGTCGGTTTCATGGCGCTGGCGTTCTTCGGCAAAGGCGTGGGCGCGCTGGGTTGGGCGGTGATGTCCGATGCGTCGCCAAAACAGATTGCCGGTTTGAGCGGTGGCCTGTTCAACATGTTCGGCAACATCGCATCGATCACCACTCCGATCGTGATCGGGTACATCATCAGCACCACCGGCTCGTTCAAATGGGCCCTGGTGTTCGTCGGCGCCAACGCGCTGGTGGCGGTGATCAGCTACGTCTTCATCGTGGGTGAAATCAAACGTGTAGAACTCAAGGAAACCCCATCGAAGGGTATCCAGCCGGCCAGTGAAGCCGATCTTTCTCAAGCGAAACTCTGAGGAAAAACCGTGATGAACTTGATCCAACATGCCGACTCGCCGCGTTACATCCGCTTGCACGCGCTTGATAACGTCGTCGTCGTGGTCAATGACCAGGGCGTTCCGGCGGGGACAGAATTCGATAACGGTCTGGTGACCATCGACAACGTTCCGCAGAGCCACAAGGTCAATACCGTGGACATTGCCGAAGGGGAGCCGATCATTCGTTATGGCCACACCATCGGCTACGCACTGCAGCCGATTCCGAAGGGCAGTTGGGTCAAGGAAGATCAATTGCGCATGCCGTCGGCGCCGCCGCTGGACAGTCTGCCGATGTCCGACGCCGTGCCGGTGCGAGGTGAAGCGCTAGAAGGCTTTACCTTCGAGGGCTATCGCAATGCTGATGGCACGGTCGGCACGCGCAACATTCTGGGGATCACCACTACGGTTCAGTGCGTCACTGGCGTGCTGGACTTTGCGGTCAAGCGCATCCGCGAAGAGCTGCTGCCCAAGTATCCGAACGTTGATGACGTGGTAGCCATCACCCACAGCTATGGCTGCGGCGTGGCCATCACCGCCAAGGACGCGTACATCCCGATTCGTACCGTGCGCAACCTGGCGCGCAACCCGAACCTGGGTGGCGAAGCACTGGTGATCAGTCTGGGCTGCGAGAAATTGCAGGCAGGGCAGGTGATGCACGAGGACGACGCGTCGGTGGATCTCACCGATCCGTGGCTGTACCGGTTGCAGGATTCCAGCCACGGTTTCAATGAAATGATCGAGCAGATCATGGAGCTGGCCGAAACCCGTTTGAAGAAACTCGATCAGCGCCGTCGCGAAACCGTGCCGGCCTCCGAGTTGATTCTGGGCATGCAGTGCGGTGGCAGTGACGCGTTTTCCGGCATCACCGCCAACCCGGCGCTCGGTTACGCCTCGGACTTGCTGCTGCGCGCAGGCGCCACGGTGATGTTCTCCGAAGTGACTGAAGTGCGCGATGCGATTTACTTGCTGACCTCACGGGCAGAGACGATGGAGGTGGCCCAAGGGTTGGTGCGGGAAATGGACTGGTACGACCGTTACCTGGCCAAGGGCGAAGCGGACCGCAGCGCCAACACCACACCGGGCAACAAGAAGGGCGGGTTGTCGAACATTGTCGAGAAGTCGCTGGGTTCGATCGTTAAATCCGGCAACAGCGCGATCAACGCGGTGCTGGGCCCTGGCGAGCGAGTCTCGCGCAAAGGGCTGATCTTCTGCGCCACGCCGGCGAGCGATTTTGTCTGCGGAACGCTGCAACTGGCGGCCGGGATGAACCTGCACGTGTTCACCACCGGACGCGGCACGCCGTATGGTCTGGCGATGTCGCCTGTGGTGAAAGTGTCGACACGGACCGAACTGGCGCAACGCTGGCCGGACCTGATCGACATCGACGCCGGACGGATTGCGACAGGTCGTGCAAGCATCGAGGACCTGGGCTGGGAGCTGTTCCACTTCTATCTGGATGTCGCCAGCGGCAAAAAGAAGACGTGGACCGAGCACTATCGTTTGCACAACGACATCACCCTGTTCAACCCAGCGCCGATTACGTGATCGATCACTTCGCGAGCAAGCTCTCTCCTACGGATTTGCGCCGAACACCGGTATTGTTGGAGCGAGGCTTGCCCGCGAAGCTGAATACGCGGAGTGTCAGGTAAACTGGGGACTCAGCTTCGCGGGCAAGCCTCGCTCCAACAGGAATTCAGTTTCACGGGCAAGCCAGATCGCCGAGTGGGAACGCTCGTTCCTTCCAATCAATGCCGTACATGATCCTTGTGCGGATGCTCCCCGCAGAACCGGGCCAGGGTCACGATGCTGCGGGTAATCGGCATCGGGATGTTCACTCTGGCTGCCATCTCCAGCACCGCATCGCCAATCGCTGCCAGTTCCAGCGGCAAACCCTTGTCGAAATCCTGCAGCATCGAAGTGCGCACCGCGCCCATGCTGGCGCCGAACTGCATGAACGTCGTGGGTTCCATGCTCAGTCGCGCATCATAGGCAGTGGCAACCGCCATCGCTTCGTGGAAGGTCGCCAGCGCCAGTTCGCGCATTTCCGGCAGCCCGTAAATCTGCTCCAGCGTGGCGCCAGTCACCACGGACACAGGGTTGGAGGTCAGGTTGGCAATGATCTTGGTCCACAGCTGATCGCGAATTCGGTCCGAGCCTTGGGCTTCAATACCTGCGCGGTAGATCAGCGAGCAGACCGTTTCCAGCCGGGGCGTCAGCTCATTGTTCAATTCGCCGAAGATGATCCGGTAGGGGTTGTGGGTCTTGACCACACCCGGTGCCGAGCTTTGCGCCGTCATGAACACCACGCAGCCGATGACGTTATCCAGGTTCAGCGAATCGTGGATCACGCCATCAGGGTCAACACTGGCAATGCGCTCACCGTCGAACTGGCCGCCTTCGCCGTGAAAATACCACCACGGCACACCATTGATCATCGGAATCACCAGCGTGTCGGGGCCAATCAGTGGCTGAATCTGCGGCAATAGCGTGGTTAGCGACGGCGCTTTGGTGCACAAGAAAACCACGTCCTGCTCGCCCAGCGCTTGTGCGTTGTCGCTGGCATTGACGGTAACGTGATGGCGGCCCTCCAGATCGTGCAGGTGGATGCCATTGCGCTTGAGCGCGTCCAGAGTCTTGCCACGGGCAAATACGTTGACCGGCTGACCACTCAGGGCAATGCGCGCCGCCAGGGTGCAACCAATGGCGCCGGCGCCCGCAATGCAGACGCGCAAGGAAGAAGAATTCATGACAGCTCCAGGTAATCGGACATCGGCTGCGCGGGAGGCCAGCCTGTTGCGCAATATCGCCTGAATGCGGTGCCTCTGCCACCAGATCTGTGCGCCAACGGTTGGGTGGAAGGGGCTTGCTCGCGATTTGCATTGATGCCGTACCGAATGAATCGGATTTGCGATCCCTAGCGCGAGCAAGCTCCCTCCCACGGATTTGCATATCGATTCAAGGTCCCCGCCCGTCCGCTTCCCGTTGCCTGCACCTGAACTTCACATCGCGTTGACGCCTCCCTATTTCATACAGGCGGCGCAAGCCTTACGCGCCGCCAAGCAGTATTTTTTGGCTAAAGCAAACAAGGAGAAGTTCATGCGTGCATTGACCTACCACGGCGCCCACGACGTGCGTGTCGAAACCGTCGCCGACCCCATCATTCAAGAGGCCGATGACGTCCTGCTCAAGGTCACCGCCACGGCCATCTGCGGTTCGGATCTTCACTTGTATCGCGGCAAGATTCCGGCCACCGAGCACGGCGATATCTTCGGCCATGAGTTCATGGGCATCGTCGAAGAAGTCGGCCCGCAAGTAACCGCAGTCAAACCGGGGGATCGCGTGGTCATCCCGTTCGTGATCGCCTGTGGTGGCTGTTTCTTCTGCCAGATGGATCTGTTCGCTGCGTGCGAAACCACCAACACCGGTCGCGGGGCGATTCTGAATAAAAAGTCGATTCCACCAGGTGCTGCGCTGTTTGGCTTCAGCCATCTGTACGGCGGGATTCCCGGTGGCCAGGCGGAATACGTACGTGTGCCCAAAGGCAACGTCGGCCCGTTCAAGGTGCCGGGCAATCTGTCGGACGATAAGGTTCTGTTCCTGTCGGACATCCTGCCCACCGCTTATCAGGCAGTGCTCAACGCCGGTGTCGGCAAGGGGTCGAGTCTGGCCATCTACGGTGCCGGCCCAGTGGGTCTGCTGGCAGCGGCTTGCGCCAAGATGCTCGGGGTGGAACAGATTTTCATGGTCGACCATCACGCCTATCGTCTGGCATACGCGCAGTTCACCTACGGCGTGATTCCGATCAATTTCGACGAGGACGATGATCCGGCCGACACCATCATTCGCCAGACCAAAGGCATGCGCGGAGTGGATGGGGTGGTTGATGCCGTGGGCTTTGAAGCCAAGGGCAGCACCACTGAAACCATCCTCGCTACGCTGAAACTGGAAGGCAGCAGCGGCAAGGCGTTGCGCCAGTGCATTGCAGCCGTGCGACGCGGCGGTACGGTGAGTGTGCCTGGGGTGTACGCGGGCTTCATCCACGGCTTCATGTTCGGTGACGCATTCGACAAAGGCCTGACCTTCAAGATGGGCCAGACCCACGTGCAACGCTACCTGCCGGAACTGCTGGAGTTCATCGAAAGCGGTGCGCTGGCGCCGGAAGCCATTGTGACGCACCGCATGTCGCTGGAAGAGGCGGTGGAGGGGTATCGGATCTTCGACAAGAAAGAAGAAGACTGCCGCAAGATCATTCTGACGCCGGGGTTTGATAGCCGGACAGATTTGTCGGCCAATGATGTGGTGGTGGAGTAGAGGTTCGTCCGATTAGGTCGCTCCAACAGGGTGAGGCGACCTGTAGGAGCGAACTTGTTCGCGAGCGGGCCTGTTTGATACGTCGGGGTGCCTGCCTCGCCAACAAGTTGGCTCCTACAGAGTTGCGGGCCCCGGAGGGGCGCGCTTACGTATACGCTGCGGAGTGCGGGTAATCCACAATCCGAGAGCCAATCACCATTTCACTGATCCAGTTGGTCAGCATCGTCGTGTACGCAAGCTGGCTGCTGTCACTGGTCAGTGCATGGTCGGCGCCGTCCACCAGGCGGTAGGTCAGGGAGTGCGCCAGATCAAATGCGGTGCGATAGCTCATTACTGTGGCGTGAGGCACGTAGTCGTCGGTTTCTGATTCCACCAGCAGCACATCGCCCTTGAAGTCCTTGCACGCAGCCAATGCGCGGTTGTCAGCCGCGGTGACGGCAGAGCGTCGATAGTGCGCCAGCTTGTCGCGATCCAGCGCCTGCTTGGGCATGTCCCAGTCCGCATCCCAATACAGCGCCGGCACCCGCAACGCCAACCACTTAACCGGACGAATACCGCTCAGAATCGTCGCCAGATAGCCGCCATAACTGCTGCCGATCACTGCAATGGCGTTGTTGTCCACCGCAGGATGGCTGGCCAGCCGGTCGTACGCCGCCAGCAGGTCAGCCATGCTCTGCTCGCGCGACACCGAGGCGCGCATCTCGTGGGTGCGTTCGTGGCCGCGCAAATCGAACGTCAGGCACACACAGCCCAGCCCCGTAATGTTCTTGGCTCGCGCCAGGTCTCGCTGTTGACTGCCGCCCCAACCATGGACGAAGAGGATGCCGGGCAATTTGGCGCCCGGGGTGAGAATGGTGCCGGAAATGCTTTGATCATCGACAGCGATGTCGATGGTTTCACTGCGAACCGTCATAGGGCTGGACCTGTGTGAATTTGGTGATGAAGCCGACGTCAGGGTCATCGCCTTCGTAAAGCACGTTAGCGCCTGCGGGCAGGGTAGTTTCGCCGTAGATTTCGTGGGTCGACACGCTGATACGGTTCAGGCCCGGATCGGCGGCGAACGCCACCAGCGCCTGGACTTCCGCCGGACTCGCACCGCCGATTCGCCAAGACTGCTCGAGCACGCCGGAGCACACCTGCCCGCGTGAGTTCGTGCCATGTGCGATGTCGTAGTTTCGCCTTGACGCGAGGAAGTCCGGGAAGCAGTCGTGTGCCGCCTTCTCGTAATTCATCGCCTGATTGACCGATGTTCTGACATCCGCGTCGAGATCGAGTTTGAGCAATTCGTCGTAGTCGCCACGTACCAGCCACAGTTCCGACCCTCCATAAACGGTCTCGCCGTCGTTGTCTTTGGTCAGGCTTTGGGTGCCGTGATAGCTGACCACGATGCCCGCCACCTGAATTTGCCCGACGCTATAGGTAATGACGTCGTCCAGGTCTTCCTCGAGAACCAAACCCCATTGCTCGACCTCGGCGCTGTCCTGGGCGTCGATGGCCTGATCGAACTCGGCCTGAGTCAGCGCAACGATTTGCCCGCGTCCAGCGGTCGCCAGTACCGGCTTTACCCTGACCGGGCCGTCTTTGAGCAATCGCTTCCCGGCTCGGTGGGCATCAGCGAGATTGAACACGGTATAGCCGTGCAGAACGGAATCAGCGGCGTCTTGGAAGAACCTGTCCGACCAGCCTTCCGGTTTTGCTGTCGCGTCATCGAGAAGCGGATGCGAGATCGCCTTGGTGGCCATGAACGGATGCTGAATCAAGCCACCGAAGAAGTCGCGCACGGAGCGAATGTTCAGCGCCTGACCCGCATCTTTGCCAATGAGCGTGTCAGAAGGGATGAAGTACAGCCCCGGACCTTTGTGCAGGGCAGGGTCGTAAAGCCCGGAGAATTTGGCGCCCAGCAGTTTGGCGATCTGCTCACCCAGCGCCGAATGCACGGCGACTTCATGGGTGGCGAGGACTTTATGAGTGGAGAGCAGAACAACTTCGGACTTTGCAGTGCTGGTGTCGGGCCCGCTCATGCACAAACTCCCTGTTCAAAGAATTCAGAGGCCACGGCCTCGAATGTTGACGACTCGTCTATCGAACGTAGTCGCTGTTCTGTAGACGCGAACTTGTTCGCGATGCGATCTACAGGTCCCGCCGCGCAAACAGCCTCGCCAACAAGTTGGCTCCTACAGGATCGCGTCTACGTCACGACGCAATCTTAAGAAGCCCCTAGTCTGTAGGAGCGAACTTGTTCGCGAAGCGATCTGCAGGTCCCGCCGCGCAAACAGCCTCGCCAACAAGTTGGCTCCTATAGGATCGCGTCTACGTCACGACGCAATCTTAAGAAGCCCCTAGTCTGTAGGAGCGAACTTGTTCGCGAAGCGATCTACAGGTCCTGCCACGTAAACAGCCTCGCCAACAAGCTGGCCCCTACAGGATGGCATCTACATCACGACGCAATCTTAAGAAGCCCCCAAACCTGTAGGAGCGAACTTGTTCGCGATGCGATCTACAGGTCCCGCCGCGCAAACAGCCTCGCCAACAAGTTGGCTCCTACAGGATGGCATCTACATCACGACGCAATCTTAAGAAGCCCCCAAACCTGTAGGAGCGAACTTGTTCGCGAAGCGATCTACAGGTCCTGCCACGTAAACAGCCTCGCCAACAAGTTCTCGCCAACAAGCTGGCTCCTTCAGGGTTGCGTTGAAATCACGACGCACAATTAAGAAGCCCGCAGAGCACCGTAGTTCCTCATCGCTGATCAGTGGCCATCTTTTCCACCTGCTCATCGGACAGCGGTTCGGGGAACGGCTGGGTATGGTCGATCTCCTCGCCAGCGCCCATGGCCTTGTACTTCTTGCGTAACGCATGCAGCTCTTTCTGGTCCAGATTGTCCAGACTCAACACCGCGTTTTGCGCGTCTTTGGACACCCGAAGCAGCTCATCGATCTTGATGTGCAGCTCGTCCGTATCGCGGTTCTGGGTGTTCTGGATCAGGAACACCATCAGGAAGGTAATGATGGTGGTGGACGTATTGATGATCAGCTGCCAGGTGTCGTTGTAGTGAAACATTGGCCCGGTGCACGCCCACGCGGCGATCAGCAGCACCGCAACCAGAAAGGTCTTGGGGCTGCCCGTCCACTTCGAGAGGGCCTGAGCGAACCTTGAAAATTTCATTGCCGGTGTCCTTGGTACAAATGAGTGATACCTAACGGACCGCAGCAATGCTTTGAAATTTCTTATTACAAAATGAAATCGCTGACAGCTTCAGCGCCAATCAAACACCTGGTTGGCATTGTGAGTGCTCGCCTGCGCCAGAGCGTGGGGCTCGATACTCATCAGCGCTGCCAGCGCCGCGCAGATAGCCGGCAAATGCTCAGGGCTATTGCGCTGGTGGGGGTACATCGCGGGGGCCATGTCCGGCGAGTCGGTTTCCAGCACCACGCTGTCCAGCGGCAGCTCGGCCAGCACCCGATGCATACGCAGTGCCTGGGGCCAGGTCGCCGCGCCGCCAAGACCGAGTTTGAACCCTAGCTTGATGTACTCGCGGGCCTCTTCGCGACTGCCGGCGAACGCATGAATGATCCCCGCCCGCTTGAGTTTGAAGCGCTTGAGCGCGGCGATGACATCGGCGTGACTGCGGCGGACGTGGATCAGCGCGGGCAGGTTGAAGTCAGCGGCCATCTGTAGCTGAGCGTCGAACACCTGTTGCTGGCGCGAACGGTCCAGGCCTTCGACGTAGTAATCCAGACCGATCTCACCGATGGCGCACAGCTTCGGATGCCCGGCCAGATCGCTCAGCCGCTCGCGCAATTGGTCCAGATGCGCCGGCAGATGCTCATCGATGTAAATCGGGTGCAGCCCCAGTGCCGCGTAGACCGGTGGCTCGCTCAGCGCCAGCTCCCACACCCGTTGCAGATTGCGCTGATAGACGCCCAGCACCACCAGTCGCGCGACTCCCAATTGCTGGCAGTGTGCGAGGACGTCGGAGCGATCCTTATCGAAATCGTCGAAATCCAGATGAGTGTGAGTGTCGATCAGCTTCACGCTTATCCCTCGTGAATACGCTGCTTGAACGTGCGGACGATGGCGTGCACCCCCGGTTCGTACTGGTCTTTTTCAATCGCATCGAGCGCCAGCGACAAGGCTTTTTCGGCGATCAGCTGATGCTGCTGGGCCATGGCATTGACCGGCAACGGCAGAAAATCCAGCAATTGGGTGTCGCCAAACGTCCCGAGGTGCAACTGATCGGGGTTCAGTTTGCGTTGCTGCAACAGATCGAAAACGCCCTGCAACAACACGTAGGACGTAGTAATCAGCGCGTCGGGCAAGTGCCCCAGGCGGTCTAACAGCTCGCTGGCCAGACGTAACCCGCAGTCGCGGCTGAAGGCTTCGCCGTGCTCGGTGATCACTTCGCCTGTGAAGCCATCGAGTGCGTCCGTAAAGCCTGCGGCACGCTCGCGGCTGACACTCAACTCCGGCCGCGCGCCGAGCAGCGCGATATGGTGCGGGCGGGTCTCCAGCAGGCTGCGGGTCAGTTGCTGGCTGGCGTCGTGGTCATCGCTGACCACCGAGCAGAACAGCTCAGGGTCCATCTCCCGGTCGATGGCAATGATCGGCAGCCCTTGTTTTTGCAGCTCGCGGTAACTGTCGTCGCTGGCGGGAAGACAACTGGCGACGAACAGCGCATCGCAGCGGCGGGCGCGAAACAGCTGCAACAGTTGCAGCTCGCTGATGGGGTCATCGTCGGAACTGGCGATCAGCAATTGATAGCCGCGGGCACGGGCACCTTGTTCCAGTTGCTTGGCGATGCGCGCGTAACTAGGGTTCTCCAGGTCCGGCAGAATAAAACCCAGCGTGCGCGTATGACGGCTGCGCAAGCCGGCGGCCTGAGGGTTAGGCCTGAAACCGTGTTCGTCGACCACCGCACGAACACGCTCCACGGTGGCGCTGCTGATGCGTTGCTGTTCGGCCTTGCCGTTGATCACGTAGCTGGCGGTGGTCACTGAGACACCCGCCAAACGCGCAATATCACTGAGTTTCAACCCGAACATTCCTTTTGTTGTGTGAGGCGGGTTCGATCATGTCGCCGAGGATTCTCACCGATCTGCGTCATCATTGCATCAGACTCAATCCGGACGACACCTTACTGTAGGCGCGAATTTACTCGCGAGACGATCGTACGTCCGGCAAACGGTGTGAACTCAAACTGCTCTCGCGAATGAGTTTGCTCCTACGGATTCGACCGGATGGACTTCAACCCGCGAAGATTATCGAGTAACGTGCCCGGCAATTTAGATTAAACGATTCAGCTTTCGTATTTACGGCGCTGAACTTGCGTTGAAGCGACGGTCAGAGTGGTATCGCTTTTACGCGGGTACGGTCGGTCATCGACGATCGATCCACACAACAAGAACCGGGCGCGACCCTGCGCTGTTAGGAGATAAGCATGCTCGAGCTCACCATAGAGCAAATTTCCATGGCGCAAACGGCGGTGGACAAACCTGCCGCCTTGAAGCTGCTCGCCGATTTGCTGATGGCCGACGGCCTGGTTGCCGAAGGCTATCTGGCCGGGCTGCAAGCCCGCGAGCAGCAAGGGTCAACCTTCCTGGGTCAAGGCATTGCCATCCCCCACGGCACCCCGGACACCCGCGAGCTGGTTTTCGCAACCGGTGTGCGTCTGATGCAATTTCCGCAGGGCGTGGATTGGGGCGATGGCCAGATCGTCTATCTGGCCATCGGCATTGCCGCCAAGTCCGACGAACACCTGCGCTTGTTGCAACTGCTGACTCGCGCCCTGGGCGAAACCGACCTGGGTGAGGCGTTGCGCCAGGCCCAGGACCCCGAAGCGTTGCTCAAGCTGCTGCAAGGCGCGCCGCAGGCGTTGGCGCTGGATGCGCAGATGATCAGCCTCGGCGTATCTGTGGATGACTTTGAAGAACTGGTGTGGCACGGCGCGCGCCTGTTACGTCGGGCCGATTGTGCCAGCAACGGCTTTGCCGCCGTGCTGCAGCAGGTCGAACCGCTGCCATTGGGCGACGGCCTGTGGTGGCTGCATAGTGAACAAATGGTCAAGCGCCCAGGCCTTGCATTCGTGACACCCGCCAAACCCATTCGTCACCTGGGTCAGCCACTGACCGGTCTGTTCTGTCTGGCCAGCCTGGGCGAAGCGCATCAAGCGCTGCTTGAGCGTCTGTGCGCGTTGCTCATCGAAGGCCGCGGCCATGAACTGGGCAGCGCAAAAAACAGCCGCGCCGTGCTCGAAGTTCTGGGCGGCGAAGTGCCGCAAGACTGGCCCACCGCGCGCATCGGTCTGGCCAACGCCCATGGGCTGCACGCGCGCCCGGCGAAAATCCTCGCGCAATTGGCCAAAAGCTTCGAGGGCGATGTGCGGGTGCGCATCGTCGACGGCACGGAGAGCGCCGTGTCCGCCAAAAGCCTGAGCAAACTGCTGAGCCTGGGCGTGCGTCGTGGGCAGGTGCTGGAATTCATCGCCGAGCCCAACGTGGCCGGCGACGCCTTGCCCGCGCTGATCGCCGCCGTTCGCGAAGGGCTTGGGGAAGACATCGAGCCGCTGCCCACTGCTGCTGCGCCTACTCCCATCACTGCGGTCGTCGCCAAAACGTTACAGGCTCCAGCCGCCGGCAGTCAGATCCAGGCGATCGCCGCCTCACCGGGCATCGCCATCGGCCCGGCCCACGTCCATGTGCTGCCCGTTTTCGATTACCCACTGCAGGGCCAATCCCACGCCGCCGAGCATGAGCGTCTGCAATCGGCGCTGGCCCAGGTGCGCGAAGACATTCAACGCCTGATCCAGCGCAGCACGGCCAAGGCCATTCGCGAGATTTTCATCACCCACCAGGAAATGCTCGACGATCCAGAACTGGTCGATGAGGTTGCCGCACGCCTGAAGCAGGGTGAAAGTGCGGCCGCCGCCTGGATCAACGTGATCGAAGAAGCGGCCCGTCAGCAGGAACAACTGCAAGATGCCTTGCTGGCCGAACGCGCAGCAGACCTGCGCGACGTCGGGCGACGGGTGCTGGCGCAGATCTGTGGCGTCGATGATCTGGTGGAACCTGAACAGCCTTACATTCTGGTGATGGACGAAGTCGGTCCGTCGGATGTCGCGCGTCTGGACCCGGCGCGTGTCGCCGGGATTCTCACCGCACGCGGCGGCGCCACCGCCCACAGCGCCATCGTCGCCCGTGCTTTGGGTATTCCAGCGCTGGTCGGCGCGGGCGATGGGGTACTGTTGATCAAATCCGGCACCACGCTGCTGATCGACGGCCAGCGTGGCCGTTTGAACGTGGCGCCCGATGAAGCCACCGTGCAACGCGCCATTCAAGACCGCGACACCCGTGAAAAGCGCCTGCAGGCCGCTGCCGCCTTGCGCTTTGAACCTGCGCTCACACGCGACGGCCATGCCGTCGAAGTGTTTGCCAACATCGGCGACAGCGCCGGCACGCCAGCCGCGGTGGAACAGGGCGCCGAGGGCATTGGCCTGTTGCGTACCGAATTGCTGTTCATGGCCCACAGTTCGGCGCCCGATGAGGCCACGCAAGAAGCCGAATACCGCCGTGTGCTGGATGACCTGCAAGGGCGGCCGCTGGTGGTTCGCACCCTCGATGTCGGCGGTGACAAACCGCTGCCGTACTGGCCGATCGACAAGGAAGAAAACCCATTCCTCGGCGTGCGTGGCATCCGTCTGACCTTGCAGCGTCCCGATGTCATGGAAAGCCAGCTGCGAGCGCTGTTGCGTGCTGCCGATAACCGTCCGCTGCGGATCATGTTCCCGATGGTCGGCACCGTTGAAGAGTGGCGTCAGGCGCGGGACATGACCGAACGTTTGCGTCTTGAAATCCCGGTGGCCGACTTGCAACTGGGGATCATGATCGAAGTGCCATCCGCCGCGCTGCTGGCGCCGGTGCTGGCGCGTGAAGTGGATTTCTTCAGCGTCGGCACCAACGACCTCACGCAGTACACGCTGGCCATCGACCGCGGCCATCCAACGCTTTCAGCGCAGGCTGATGGCCTGCATCCAGCCGTATTGCAACTGATCGACATCACCGTTCGTGCGGCTCACGCCCATGGCAAATGGGTCGGCGTGTGCGGGGAGTTGGCGGCAGACCCGGCAGCAGTGCCGATTCTGGTGGGGCTTGGGGTCGACGAGTTAAGCGTATCGGCGCGCAGCATTGGCGAAGTCAAAGCCTGCGTGCGCGAATTGAATCTTATTGGCGCAAAACAGCTGGCGCAGGCGGCGTTGATCGTCGGCACGGCTGGCGAAGTCCGCGCGCTTGTGGAGGGCTTGTAATGGCGAAAATTCTGACATTGACCATGAACCCGGCGCTGGACCTGACTGTGCAGTTGGGCCCGTTGCAGGTCGGCCAGGTCAATCGCAGCGAAGCCATGCTATGCCACGCCGCAGGCAAGGGCCTGAACGTGGCGCAAGTGCTGGCCGATCTTGGCCATGAGCTGACCGTGGCGGGCTTTCTCGGTGTGGACAATCAGCAGCCGTTTGAAACGCTGTTCGCCCAGCGCGGGTTCATCGATGAGTTCGTGCGCGTGCCGGGGGAAACCCGCAGCAATATCAAGCTGGCCGAAAGCACCGGGCGGATTACCGACGTCAATGGCGCCGGACCTCAGGTCAGCGTCGAGGCGCAACAGGCGTTGGCTGCACGGATCGCACAGATCGCACCGGGCTTCGATCTGGTGGTGGTCGCGGGCAGTCTGCCCCGTGGTGTCGATGCCCAGTGGCTCAAAACCTTGCTGCTGAACCTCAACGCACAAGGCCTGAAAGTGGCGCTGGACACCAGCGGCGAAGCCTTGCGCGCAGGGCTCCAGGCAGCGCCTTGGCTGATCAAACCCAATACGGAAGAGCTGGCCGACGCACTCGATGCGCCGATCATTTCCATTGCCGCCCAGGCAGAAGCCGCCGCGCAATTGCACCAGAGCGGCATCGAGCACGTGGTGATTTCCCAAGGCTCCGAAGGCGTGCACTGGTTCAGTTCCACCGTTGCGTTGCAGGCATTGCCGCCCAAAGTCACGGTCGCCAGTACCGTCGGCGCCGGTGATTCATTGCTGGCCGGTATGGTCCACGGCTTGCTCAGCGGCCATCCTGCCGAGCAAACCCTGCGCATCGCCACCGCCATCGCCGCTATGGCTGTCACCCAGATCGGTTTCGGCATCAACGACGTCGCGCAGCTCAAACGACTGGCCAGCGGCGTCAACGTACGCCCGTTGACCGCGCAATGATGGCTTTCCCGTTGTTCAAACGCAGCCCCTGTAGGAGCGAACGTGTTCGCGAGGCGTCCTGGCAGAACCGCGTCAGCCGCCTCGCCAACGAGTTGGCTCCTACAGAACTGCGCGCCGTTCTTGGCCCCTGTAGGAGCGAACTTGTTCGCGAGGCGTCCTGGCAGGCAAACCGCGTCAGCCGCCTCGCCAACAAGTTGGCTCCTACAGAGCTGCGCGCCGTTTCTGGCCCGTGTAGGAGCGAACTTGTTCGCGAGGCGTCTAGGCAGGCCAACCGCATCAGCCGTCTCGCCAACAAGTTGGCTCCTACAGAGCTGCGCGCCGTTTCTGATCTCTGTAGGAGCGAACGTGTTCGCGAGGCGTCTAGGCAGGCAAACCGCGTGAGCCGTCTCGCCAACAAGTTGGCTCTTACAGAGCTGCGCGCCGTTCCTGGCCCCTGTAGGAGCGAACTTGTTCGCGAGCAATCCTGGCAGAAACACCGCGTGAGCCGCCTCGCCAACAAGTTGGCTCCTACAGAAGTCTGCGTCGTTCGGAGGGCACCGAAAACTGCCCGTTCAGTGTGTGTTGAAAGGAAAGGATTGTGATGAAGTTAGCGATTGTTACGGCCTGTCCCAACGGCAAGATCAGCAGTGTCCTGAGCGCACGCCTGCTGGATGCGGCCGCACAGCGTCAAGGCTGGAGCACCAGCGTGGAGCTGCATAATCCGCGCAATCCGGAACAGCAACTGACCGCTGCCGATATCGAAGCCGCCGACTGGGTTCTGGTGGTCAATACCGGTCCGCTGGATTTAACCCGTTTTGCCGGAAAACGCCTGCATCAAGCGACCCCCGCGCAAGCCCTTCAAGACGTCGATGGCTTTCTGCGCAGCGCCTCTGAACTGGCAAAACCCTATGTCGCACCGTCTGCTTCTGACGCCGCGCCGCTGGCGACTTCCGCTCAACCGCGATTGGTGGCGATAACGGCATGTCCCACCGGCGTGGCCCATACCTTCATGGCCGCCGAGGCGATTCAACAGGCGGCGAAAAAGCTCGGTTATGATTTGCAGGTCGAGACCCAAGGCTCGGTCGGTGCGCGCAACCCGCTCACCGCCCAAGCCATTGCCGAGGCGGATGTGGTGTTGCTCGCCGCCGATATCGAAGTGGCCACCGAGCGTTTCGCCGGCAAGCGGATTTATCGCTGTGGCACCGGCGTCGCATTGAAGCAGGCTGAGGCCACGCTGAAAAAAGCCCTTGCCGAAGCCGAAGTGGAGTCGTCAGCCAGTGCTTCAAAGGCGCCGGCCAAACAGGAGAAAACCGGGGTCTACAAACACTTGCTGACCGGCGTCTCGTTCATGCTGCCGATGGTGGTGGCGGGCGGTCTGCTGATCGCGCTGTCGTTCGTGTTCGGCATTCACGCGGCGGAAGAACCAGGGACCTTGGCCGCCGCGTTGAAACAGATCGGCGCTGGCGCTGCGTTCCAGTTGATGGTGCCATTGCTGGCCGGTTATATCGCTTACTCCATTGCCGATCGCCCAGGGCTTGCCCCCGGCATGATCGGCGGGCTGCTGGCGAGCACCCTGGGCGCCGGATTTATCGGTGGGATCATTGCCGGTTTCCTGGCCGGTTACAGCGCGTGGGCGGTCAATCGCTACGCCAGATTGCCGGCCAGCCTGGACGCGCTCAAACCGATCCTCATCATTCCGTTGCTGGCGAGCGCATTTACCGGGCTGGTGATGATCTACGTCGTCGGCCAACCGGTCGCGGCCATGCTCGAAGGCCTGACGCACTTTCTTGACACCATGGGCACTGCCAATGCCGTGCTGCTGGGCGTGTTGCTCGGCGCCATGATGTGCGTTGACCTGGGCGGCCCGATCAACAAGGCATCGTATGCGTTTTCGGTAGGGCTTCTGGCCTCGAGCAGCGGTGCGCCGATGGCCGCGACCATGGCAGCGGGCATGGTGCCACCGATTGGTATGGGCATCGCGTCGCTGATCGCCCGCCGCAAGTTCGCCCAGAGTGAACGCGAAGCAGGCAAAGCGGCGTTCGTGCTGGGGCTGTGTTTTATCTCTGAAGGCGCAATTCCGTTTGCCGCCAAAGACCCGCTGCGGGTGATCCCGGCGAGCATCGCAGGCGGGGCGCTGACGGGTGCGCTGTCGATGTACTTCGGCTGCAAACTCATGGCGCCCCATGGCGGGCTTTTCGTGCTGCTGATTCCGAATGCCATCAACCACGCGCTGCTGTATTTGCTGGCGATCGTGGCGGGCAGTCTGGTAACCGGTTTGTTGTACGCCGCGCTGAAACGGCCAGAAGTGGTCGAGCTCGATGCGGTGCCTGCCGGGGCTTGAGTATCGCGGCATTGCCGGGCTTCGCGATCGCCGGCGTCGGCTTCTGCCGAAGGCGTAGGAGTCCGGCTTGCCGACGATGGGCTGCGCAGCGGCCCCAGAACCCGGCACCTTGTTGTGTCAGACATACCCGGTTCTCAGGGTTTGCTGCCGCTGCGCGGCAGATCGTCGGCAAGCCAAACTCCTACGGCCTGCGGCCAGAATCAAAAGCTGCTGTATTTGCTGGCGATCGTGGTGGGCAGTCTGGTGACTGGTTTGTTGTACGCCGCGCTGAAACGGCCAGAGGTGGTCGAGCTCGACGCGGTGCCTGCCGGGGCTTGATTGACCTCGGCCTGGCGCAGGACCGGTAGGAGCTGCCGAAGGCTGCGATGCGGCACATCTGACACACCGCAATCGCAGCCTCCCGCTGGTCGTCAGCTCCTACAAAAGCGAGCGTCCGGTGGTTGCCCGTGTCAGCGGCCGGCATTAAAAACACGCTGTCACATTCCAGCCAACATCAGGCTGTAGGTTTTACCCCTTCGCATTCGCTCGATGGGGATACACATGACTCAGTTCGACCTGACCCGCCGCCGTATCATTCAAGCTGCTGGCGCCGGCTTGCTGCTGCCGGGCCTTGCGCCTGCGGTCATCGCGTCCGTCAAGGACCGTCCGAAAATGACCGATGGCGTGCAGTCCGGTGACCTTCAGGGTGATCGGGCGATGGTCTGGAGTCGCAGCGATCGCCCCTCGCGCATGGTGGTCGAGTGGGACACCCGCAGCATGTTCACCAACCCCCGGCGCAGTGTTTCGCTGCTGGCCGATCAACGCACTGACTTCACCGCCCGCGTCGAACTGACCGGGCTTCCTACTGATCAAGCCATCTTCTATCGCGTGTTCTTCGAAGACGCCCAGACCGGCGTTGCCAGCGAACCCTGGTTCGGCCATCTGCGCAGCGTGCCGCAGACCAAGCGTGATATCCGCTTCGTCTGGAGCGGCGACACCGTCGGCCAGGGCTTCGGCATCAACCCGGACATCGGCGGCATGCGCATCTACGAAGCCATGCGCCTGCGCTTGCCGGATTTCTTCATTCACAGCGGCGACACCATTTACGCTGACGGCCCTGTGCCTGCCGAGATCGTCGCCGAAAACGGACGCGTCTGGCGCAACATCACCACCGAAGCCAAAAGCAAGGTGGCCGAGACACTGGACGAATATCGCGGCGCCTATCGCTACAACCTGCTGGACGACAACTTGCGCCGCTTCAACGCCGAAGTGCCGCAGATCTGGCAGTGGGACGACCACGAGGTGTGCAACAACTGGTCACCGACCAAGCAACTGGATGAGCGCTACAAAGTCAAAGACATCCAGCTGTTGGCCCAGCGCGGCCGTCAGGCGTTTCTCGAGTACGCGCCGATGCGGTTGCAGAGTGCCGACAACGGTGGCCGGGTTTATCGCAAGCTCAGCTACGGCCCGATGCTCGATGTGCTGGTGCTCGACATGCGCAGTTACCGCGACGGCAATGACGCCAATCTGGCCGATAGGCCGGGGCCGACCACGGCCTTTCTGGGGCGTGAACAACTGGATTGGCTCAAGCGCGAACTGGCCGCTTCCACCGCGCAATGGAAAATTATCGCTGCCGACATGCCCATCGGCCTGGGTGTGCCGGACGGCGAAGTCAGCCCTGGCGTCGCCCGTTGGGAAGCCATCGCCAATGCTGAAAACGGCTCGCCGAAAGGACGTGAGCTGGAAGTCGCTGAACTGCTGGGTTATCTGCGCGCGCAGAAGATCAAAGACTGCGTATGGCTCACGGCGGACGTGCATTACTGCGCCGCGCACCACTATCAACCGGATCTGGCGGTGTTTCAGGATTTCGACCCGTTCTGGGAGTTCGTCGCCGGGCCGCTGAATGCCGGAACCTTCGGACCCAACGTGCTCGACAAGACCTTTGGCCCGGAGCTGGTGTTTCAAAAGGCACCCACGGCGCAGAACATGTCGCCGTTTGCCGGTTATCAATTCTTCGGTGAAGTGAACATCGACGGCCAGACGTCTGAGCTGACCGTGACTTTGCGCGATCTGGACGGGGTGTCGGTGTTCGAGAAGAAGCTGGCGCCTGCGAAGGGTTGACGCTCCTAGCGCAAAACCTGATGACATGATCGTGTGGGAGGGAGCTTGCTCGCGATGGCTTATGTCTTGTTATTAATGAGGTGACTGCCAAACCGCCATCGCGAGCAAGCTCCCTCCCACAGCGTTGGCATCTTGCGCAAATCCTGCAAAGCAAAAGCGTTGCAGGCATCTTGCGCAAATCCCTGCCACATAACCTTCCATGCTGACCTATCATTAGCCACCTAACGACAGGACAGGGTTTGCGCATGCTGGACATTTTTTACGAGACCCTGGCTATCACTGCGCCGGTATTCGCCATGCTGTTTCTGGGCGTGGTGCTCAAGCGCGTTGGCTGGATCAATGACAGCTTCATCCACACAGCGTCAGCGCTGGTGTTCAACTGCACCATGCCGGCGCTGTTGTTCCTTGGGATCATTCACGCGGATTTGCACGCCGCGTTGCAGCCGGGTGTACTGATCTACTTCATCATCGCCACGCTGGTGGGCTTCGCCATCGCCTGGGGCTGGGCGATTTATCGGGTGCCTTTCGCCGAGCGCGGGATCTACACCCAGGGCGCGTTTCGTGGCAACAACGGCGTCATCGGCCTGGCCCTGGCTGCGAGCATGTACGGCGATTACGGGATTTCCCTCGGGGCGATCCTCGCCGCCCTGGTGATCCTGTTCTACAACACGCTTTCCACCGTAGTGCTGGCGGTGTACAGCCCGGTGATCAAATCCGATCCTTGGAGTATTTTCAAAAGCGTGCTGGCCAATCCGCTGATCATCAGCATCGTTGCAGCGACGCCGTTCGCTTACTTCTCGATTCCGTTTCCCAAGTGGCTCGACACCTCCGGCAGCTATCTGGCGCAGATGACGCTGCCCCTGGCGTTGATGTGCATCGGCGGCACGTTGTCGCTCAAGTCACTGCGCGAAAGCGGTGGGCTGGTGATCAGTGCCAGCCTGATGAAGATGGTGTGGCTGCCGATCATCTGCACCTTCGGCGCCTGGGCGCTGGGGTTTCGCGGCGCGGAACTGGGGATATTGTTTCTGTACTTCGGCGCCCCGACGGCGTCGGCCAGTTACGTCATGGTGCGTGCGGCCAACGGCAACCATGAACTGGCCGCCGCGATCATCGTCATGACCACGCTGGCGGCGGCGGTGACCACCAATATCGGGATTTTTATCCTGCAGTGGGGTGGGTGGATTTAACGTCAATCCGTAGGAGCCAACTTGTTGGCGAGGCGGATAGCTCGGTGTTTCTGGTCCTGCGCCTCGCGAACAAGTTCGCACCTGCAGAGACCGCCGATTCAATGCTGGCGCCGCCACGCGCGGACTGTGTTGATGGCCACACCCGCGGCCAACAACGGCAGTACGTAGTGAATCATCAGGTTCTCCAGCCGATCAGCCAGCGGCATGCCCGTGGTGAACGACACGATGTGCAGTCCGTAAACCACATACAGCGCCAGCAACAGCAGGCCTTCGATCCGCGTGACCCGATAGCCCGAGTAGAACAGCGGCAGGGTCAATGCGGCGGCACCGAGCATTACCGGCAGATCAAAGACCAGCGCATTGGGCGAGATGGACAGCGGTTCCGGGCTGATCAGTGCGGTCGCGCCCAGCACCCCCAGCAGGTTGAACAGATTGCTGCCGATCACGTTGCCCACCGCAATGTCGCGCTCGCCGCGCAGCGCGGCAATCAACGAAGTCATCAGTGCCGGCAGGGAGGTGGCGATACCGATGACGGTCAGGCCGATGACCCGCTCCGACAGCCCCAGATCCTGAGCGATCACGGTCGCGGCACTGACCAGAAAATGACTGCCGTAGATCATCAGCACCAGCCCAGCGATCATCATCGCCACACGCCCGATCAGCGGACGGATGCGGTGTTTTGATCGGTTGGGAGCCGGGCTGAAATGGCGGGTGCCGTGGGCGAACTGACGCAGCACGATAACCATATAACCGCCCAGGGCCAGCAGCAGGATCATGCCGTCCAGGCGGCTGAGCACGCCGTTCCACGCCAGCGCGGCCACCAGTGCCGTGGCGGCGATCATCAGCGGAATGTCGACGCGTACCAGTTGCCGTGCAACGCGAAGGGGAATGATCAGCGCCGCAAGACCCAGAGTGACCAGTGCGTTGAAAATGGTGCTGCCGATCACGCTGCCAATGGCGATGTCGCTGCTGCTGGAGAACGCTGCCTGTAGGCCGACAGCCATTTGCGGCGCGCTGCTGCCCAGCGCCACCACGGTGAGGCCGAGAAACAACGGCCGGGTGTGCAGGATGACCGCCAGCCCCACGGCAGCGCGTACCGACAATTCGGCGCCGATGATCAGTAACAACAGGCCGCCAATCAGCTCAATCAGGTTGGGCAGTGGCAGTGTGGATAATTCGAGAATTACGATTACCTGCGCAGGTCAGTGGGGCATTTAGAGTCAGTCGTCCATCGCTTGTACACGAACCTTGGCGGTGCCGCTGCGCAGCATGCCCAGTCGATCGGCGGCGGCGCGTGAGACATCGATCAGCCGTGCACGTGTGTGCGGGCCGCGATCGTTGATGCGCACCACGACTTTTCGGTCGTTGGCCAGGTTAGTGACCAGCACCCGCGTGCCGAACGGCAGTTGGCGATGGGCTGCGGTCAAGCTGTTCTGATCGAAGCGTTCGCCGCTGGCAGTGCGTTTGCCCTGGTGCCTGGCACCGTAATAGGAAGCGCCGCCTGTGGCGTTGTAGCCGTGTGGATCGATGATGCCGTCGCTGGCGCAACCGGCCAGCAGGGAGAGCAGGGCGCAAGCGCCGAGAAACCGCAGCATGGGTGGCAGTCCTTGATCGTATTGAGCCGCATGACACCGGTACGAGCGGCGAAGGCTGCGATGCGGTGTCATGGGAAATCGCAATCGCAGCCTTCGGCGGCTCCTACAGGGGACGCACTGACTTGTAGGAGCGCGCCGTGCTTAACCCTCCAGCTTGCGCTTGAGCAGCTCGTTGACCTGCTGGGGGTTGGCTTTGCCTTTGGACGCTTTCATTGCCTGACCGACGAAGAAACCGAACATCTTGCCGCGTTTGGCTTCGTCTGCCGCGCGGTACTGTTCGACCTGCTCGGCGTTGGCCGCCAGCACTTCGTCCAGCATCGATTCAATGGCGCCGCTGTCGGTGACTTGCTTGAGGCCGCGCTTCTCGATGACTTCATCGGCGCTGCCCTCACCGTTGGCCATCGCTTCGAACACCATCTTGGCGATCTTGCCGGAGATGGTGTTGTCAGTGATGCGCAGCAGCATGCCGCCCAACTGCTCGGCGCTGACCGGCGACTCGTCGATCTCGACGCCTTGCTTGTTCAGCAGCGAACCCAGCTCCACCATCACCCAGTTGGCTGCCAGCTTGGCATCGCCGCCGATGCTGACCACTTTCTCGAAGTAATCGGCTTGCTCACGGCTGGAAGCCAGCACGCTGGCGTCGTAGACCGACAGCCCGAACTGCGACTGGAAGCGCTCGCGTTTTTGCGGCGGAAGTTCCGGCAATGTGGCGCGGACCTGATCAAGAAACGAGTCCTCGATCACCACCGGCAGCAGGTCAGGATCGGGGAAGTAACGATAGTCGTTGGCTTCCTCTTTACTGCGCATGGCGCGGGTTTCGTCTTTGGCCGGATCGTACAGACGGGTCTGCTGGATGACCCGGCCGCCGTCTTCGATCAGCTCGATCTGCCGCTGGATTTCGCTGTTGATCGCCTTCTCGATGAAGCGGAACGAGTTGACGTTCTTGATCTCGCAACGGGTGCCGTACTCGACCTGGCCCTTAGGGCGGATCGACACGTTGCAGTCGCAGCGCAGCGAACCTTCGGCCATGTTGCCGTCGCAGATGCCCAGGTAACGCACCAGGGCGTGCATCGCCTTGACGTAAGCGACGGCTTCCTTGGCTGAACGCATGTCCGGCTCGGAGACGATCTCCAGCAGCGGGGTGCCCGCGCGGTTCAGGTCGATGCCGGTCATGCCGCTGAAGTCTTCATGCAGGCTTTTGCCGGCGTCTTCTTCAAGATGCGCACGGGTTACGCCGATGCGCTTGATCGTGCCGTCTTCCAGGGTGATGTCCAGGTGGCCTTTGCCAACGATCGGCAATTCCATCTGGCTGATCTGGTAGCCCTTGGGCAGGTCCGGGTAGAAGTAGTTCTTACGGGCGAACACGTTGTGCTGGCCGATTTCGGCGTCGATGGCCAGGCCAAACTTGACCGCCATCTGCACCGCTTCTTTGTTCAGCACCGGTAGCGAACCTGGCATGCCCAGATCAACGAGGCTGGCCTGGGTGTTGGGCTCGGAGCCGAAGGTGGTGGAGCTACCGGAGAAAATCTTCGATTGGGTGGTGAGCTGGGTATGAATCTCCAGCCCGATCACGACTTCCCATTGCATGTGTTTTCTCCTTAGAAGCCAGCCGGCGAGCGGGTGTGCCAATCAGTTACCTGTTGGTATTGGTGGGCAACGTTTAACAGGCGGCCTTCCTGGAAATACGGGGCGAGCAGCTGCACGCCTACCGGCAGACCGTCCGCGAAGCCTGCTGGCATCGACAAGCCCGGCAGACCCGCGAGGTTGGCGGTGATGGTGTAGAAATCTTCCAGATACGCAGAAATCGGGTCGTTGTTCTTGGCGCCGATTTTCCAGGCCGGGTTCGGCGTGGTCGGGCCCAGGATCACGTCGACTTCAGCGAACGCGCTCATGAAGTCATTTTTGATCAGGCGACGGATTTTCTGCGCTTGCAGGTAGTAGGCGTCGTAGTAACCGGCCGACAGGGCATAGGCCCCGACCATGATCCGGCGCTGCACTTCAGGGCCAAAGCCCTCGGCGCGGGAGCGCTTGTACAAGTCGGTCAGATCTTTGGGGTCTTCGCAGCGATAGCCGAAGCGCACGCCGTCGAAGCGAGACAGGTTGGAGGACGCCTCTGCCGGCGCGATCACGTAATAAGCCGGGATCGCGTGTTGCAGGTTCGGCAGGCTGACTTCCTTGACCACCGCGCCGAGCTTTTTCAGCTCTTCAACGCTGGCCATGACCAGATCGGCGATGCGTGGATCGAGACCGGTGCTGAAGTATTCCTTCGGCACGCCGATGCGCAGACCTTGCAGCGAGCCATTGAGGCTGGCGGCGTAGTCAGGCACCGGTTCGTCGATGCTGGTGGAGTCATTGGTGTCAAAACCTGCCATGCCTTGCAGCAGCAGGGCGCAGTCTTCGGCCGTGCGCGCCATCGGGCCCGCCTGATCCAGGCTCGATGCGTAGGCAATCATGCCCCAGCGCGAGACACGCCCATAAGTAGGCTTGAGCCCGGTGAGGTTGGTCAACGCAGCCGGCTGACGGATCGAGCCGCCGGTGTCGGTGCCGGTCGCGGCGGGCAACAGACGCGCCGCCACTGCCGCAGCCGAACCGCCGGACGAACCACCGGGTACGTGCTCAAGATTCCACGGGTTTTTCACCGGGCCGTAGTGGCTGGATTCGTTGGCCGACCCCATGGCGAATTCGTCCATGTTGGTCTTGCCCAGGGTGACGGTGCCCGCAGCGGCAAGCTTGGCAACCACGGTGGCATCGTAAGGCGCCTTGAAGTTGTCCAGCATTTTGGAGCCGCAACTGGTGCGGATGCCCTTGGTGCAGAACAAATCCTTGTGCGCCAGCGGTACACCGAGCAGGGCGCCATTTTGGCCAGCGGCACGACGGGCGTCAGCGGCCTGGGCCTGAGTGATGGCCAGGTCTTCGGTGAGCGTGATGAAGCTGTTGATCTGCGGGTCGAGCTGAGCGATACGCGTCAGCAGCGAGCGGGTCAATTCTTCGGAGGAAAACTTTTTGTCGGCGAGTCCGCGAGCGATCTCTGCCAGTGTCAATTCGTGCATTACGGGCACATTCCCTTAGTCGATGACTTTCGGAACCAGATAAAGGCCGTCTTGGACCGCTGGTGCGATGGCTTGATACGTGTCACGGTGGTTGCCTTCGGTGACTGCGTCTTCTCGCAGGCGTTGAGAGGCTTCAAGCGGGTGCGCGAGTGGTTCGATACCGGTGGTATCCACCGCTTGCATCTGGTCGACGAGTCCCAGAATGCTGTTAAGTGCCTCGGTAGTACGTGGTATATCAGCGTCATTCAGGCCGAGTCGGGCCAGATGGGCGATTTTTTCCACGTCGGAGCGATCAAGCGCCATGGGGTTCTCCAGTGGAATGCGTAGGGCATGCGCCGTACGTCAGATTGCGGAACACTACACGCTTTAAACGGTCATAAGGCCGCGAACGTCGAGGGTAGTGCTCGGAAAAACAGCCAATTTAACATATTGGCTCCTTGCCCAAAATCCCTGTCGTTGTTAGAGTTTGCCGCACTTTTTTACCCACGCGTTCCCTAGGGTCCCTTTCCCATGTTCAAGAAACTGCGTGGCATGTTTTCCAGCGATCTTTCCATCGACCTGGGCACTGCCAACACCCTTATTTACGTGCGTGAGCGCGGTATTGTCCTGAACGAGCCATCGGTTGTGGCCATTCGGACCCACGGAAATCAGAAGAGCGTCGTTGCTGTCGGGATGGAAGCCAAGCGTATGCTGGGCCGTACCCCGGGCAACATCGCTGCCATTCGTCCGATGAAAGACGGCGTCATCGCCGACTTCAGCGTGTGCGAAAAGATGCTGCAGTACTTCATCAACAAGGTTCACGAAAACAGCTTTTTGCAGCCCAGCCCCCGCGTGCTGATCTGCGTACCGTGCAAATCCACCCAGGTCGAGCGTCGCGCCATTCGCGAATCGGCACTGGGCGCCGGTGCCCGTGAAGTATTCCTGATCGAAGAGCCAATGGCTGCGGCCATCGGCGCCGGCCTGCCGGTTGAAGAAGCCCGCGGTTCGATGGTTGTCGACATCGGCGGCGGTACCACTGAAATTGCGCTCATCTCCCTGAACGGTGTGGTTTACGCCGAATCCGTACGTGTGGGCGGCGACCGTTTCGACGAAGCGATCATCACTTACGTGCGCCGCAACTACGGCAGCCTGATCGGTGAATCCACCGCCGAGCGCATCAAGCAGGAAATCGGGACGGCCTATCCAGGCGGCGAAGTACGTGAAGTCGACGTGCGTGGCCGTAACCTGGCAGAGGGCGTGCCACGTGCCTTCACCCTGAACTCCAATGAAGTGCTCGAAGCGTTGCAGGAATCCCTGGCAACCATCGTTCAGGCCGTAAAAAGCGCACTGGAGCAATCCCCACCTGAATTAGCATCGGACATCGCCGAGCGCGGTCTGGTCCTGACCGGTGGCGGCGCGTTGCTGCGCGATCTCGACAAGTTGCTGGCACAGGAAACCGGTCTGCCGGTCATCGTCGCCGAAGACCCGCTGACCTGCGTAGCGCGTGGCGGTGGCCGTGCGCTGGAAATGATGGACAAACACACCATGGACCTGCTCTCCAGCGAGTAACGCGCTAGAGTTGCAACTGTGATGAATGCAGCAGGTGGCACCCCAGGTGTTGCCTGTGCATTCGTTGTGCAGACGCCACCCTGTGACGTCCAAAGTCTGTCAGTCTGTACTTTCCGTCAATCTGCCCCGGGCCGGTTTCTTGTCGCATGAATAAGCACAGCCAATCCAATCGCACTCCTTCGAACGCATGCCTGGAAGGAGCGGCCTATTAAACCGCTTTTTTCAAAGGGCCCTTCGCTGGGCGTTCGTCTGCTGGTGCTGGTCGTGCTGTCCGTTGCGGTCATGGTCGTGGACGCGCGTTTTACCCTCCTCAAGCCTGTGCGTAGTCAGATGTCGCTTGTGCTGATGCAGTCCTACTGGATCGCTGATTTGCCCGAGCGCCTGTATCAGGGCGTTGCCAGCCAGTTCGGCAGTCGCACGGAACTGGCCGCCGACAACGAAAAACTCAAGACTGAAAACCTGCTCCTGCAAGGACGCCTGCAAAAGCTCGCGGCCCTGACCGAGCAGAACGTACGTCTGCGCGAATTGCTCAACTCCTCGGCACTGGTCAATGAAAAGGTCGAAGTGGCCGAGTTGATCGGCATGGACCCGAACCCGTTTACTCATCGCATCATCATCAACAAAGGTGAGCGCGACGGCGTGGTCTTGGGACAGCCGGTACTCGATGCACGCGGCCTGATGGGGCAAGTGGTCGAACTGATGCCGTACACCTCTCGAGTTCTCCTGCTGACCGACACCACCCACAGCATCCCGGTGCAGGTGAATCGCAACGGTCTGCGTGCTATCGCCAGCGGCACCGGTAACCCGGAGCGGCTGGAGCTGCGTCATGTGGCGGACACGGCGGACATCAAGGAGGGCGACCTGCTGGTCAGTTCCGGCCTGGGCCAGCGCTTCCCTGCGGGTTATCCGGTGGCGACCGTAAAGGAGGTAATTCACGATTCCGGCCAACCGTTTGCCATCGTACGAGCGGTGCCGACTGCCGCGTTGAATCGCAGCCGTTACTTGTTGCTGGTGTTCTCCGACGGACGCTCGCCGGAGGAGCGCGCCGCCGATGCCGCGCAACAGCAAGAGTCTCTGGAGCATCCTTCGGCCGATCCTGCCGTGGTGCCTTCGGCAACATTGCCTGCCACGACCCCGGCCGCCGCGACGGCCGCAAAGCCAGCGGCCACGTCGCCAGCCAAACCGGCCACCACCCGGGCCGCACCTGCGCCGGCCGCCACACCTGCTGCTACACCGGCTGCGGCACCGACGAAAACACCGGCAACCAAGGCTGTTGCCAAACCGCCTGCCAAGCCCGCAGCGACCAAAACCCCGGCCACCGCGCCTGAAACGCCACGGCAGAGGGAAGAATAATGGCTCGTCATGCCCCCGCGAGAAATGGCTGGGTCGTCTGGTTGACCTTCGCCATCGGCCTGCTGCTGAGTGTTTCGCCGCTACCGCAATTCATGGAAATCTTCCGCCCGCTGTGGCTCGCGCTGCTGCTGGCGTTCTGGGCGCTGGCCTTGCCGCACAAGATCGGCATGGTGACGGCGTGGATGCTGGGGCTGGCCGAAGACGTGCTGTATGGCACGCTGTTGGGCCAGAACGCCCTGATCCTGACCCTGATTACGTTTTTAGTGCTGTCGCTGCAACAGCGTTTGCGCATGTTTCCCATGTGGCAGCAGTGTCTGGTTATTCTGGTGATTTTTGGCCTGGCGCAGTTGGTCCAGTTGTGGCTCAGCGCCCTGACCGGCAACCGCCAGCCAACCCTCGCCCTGGTCTTGCCTGCATTAGTCAGCGCATTGTTGTGGCCGTGGGTAAGCTATGGTCTGCGCGGCTTGCGTTTGCGATTGAAGATAAATTGAGGGCTTCGCCGACTTGCGCTTTTGATTCTGGCCGGAGGCCGTAGGAGCGAGGCTTGCCCGCGATCTGGCGCGCAGCGGCAGCAAACCCAGTGCATGCGGTATATCTGAACGCCCGAGTCGCATGATTTTGCTGCCGGTTCCCGGCAGATCGCGAGCAAGCTTGCTCCTACGCCCTCCGGGCAGAAGCGAGACCGGGGGTAGAGCAGAGGAAGCGTCACTGTTTTCAAGCAACACGAAGCTGATATTCACTGACACGGAGACGTCCCATGCCCCAACTTCACCTGGCCTCTGGCTCACCTCGCCGCCGTGAATTGCTGACTCAAATCGGCGTGACATTCACCGTTATCAGCGCCGATATCGACGAAACCCCACTCAACGATGAAGCCCCGACAGCTTATGTCGAGCGCCTGGCCCGCAGCAAAGCTGACGCCGGCCTGTTGTTTCTCGCCAACGATCCCGCTTACTCAAGCGCCTGCGTGCTTGGCGCAGACACCGCCGTAGTGCTCGACGGCAAAATTCTGGGCAAACCGATAGACCAGGCAGACGCCCTGGCGATGCTTGCGGCGTTGTCGGATCGCGAACATCAAGTGCTGACTGCCATCGCCGTGGTCGACCAGCAACGCAGCGAGACCCGCATCGTCAGCAGCCGCGTGAAGTTTCGCGCGATAGCTGCCGAGGAGGCGAGTGCCTACTGGGCAAGCGGCGAACCCCAGGACAAAGCAGGCAGCTACGCGATCCAGGGACTGGCTGCAGTTTTCGTCGAAAGCCTCAATGGCAGCTATTCCGCAGTGGTCGGCCTGCCGCTGTGCGAAACCGCAGAAATCCTCCAGCGTTTCGGCATACCCTGTTGGCAATGCCTGGAAGGTAAAACGTCATGAGTGAAGAGATTCTGATCAACATCACGCCGATGGAATCGCGCGTGGCCGTCGTTGAAAACGGGGTATTGCAGGAAGTCCACGTCGAGCGCACCCAGCGTCGCGGGATCGTCGGCAATATCTACAAGGGCAAGGTGGTGCGGGTGTTGCCGGGGATGCAGGCAGCGTTCATCGACATCGGCCTGGACCGGGCTGCGTTCATTCACGCATCTGAAATCTCCATGCGCGAAGGGCCGGCAGTGGAGGGCATCGCATCGCTGGTGCATGACGGTCAAAGCCTGGTGGTGCAAGTCACCAAAGACCCGATCGGCAGCAAAGGCGCGCGCCTGACGACCCAACTGTCGATCCCTTCGCGGTATCTGGTGTATATGCCGCGCACTGCCCACGTTGGCATTTCCCTGAAAATCGAAGACGAAGCCGAGCGCGAACGCCTGAAAAAGGTGGTCAGCGACTGCGTGGCACAGGAAGGTATCAAGGAAGCCGGTGGGTTCATCCTGCGCACTGCGGCCGAAGGCGCCGGCGCCGACGAAATCCTGATGGACATTCGCTACCTGCGCAGGCTGTGGGACCAGATTGGCGAGCAGATCAAAACCATTGGCGCGCCCAGCGTCATCTATGAAGACCTTGGCCTGGCACTGCGCACATTGCGCGACCTGGTCAGCCCACGCATCGAGAAGATCCGCATCGACTCGCGGGAAACGTTTCAGAAAACCACTCAGTTCGTCGCTGAACTGATGCCGGAAATCGCCGATCGTCTGGAGCATTATCCTGGCGAGCGGCCGATCTTCGACCTGTACGGCGTCGAGGATGAGATCCAGCGGGCACTGGAGCGCAAGGTGCCGCTCAAGTCCGGTGGTTATCTGGTGATCGATCCGGCTGAAGCCATGACCACCATCGACGTCAACACCGGAGCGTTCGTGGGGCATCGCAATCTTGAAGAAACGATCTTCAAGACCAACCTGGAAGCGGCAACCGCCATTGCCCGGCAGATGCGCCTGCGCAACATGGGCGGCATCATCATCATCGATTTCATTGACATGGAAGACGCCGAACACCAGCGTCAGGTCCTGCGCACGCTGGAAAAACAGCTCGAACGCGATCACGCCAAGACCAATATCATCGGTATCACTGAGCTAGGCCTGGTGCAGATGACGCGCAAGCGCACCCGCGAAAGCCTTGAGCAGGTGCTGTGCGAGCCGTGCGCCAGTTGCCAGGGCCGTGGCAAGTTGAAGACCCCTGAAACCATCTGCTATGAAATTTTCCGCGAGATCCTCCGCGAAGCGCGTGCCTATCAAGCCATTGGCTATCGGGTGCTGGCAAACCAGAAGGTGGTCGATCGACTGCTCGATGAGGAGTCCGGCAATGTGGCCGAGCTTGAGGCGTTTATCGGCCGCACCATTCGATTCCAGGTCGAGACCATGTATTCGCAGGAACAATACGACGTCGTGCTGCTCTGACTGAGCGTATACGCCCTGTGCCGAGATGACGGGGTGGCGAAAACCAGAAATTGCGCCCCACGGGCTGACGGCATGGATGCCCTTTAAAGAGAATGTTGCGTGGCAAATGAGCACTTCCCGGACGTCCCGACACCTGCACTGAGCCGGTTGCGATTTGCCCACGTCCTGAGCGCAGGAGCGGTGACATGGAGCGTCTGACCCGTTTTCTCGCAAGCCTGCTGCGCTGGGGCCTGAGCCTGTGCGCGCTGGTGGTGGTGCTGACTGCGTTATATGTCAGCGTCGGTCGTGAACTGGCGCCGATGGTGGCCGAGTACCGCGTCGAGGTGCAAAACAAAGCACAGGCGGCGATTGGCATGCCGCTGAGCATCGGGCGCCTGGAAGGCAGTTGGAGCGGTTTCGTGCCGGTATTCGTTGCCCATGACGTCATGTTGGGCGAGGGCACAAGCGCTGTTCGGCTGGACCAGGTACGCGCGGTCCCCGATCTGTGGAAAACCCTGATGGCTCGGGAAGTGCGGATTGCCAACGTTGAACTCGACGGCCTGCAAGTCAGCCTGAGCGAGGACAAGGACGGTCACTGGACGTTGCAGGGCTTGCCGGTCAGCAACGACAAACCCTTGGACCCCGAGCAAGTGCTGACGCAGATGCAAATGATCTCGCGCCTGTCGCTGTTCGACAGCCAGATCACCCTTCAGCCCTTTGCCCAGGCCCCACTGACACTGACCTATGTCAGCCTGACCCTGAAAACCGGCAGCAGCCATCAACGTCTGGATGCTCGTCTGACCTTGCCGGACGGCCAGCCTTTGGCGCTGAACGTCAACGCCCGGGTGCAAGCCAGACAATGGCGGGACGGTGGAGCCGACGCATACCTGAGCCTGCCCCAAAGCGATTGGGCGCAGTGGTTGCCCAAGAGCCTGACCCGCGACTGGAAGGTGAAATCCCTCAAGGCCGGTGGCGAATTCTGGCTGAGCTGGGGCCAGGGGACGGTGCAAAGCGCTGTTGCGCGGCTCAATGCCCCATTGATCAAAGGCGCCTATGCCGACCGCAAGCCGCGCAAGATCGAAAATCTGGCGCTCAACGCCTGGGCGCAGCGCAGCGATACAGGTCTGACTGTATCGCTGGATTCGCTGGCCATGAACCTGGGCGACAAGCGCTGGGAAAGCCGGATTCAAGTGCAGCAGACTGCTGCGACCGAGGGCACTGAAGAAGTCTGGCACCTGCAGGCTGACCGCCTTGATCTGACGCCGATCACTCCGCTCCTCGATTCATGGGCGCCATTACCGGACAAGGTGATGGAAGTGGTCGACCATTTGAAAGTAACCGGTGGTTTGCGCAATGCGCTTGTCGATTACCGCCCCCAGGCCAGCGGCGCCAAGCGCCTGAGCTTCGCTGCCAATCTGGACAAGGTCGGTTTCGATGCCTATCACGGGGCCCCGGCGGCCGGAAATGTCAGCGGCGCAATCAGCGGTGATCTGGGGCAGGGTGAGCTGCGCCTGAATACCGACGACTTCATGCTGCACCTGGACCCGATTTTCGCTAACGAATGGCGTTACAAACATGCCGAAGCCCGGCTGACTTACGCGCTGGATGACCAAGGTTTTACCCTGATCGCGCCTTACATCAAGGTGCTCGGTGACGAAGGCAAAATCGCCAGCGACTTTCTCATCCGGCTGCATTTCGATCACAGCCAGGAAGATTACATGGACCTGCGGGTCGGCATGGTCGATGGCGATGGTCGCTACACCTCCAAATACCTGCCTGAAGTGTTGAGCCCGGCCCTTGATGAGTGGCTGCGCACGGCGATTCTGGGCGGTAATGTCGATCAGGGCTTTTTCCAGTATCAGGGTTCGATCAGCAAAAACGCATCGGACGTATCTCGGGTGATCAGCCTGTTTTTCAAGGTGCGCAACGCCAACCTGGCCTTCCAGCCAGGCTGGCCGCAGCTGACCGGCGTTGATGGCGACGTGTTCGTCGAGAACAGCGGCGTGCGCATTCGGGCCAGTAAGGGCAAGTTGCTCAACACCCAGGTCAGCAAAGTGTCGGTGGATGTGCCCCACGTGCCAGCCGGCCAACCCAGCCATCTGCTGGTGGATGGCGACTTTGCCGGCGGCCTTGATGACGGGGTGAAGATCCTTCAGGAAGCGCCGATCGGCACCGCGCAGACCTTTGCCGGCTGGCAGGGCGAAGGGCCGTTGCAGGGCCACATCAATCTCGATATTCCGCTGATCAAAGGCCAGGAGCCCAAAGTCGTGGTGGATTTCAAGACCGATAACGCGAGGCTCAAACTCGCCGATCCGGTACTTGAGCTGACGCAGCTCAAAGGTGATTTCCGGTTTGATTACGCCAAAGGCCTGAGCGGCAAAAACATCAAGGCAACAGCGTTCGACAAGCCTGTCACTGCCGAGATTTTTGGTGAGGGCAAACCCGGGGCGCCGGTAACGCGCATCGCCGCCAGCAGTCAGATTGCCGTCAAGCGCCTGACCGATTGGCTGGGCGTGACCCAAACGTTGCCGGTGGCGGGCGAGCTGCCGTATCAATTGCAGATCACGCTTAACGGCAATGACAGCCAGTTGCGGGTCAATTCCAGTCTCAAGGGCTTGGCTATCGATCTGCCCGCACCGTTCGGCAAAACCGCCGACGAGGTCCGCGACAGCGATTTCAGCATGAACCTGCAAGGTGCCGAGCGGCGTTTCAACGCCGGCTACGGCAATCTGGCCAATTTCGCGTTCGCCGCCCCCGGTGGCAAATTTGCAGATGGTCGTGGGGAATTGTTTCTGGGCGAGGGCGGCGCCATCGTTCCCGAAGCCAAAGGCCTGAGGGTGCGTGGTTCGCTGGCCGACCTGGACATCGCGCCCTGGCAGGCGATGGTGCAAAAGTATGCCGGGGATGATCCTGGTGGCAGCGCCAAACAGTTGCTTAACAGCGTTGACTTGCAGATCGGTAAGCTCAGCGCTTTTGGCTCGACGCTCAATCAGGCCAGTGTCCAGCTCAATCGCAAAGACGCCGCATGGGCATTGGCACTGGACAGTTCGCTGATGAAAGGCACGGCCACGCTGCCCGACAGCAAGACCACGCCGATCGATATCAATCTGCTGTACGTACGCCTGCCTGCCCCCGACCCGACGGCGGCCGTGGTTGAAAACGCGCCCGACCCTCTGGCTGACGTAGACCCCCACAAGATCCCCTCCATGAACCTCAAAGTCACTCAGGTGTTCCAGGGCGATCAACTGATGGGTGCGTGGTCATTGAAGACTCGCCCGACCGCTAATGGCATGCAACTGGCGGATATGGATCTTGGCCTCAAAGGCATGACGTTGACGGGCAATGGCGGATGGGAAGGTGCGCCGGGTTCGACCAGCAGTTGGTTCAAAGGGCAAGTCAAGGGTAAGAATCTGGCTGACATCCTCAAGGCGTGGGGATTTGCGCCGACCGTCACCAGCCAGGATTTTGAAATGAACGCCGACGGCCGCTGGCCAGGTTCGCCGGCCTGGGTTGGCCTGAAACGCTATTCCGGCAGCCTGGACGCCACGCTGCGTCGCGGCCAGTTTGTCGAAGTCGAAGGCGGCGCTGCGGCGTTACGAGTGTTCGGCCTGCTCAACTTCAACTCCATTGGCCGCCGTCTGCGTCTGGACTTCTCGGACCTGGTCGGCAAGGGTTTGAGTTACGACAAGGTCAAAGGGCTGTTGGCGGCAAGCGATGGGGTGTATGTGACCCGTGACCCGATCACGTTGACCGGACCGTCGAGCAATCTTGAGCTCAACGGTACGCTGGACATGGTCAAGGATCGGGTTGACGCCAAGGTATTGGTGACGCTCCCGGTGACCAACAACTTGCCGATTGCGGCGTTGATTGTCGGCGCGCCGGCCATTGGTGGCGCGCTGTTTCTGGTCGATAAGCTGCTGGGCGATCGGGTAGCGCGGTTTGCCAGTGTCCAGTACAAAGTCGAAGGCCCTTTGAAAGAGCCAAAAATCACTTTTGATAAGCCGTTCGAGAAGCCGCAGTAGCTGTACTTCGCATCGCATCGCTTCTGCCGAAGGCGTAGGAGGCTGGCTTGCCAAATCGCGTTGTGCACAAACCCGTTGGCGAGGCTTGCCCGCGAAGCTGAGGGTGCGGTGTCAGGTATACCGAGATGTCTGGTTTCAGGGTCGCTTCGCAACCCATCGTCGGCAAGCCGAACTCCTACGCCCTCCGGGCAGAAGCTCGATAGCGGAGGATCCTGACAAGCCGCGCAGCGAAGCTTGGAGTAGAGTGCAGTTCTACCGTTTCAAGGAGCGTCCATGTCCTTTGCCGTGATTCAAATGGTCAGCCAGAGCGATGTCGAGGGCAATCTGGCCCAGGCTCGTGGCTTGCTGGAGCAGGCCGCAGCTTCGGGTGCAAAGCTTGCCGTGCTGCCGGAAAACTTCGCCGCCATGGGCCGTCGCGACGTCGCCGACATTGGCCGCGCCGAAGCCCGGGGTGAAGGTCCTATCCTGCCGTGGTTGAAACTTGCCGCTCGCGACCTCAAGTTATGGATAGTTGCCGGGACTTTGCCCTTGCCGCCCAATGATCGGCCTGAGGGTAAAGTCACGGCGTGTTCGCTGGTGGTGGACGAACACGGCGACACGGTGGCGCGTTACGACAAGCTGCACCTGTTCGATGTAGACGTGGCCGACACGCGCGGACGCTACCGGGAATCGGACGATTACGCCCACGGCAATAATGTGGTGGTGGTCGATACGCCGGTGGGCAAGCTGGGGCTGACGGTGTGTTACGACCTACGCTTTCCTGAGTTGTATACCGCGCTGCGTGAAGCGGGCGCTGAACTGATTACCGCGCCGTCGGCTTTTACGGCGGTGACTGGCGCGGCGCACTGGGAAATCCTGCTGCGCGCACGCGCCATCGAAACCCAGTGCTACGTGCTGGCGGCGGCGCAGGGTGGGGTTCATCCAGGGCCACGGGAAACATTTGGGCACGCGGCGATCATCGATCCATGGGGCCGCGTGCTGGCCGAGCAGGCACAGGGTGAAGCCGTGCTGCTGGCCGAGAGAGACAGTCAAGAGCAAGCGTCCATACGGGCGCGGATGCCGGTGTCGAATCACCGGCGATTTTTTTCGCAGGACGCCTTGCGGCCTGCTAATACCCCGGAGTGAATATGAGCGACTTGTCCTCTGTCAGCGAACACCTTCTGGCTCCCGGCGGCCTGAGCATCGACAGCCTGCAATCGGTGTTGGGCGAGTTGGCCGGCCCCGGAATCGACGCCGCTGATCTGTACTTCCAAGGGCAGATTTCCGAGTCCTGGGCCCTGGAAGACGGCATCGTCAAGGAAGGCAGCTTCAACCTCGACCAAGGCGTGGGCGTACGCGCTCAGTCAGGCGAGAAAACCGGTTTTGCCTACAGCAACGCGATTACCCCTGACGCCCTGACCCAAGCCGCCCGCGCTGCCCGCTCGATTTCCCGCGCCGGGCAAAATGGTCGCGTTCAGGCGTTCACCACCCAGGACGTCGCGCAATTGTACGGCCCGGACAACCCGCTGGAGGTCATGACCCGCGCCGAAAAGGTCGAGCTGCTCAAGCGCATCGACGTCGCCACCCGCGCGCTGGATACCCGTATCCAGCAAGTCACGGTGAGCATGGCCGGTGTCTGGGAGCGCATCCTTGTAGCGTCCACCGATGGCAGTCTGGCGGCAGATGTACGGCCACTGGTGCGTTTCAACGTCAGCGTGATCGTCGAACAGAATGGCCGTCGTGAGCGCGGCGGTCACGGCGGTGGCGGCCGTACCGATTACCGTTATTTCCTCAGCGAAGACCGCGCCATGGGGTACGCCCGCGAAGCGTTGCGTCAGGCGCTGGTCAATCTCGAAGCCATCCCGGCACCGGCTGGCACCTTGCCGGTGGTCCTCGGTTCCGGCTGGTCCGGCGTGCTGTTGCACGAAGCGGTCGGTCACGGACTGGAAGGCGACTTCAACCGCAAGGGCAGCTCTGCGTATAGCGGCCGCATGGGCGAGATGGTCGCCTCCAAGCTTTGCACCATCGTCGATGACGGTACGCTGGCCGGCCGTCGTGGGTCGTTGAGCGTCGATGACGAAGGGACCCCGACCGAGTGCACCACGCTGATCGAAAACGGCGTGCTCAAGGGCTACATGCAGGACAAGCTGAACGCGCGTCTGATGGGCGTTGCCCGAACCGGGAACGGTCGTCGCGAGTCCTATGCGCACCTGCCGATGCCGCGAATGACCAACACCTACATGCTGGGTGGCCAGAGCGATCCGGCGGAAATCATCGCCTCGGTCAAGCGCGGTATCTATTGCGCGAACCTGGGCGGCGGGCAGGTTGATATCACCAGCGGCAAGTTCGTGTTTTCCACCAGCGAAGCGTATTTGATCGAGGACGGCAAAATCACCACGCCGGTCAAAGGCGCGACATTGATCGGCAATGGTCCGGAGGCAATGAGCCGGGTGTCGATGGTCGGGAATGACCTGTCGCTGGACAGCGGCGTGGGCACGTGCGGTAAAGACGGGCAGTCGTTGCCGGTGGGCGTCGGTCAGCCGACCCTGAAGATCGATGCGATCACCGTGGGCGGTACAGGTTCTTGAGGGCCAACGGTTGAGATGAGCGACGCCGGGTAAGTCACTTACCCGGCGCGTCGGGATTTAGCGCAGTCCGCGTTTGGCTTCGTCCAGTTCGCGGATGTATTTGAAGATTTTACGGGTCGAAGACGGCGCCTTGTTTTGCGCAGCTTCGTGTTGAGCCTGACGAATGAGCGAGCGCAATTGCTGACGATCGGCCTCCGGGTACTCGTTGACGAACTGTTCCAGCACATCATCGGCGCCGGTCACTAGGCGATCACGCCAGCGTTCCAGGTTGTGAAAGCGCTCGTTGTACTGGCGCGTGGAAGCGTCGAGTTGATCGAGCAGCACCAGAATCTCTTCCAGGTTCTGGTCGCGCATCAGCTTGCCGATGAAGTGAATATGGCGTTTGCGCGCGATGTTCGCAGTGTGTTTTGGAGCATCGGCCAGTGCCCGACGCAACGGGTCGGTCAAAGGCAGTTTGGCCAGGACATCGGCCTTGAAAGTCGTCAAGCGTTCGCCGAGTTCAACCAGAGCATGCAGCTCTCGCTTGACCTGGGTTTTGCTTTTCTCTCCGTCGAAGGAGTCGTCGTAAGAATCAACCATGGGGGCAGTCCGCAAATAAACGCCGCCATGATAACCAGTCAGGGGCCAATTGTCCGGCCCAGTCGGTATTCGGTCAGTGCCGCAATCAGAATTTGATGGAGAAAGTCATGAGTGCATCAGAAAGCGTCGGCCCGCAGGCCCTGCCTGCCTTGCAGGAGCAGGTCGAACAGATCGTCGCCGAGGCCAAGCGTCAGGGCGCTACCGCCTGTGAGGTGGCGGTGTCACTGGAGCAGGGCCTGTCGACTTCGGTTCGCCAGCGTGAAGTGGAGACGGTTGAGTTCAATCGCGACCAGGGTTTTGGCATCACGCTGTACGTCGGCCACCGCAAAGGCTCGGCCAGCACCTCAGCCAGCGGGCCGGATGCCATTCGCGAAACCGTCGCTGCAGCTTTGGCGATTGCCAAACACACCTCCGAAGACGAGGCCTCCGGGTTGGCTGATGCGGCGTTGATGGCCAAGGATCTGCGTGATTTCGACCTTTTCCATCCGTGGGACATCACCCCCGAGCAGGCAATCGAGCGTGCGTTGATCTGCGAGGCGGCCGCTTTTGACGCTGATCCGCGCATCAAGAATGCCGATGGCACCACGCTGAACGTTCATCAGGGCTGTCGTGTGTACGGCAACAGCCACGGTTTCATCGGCGGTTACGCGTCGACCCGGCATAGCCTGAGCTGCGTGATGATTGCCGAAGCCGACGGCCAGATGCAGCGCGATTACTGGTACGACGTCAATCGTCGTGGCGAGCTGTTGATGGACGCCACACTCATTGGCCAGAAAGCCGCGCAACGCGCCGCCAGCCGTTTGGGCGCGCGCCCTGTGCCGACCTGCGAAGTGCCGGTCCTGTTCTCGGCCGAGCTGGCGGGCGGTCTGTTCGGCAGCTTTCTGGGAGCGATTTCCGGCGGCAATCTGTATCGCAAATCATCTTTCCTGGAAGGCGCGATGGGCCAACGTTTGTTCCCGGAGTGGATGACCATCGATGAACGGCCGCACCTGATGGGCGCGATGGGCAGCTCGGCGTTCGATGGCGATGGTCTGGCGACGTACGCCAAGCCGTTCGTCGAGAACGGCGATCTGGTGTCCTACATCCTCAGCACCTATTCCGGGCGCAAATTGGGCCTGCCAAGTACGGCAAATGCCGGCGGCGTGCACAATCTTTTTGTCTCCCACGGCACCGAAGATCAGGCGGCGTTAATTCGTCGCATGGGGCGCGGGTTGCTGGTGACCGAGCTGATGGGCAGTGGCTTGAACATGGTCACGGGCGATTATTCCCGGGGCGCCGCCGGCTACTGGGTCGAAAACGGCGAGATTCAATTCGCGGTTCAGGAAGTGACCATCGCCGGCAACATGAAGGACATGTTCAAACAGATCATCGCCGTCGGTAACGATCTGGAGATGCGCAGCAACGTCCGCACCGGTTCAGTGCTGATCGAGAAGATGACTGTCGCGGGTAGCTGATTTGTAACGCGTTAACGCAGTACCCAAAGCCTGCCACCGATTCGGTGTGCAGGCTTTTTTTTTGCGCGGACCAAGCCTGCATGTTCGACGCTTCGGTTTCCATATGCGTGCTTATCTTCGCGGTCGCGCTTGTTTTGATTCTCAAACTCATTTAATAATGAATATCATTTATTCGTGATTCCTAACGGCTGTCCGCTGATGACTGCCACTGCCATCGCCTCTGGAGGCACGCTATGGAGCATTGGAAACTCACTATCTTGAAAGGCAACAGCTGCTTCAATTCCGGTGACCTGATCGATGCCCGCGAGCTTTATCTGCAGGCTCTGGCATTGGCTCAAGTGTTATTGGAGCGGTGGAGCGTGCCCGACGAAGCGGTAGCCGCCTTTGTCATTTCCCACCACAACCTGGCCGATCTGCATCTGGCACTCAAGCAGCCGGAAGAGAGCGCCGAGTATCTATGCGCCGCCCATCAGCGCTTGCTGCATGTGATTCAGAACTCACACCTGCAACCGGCACTGCGTCAGGCCGCGTTCAATCACAGTCACAAAACCTACGCCGAGTTGTTGGCCTTCATTAACGAACACGGCGAATACCCACGTACCCATCGTTTGCTCAACAACAGTGGCGAGCACTCGCGCTCGGCGCTAACGCAAAACGCCACCGCTGCCGGCAGCCTTTCTTTTGGAGTTCATTGATATGCCTTTTACTTTGCCTGCTTTGCCGTATGCCTACGACGCTCTGGAACCGCACATCGACGCGCAAACCATGGAAATCCATTACAGCAAGCACCATCAGACGTACATCAATAATCTCAACGCTGCCGTCGAGGGCACTGAATACGCCGAGTGGCCTATCGAGAGACTGGTCGCTGGCGTAGCGCAGCTGCCAGAAAAACTTCGCCCGGCGGTGATCAACCAGGGTGGCGGTCACGCCAACCACTCTTTGTTCTGGGAAGTGATGAGCCCTCAGGGCGGTGGTCTGCCAACCGACGCGCTGGCCAAGGCCATTGATGAGCAGCTGGGCGGCTTCGAGGCGTTCAAGGACGCGTTCACCAAAGCCGCGCTGACCCGCTTCGGCAGTGGCTGGGCCTGGTTGAGCGTCACTCCCGATAAAAAACTGATCGTCGAGAGCAGTGGCAACCAGGACAGCCCGTTGATGAACGGCAATACGCCGATCCTGGGGCTGGACGTGTGGGAGCATGCTTACTACCTGCGCTACCAGAACCGTCGTCCGGAATACATCAGCGCGTTCTACAACGTCGTCAACTGGGCCGAAGTCGCCCGTCGGTATCACGCGGCACTGGCGTGAACCTGTTTGGAAGTGGTCGATAACAACAAGCAGTAAGGCGGTTTATGCGTTCGGAAATACTCACGATCAGCAGTGGGCGGTTGCTTCGTCTGGCATTGGGTTCGATGCTTGTCCTGGCCGGGACGGGGTTACTGATCGCACAAGGTTTATCGTGGTTGAGCCTCGAACCGCGCATGCTCAGGGCACTTGAGGGCGGCGCGATTTGCGCGTTGGGTACGGCGCTTGGCGCGCTGCCTGTGCTGGTCATCCGCGGTATGCCGGTGGCGGCGTCTGACGGTTTACTGGGCTTTGGTGCCGGCATCATGCTCGCAGCCACTGCGTTCTCACTGATCGTACCGGGGCTCAATGCCGCCGAAGGCTTGGGGTTTACCCCTTGGGGTGCGGGCGCGCTGATCAGCTTCGGTATTTTGTTCGGCGCCGTCGGGCTGTTCGTTGTGGACAGCCTGGTGTCGCGGGACTCCAGCCTGCCACCGTCGCTGGATCATCCCGTGATCCCGTCGAACATCTGGCTGTTTGTCATTGCCATCATCGCTCACAACATCCCGGAGGGCATGGCCGTCGGGGTGTCGGCCGGTGGCGGTCTGGCGCACGCCGACAGTCTGGCGATGGGCATCGCCATTCAGGATGTGCCCGAGGGTTTGGTGATTGCACTGGTGCTGGCGGGTGCCGGGATGTCGCGTTTCAAGGCATTTCTGATTGGCGCCGCATCTGGCTTGGTCGAGCCCGTGTTTGCGGTGCTCTGCGCCTGGCTGGTGGCGGTTGCCGAACTGCTGCTTCCCTTGGGGCTGGCGCTCGCCGCGGGCGCGATGTTGCTGGTGGTTACCCACGAAATCATTCCAGAGTCCCGGCGCAATGGTCATCACCGGATCGCAAGCCTGGGGCTTATCTGCGGGTTTTGCGTGATGATGGTGATGGATACGGCGTTGGGCTGAATTGTTCATCACTGACGATTGAATATCTGTGGGAAGGAGCTTGCTCGCGATGAAGGCCGCACATTAAACGCATCTGCGGCGCTAAAACCGAATCGCGAGCAAGCTGCCTCCCACACCTCTGCCCGTCGGCTAAGAGCGTAGTGTCCAAAGACCGCGCATGGCGCAACCCTGAGCCCTAAAAACCCTTATAATCCTGCGCCTATTATCTGCTGAAGCGAGAACCGCCGTGAGTTTACCGCCGTGCCCTAAATGCAATTCCGAATACACGTACGAAGACGGCACTCAGTTCGTCTGCCCGGAATGCGCTCACGAGTGGACGGCAGACAGCGCCGCCGAAGCCTCGGATGATGCCAAGGTCATCAAGGATTCAGTGGGCAATACGCTGCAGGACGGCGACACCGTCACGGTCATCAAAGACCTCAAAGTCAAAGGCTCGTCGCTGGTGGTCAAGGTCGGCACCAAGGTGAAGAACATTCGCCTGGTGGACGGCGATCACGATATCGACTGCAAGATTGATGGCATCGGTGCGATGAAGCTGAAGTCGGAGTTCGTGAAGAAGGGCTGACGGCTTCTCTCGAAGGTGTACGAAAAAGCCCCGGCTCTTGCGAGTCGGGGCTTTTTTCATGGTGTGATCAGTACGCAAGAAACGGGGAGGCGGTGGTTACTCGCCTTCATCGAACTTGTTGTTGATCAGCTCGACCAGCGCATCGAGCGCAGCCTGATCGTCTTCGCCTTCGGTTTGCAGCTCAAGCTCCGTCCCTTTGCCCGCCGCGAGCATCATGACGGCCATGATGCTTTTGCCGTCGACCATGCTGCCAGGCGCGCGGCCCACGCGAATCTGGCAGGCATACTTGCCCGCTACGCCGACGAACTTAGCGGCAGCGCGGGCGTGCAAGCCGAGCTTGTTGATGATGGTGATGTGGAGAGCGGGCATCGCGAAGGGGATCCTTTCAGCTTAGGTCGCGGTGGCGAACCTGAACATTCTTAAGCGATTGCTGCAAGACCTGGCCCAGTCGCTCGGTCAGGTAGACAGAACGGTGATGCCCGCCGGTGCAGCCAATGGCGATAGTGACGTAAGCACGGTTGCTGGCCGCGAAGCGCGGCAACCATTTGTTGAGGTAAGCGAAGATGTCCTGAAACATTTCTTCGACATCCGGCTGGGCGGCAAGGTAGTCGGCAACCGGTTGATCGAGCCCTGACTGTTCCCGCAGCTCGGGTTTCCAGTAAGGATTGGGCAGGCAGCGGACATCGAACACCAGGTCGGCGTCCACCGGCATGCCGCGCTTGAAGCCAAACGACTCCACCAGAAACGCCGTACCTGGTTCAGGTTTGTTCAACAGCCGCAACTTGAGGGCGTCGCGCAGCTGGTACAGATTCAGGTTGGTGGTGTCGATGGTCAGGTCAGCCAGGTCGATGATCGGCCCTAGCAGGGCTTTCTCGTCGCGTATGGCCTCGGCCAGTGAACGCGTGGCGTTGCTGAGCGGA
>Ga0247742_10000208_pt1 | contig 50185 bp, 45 predicted proteins | sample UWRJL208509C2_FD_180944 | JGI IMG/M metagenome (GOLD analysis project Ga0247742, IMG submission 180944) | Plant litter microbial communities from Arlington Agricultural Research Station in Wisconsin, United States - UWRJ-L208-509C-2 | ecosystem: Environmental > Terrestrial > Plant litter >...
GAGCGACACCGAGATGGTTTTGTCGGAAATCTCGCCCTTTTTTCCAGCGAGGTGAGCGTTGACCTGCCCGACGGTAGGATCGGACAGAAAGGTCTCCTTCATTTTGCGGTAGGAGAGCGCTAGCTGTGCCATCTGCTTAGACGACAGCACGTCTTTGATCATGTCGATGATATACTTGTTGCCCGAGGCAAGGTTCCGGATCGCGCTCGCATCGATGAGAGTGGTTTTTGTCGGGATCGATCGGGAGGTTATTTCGTGGTCCTTGAAGTCCGCCATACGTGGCCGGTAATATTCGATCGGGAGTGACCGAACCTCGTCGATCTTTTCCATGTACGCATTGAACTCGTCGCTATAGGCTTCGTTGAAAGCTATTGTCATCGATACGCCCGGGACATCCTCTTCGAGGCTGTTGTTGGTCCCTTTTAAGTCGGCCAATTCCGGCTCGTTTGTGAAATACACCTCGATCCAGATTGTCGGAGGCGGCGACGCTTTGTTAGCTTTGTAGTCAGCGAGGAATGCCTGCACCGCCTCGATGTTGAACAGAAAGGGATGCAACTCCCCGTAGATTGGCCTTCCGTTGAGGAGCCCGGTCAGTGCGAGATTGACGGCCTCAAGAAGAGTGGATTTTCCGCTCTCGTTATCACCAACGATTATATTCAAATTCTTATTGAACACCACTGTTCGATCGCGCAGCGAGCGGTAGTTCTTCACGATAACCTTAGTAATCTGCAATACGCTCTCCTATCGCAAGCCTTAACGAATATGAGCTTATTCGCGCATATGTTGCAAGCGTGCGAGGTTGAAGAAGGCAAGTAACCAACTCTCAGGTTCGGTCGAAGTGAAACTTTGCGCCGCTTCCAAAATTGCACGGGATCCCGGGTGCCAAGGCCGTCTACCGCTTTCATGTTCGCCTCATGGGGCGTTTGACGGTTGCACCGGGCTCGACTCCTTGAAGCGCGCCCAAGATAGCGATGTGATCGCCGCAGCCGATGGCATTGCCCGCGGTGACTTTCGCTAAATGCCTGGTATCAAACCATCCTCTCGCTTCGAGTGTCATCCGTTCGCACCAAGCCTCCCCGCGGCCATCAATGACTTCCGGGTGAGTTTAGTCGATGGGTCTTAAAACATGAACGCGGTGTCAGTCGCGTTTGTAAACCTGCCGCCGCTTCATCCGTTGTGTCAAAGCGCTGTGAGTGCGTCTGACATCCTCAAGCGGGAGTTCCAGTACGGGAAGTGCTTCTTTCTGCGTTGCGTCAAGCAAGTTGAAGTTTTGTTCAAGGCGCTCATTCGAGATAAAGACGTTGAACATTAGGCCTGAGACCTGGAATTGCCAGCCATTCAAGCCAGACATTTTTCCGTAAGAGGGGTACGTTGCAAGATCTACACGTCTGTCTTTGATGGAGGCGCGAGATCTTGTAACGATCAGCTGATATAAGGCAACTTGGTGGTCAAAGATGACTTTCCGCACCTTGGTTTCATGAGAGCCTAGCTTCAAACCAAGACGCCGACCGTACCTCGACCAGACCCAACGCCAGACGACACCGATTGCGAAGCGTGTCAGCAGTTGAGGAACTGGATTTGCAATCAGTAGATATTCCGACTGGACGTCATACTTACCAGCTGCAAAAGCACGACAAAGGTCAATCGCGTAATCGTCAGCCTGATGAAACAGATCTTCGTGAGTTCGGCATAGAAATCTGTCGGCGAAACCGCTCTGATGAAAGCCTACGCCGTCCTTATCTATTGATCCCGACACCAGATGCTTCGACTCTTTTCGAATGTCGTGAAGCAGGGCACGAGGCAGAATATGTGAGTTCACGGTCGGTCCGCATCCGCAAACTACACACACATGGTCCATAAATTGTCCCTCCCGAGCAATCCATCACTACGCCTGCCGGCTTTCTTGAAAAGGCCCATGCGAAGTCCCTCCCTAACTCCTGCGCTTCTCGTCGGTGAAAGACAAGTTTAGCGTTTCCTGCAGCTTGCCCAGCGTTCCGTCCTTTCGAAACCGAATTCCACACACCATGAAGCTGACGCTGCTGCCGCCGGAATATAGCGTTACGCCCGTAACGGACAGCCGCAACAGTTTCCCGCGGCTTTCGGACGTAACGATGTCTCCAGGCACGATACCAAGGATGGATCGGGCAAGCGCTGATCGTGCCGATTCGAGTTCGGTATCCCATCGCTCCAACTCTGTTTCAACATGGCGGAACGCGTCTCGTGCGACCTGGAAGGGACCCTCCTCCCCAAACCATAAGCGATCCACGACCGAAAGGATTTCCCCCAGGACCTCTTTCTGTATGGCGTAAGCGGCGGTGCTCATCATCTCGTGGATCCGTTCCGTCTCTTGCAGGGCGCGAAGCCGGTCCGCATAGGGCGTGATTGCCACCCTCGAAATGACCGGCGAGAGCACCTTGTTGGAAGCGGACAAGAAGTCGAGTGGCTCACCGCCCGCAGGCTGATCGGGTTGGTTGGATGCCGCTCGGGCGGCTCTTCCTCGCGCCAACACTTGCGGTTCCATTCCACCCAGATCTCGCGAGCCGAGACACAAAGCCAACTATCCACGAACAAGTGCGATCCTGGGAATAGAGATGGTGCGTCGACCAGGCGTGACTCCCGCCGTTAGCCCAACCCTCAACGGACCAAGATTGTTACAGTCTAGATTGGTAGATCTTGCCGAACAAATATCTCACGAGCAAGGGCCTTGAACTTGCGACAGATTGCTCGGGCCAGAAAAGCGAGTGGCACTGACACAGCTTTCTAGCGAACGCATTCAGTCGTTCCGGGCGACTCGTTCCCCACGAACTATGGAGCTTTTTCAAGCAACTGTCTGGAGTGGATAAACGTCTGAAAGAGCCGGTGCCAGTCGTCCATCGTATGAGCAGAGTTTTTCATCGCCGCAAGCACTTCCTGGTGATCCTCCAGCATCCTGCGGCTTGGAAAGATCTCACCCGACACAGAGGCACATGCTTCTAGGATCTTCTCTTCTGACCAGAATCCATGCGATTTCTTTTTCAGGGAGTAGTCAAGTTCTTCGGCCAGCATTTCGCGCGGATATTGCTTCAGTGCCTTCTTGGCACTGCCGATGCCATGGTCATCCAACTCGCGGAAACTGGGAAAGTGGCCGAGGCTCTTTGCCAACGCACTTACGTCCTTCCGAACATTATCGCGCGACCAGTACCCGTGCTCTCGCATGCTGCGGCCAGACCCGCGATAAGTTACGGCAGTGCCGAGCCTGTCGGCTATCGCAGAAATCAATCTTGTTCTGCGCTCGGCATTCACCACCTCCCCGGGAGAGATTTCGACCACCTGCAGACCAGCATCGCGGTACAGAGCAACTTTCGATCTGAGCTTATTGAAATATTCAATACTTCGGCGGGACTCGCTTTCACGGGCATACATGATCACCTCGACCACGACGTTACGGATAATGAAATCTGGAAAAGCCCGCTTGCCCGCGTGTAGAAATTCCTGGTGGATGAGGATCTCGCTGGGATCGACACCGACATGCAGTAGGATTCCTTCGTAGGCGGCCACCTCGCGAAAGGAGTCCAAGGCGATACCATCGGTCGTGACGGGCTTTTCCTTGAACTTCATGGTTGGGCATCTGGAGCGTATCTCAGTCTCAAACTTATGGAACCCGTGATATCTGCGCTCGATCATTGCCTTTAGCGCTCCTTCACCCATTTGTCGCAGTTCGAACGGCCGCGGGCCGAAATCAAAATGCGCAAATTTTTCGAGATAGGCCTGCGCCACTGTCTCCCGTGTCCAATACCCGGCAGGCATTCGCTTCCGGTTTTGCGGCAGGTTTGCCGCTCGCCCAATGCGGTCAATGTCGGCCGCCTTGAGAAGGGTTACCGCTCTGTCAAACCCGCAATCACGAAGGTCTTGATGGGTCGGTCGCCGTCCGAGACTTTTCCAGACGTCTCGGACGGCATCTTCGCAGCGTGCCTGCGTCCACGTAACCTTCGGCGTGGGTTCGGGAAGAGCAAGCACCGCGCAGACTTCCCTGATCTGCCGGGCATTCAGCTTTCCAGCGATAATGCCGCAACCATTCTGCCGCAGGTCGGCATGGCTTGGGCGACGACCGAGTTTCGTTGCCACCGCGCAGATCAATGCCGCGATCTCTCTGGCAACCCGCGAACCATCCCTCAGCATGTCATCTGTATATTTGAAGTTCCTATGTGAATTCGACATGATGTTTTCTCTTGGTCTCCGGTCGCAGATCCTTGTAAAGCGACCACTGTTGAGATTACGTGTCGAAACTGATGAGAATTACAACGTTGCACTAAAAGGAGGAAAATCCGAGCCCGCTTGCACACATTGTGCTCGCCTTAGGACCAGATAGAATGCCCGCTGGATGCTCACTGCCTTTGTGGGAAGAACAACTCAGCGGGTCGCAGATGGACGCTGTCCCACCATGGGTGCCGAAGGGTAACCCCAGCCGGTCAGCAAAAATTTAACAGCATCTTACTTCATAGCATCTGGGGTTATCCTTCCGCGCGTACAGGGGGCAACTCTAGAAGCCGGATCACATACATTTCGCGAGAAATTTACATAAACCCTGAACAGCTTCGGCTTTCGCTAGGGTGATTGCCATAGTTGTAATGACATGATGAAACAAAGGTTGGATGGCGACGCCAAATGTCGAACCGAGAAAATAATATAATCTCGACACTTCAACCTAAGTGACTGTCGTATCGAGATTTCATTTTGCCAAAATTACTGCTCAACGGTTCGAATCTTCTCAAAGCGTCGGTACCAAAACATTTAGTATTCGAGCGATTGCGACCAGGGGATGGGAAGCGTGCAGTCACTGCTTTTGGCCCGGACACATGTCCGGCGGTATGAACCGCCGATCAGCTACCGCTCGGCGCGTAGCGGTTCGGCTTGATCATCGCCGCGAAGGCGGGCTGCAGTGACGTTCAGCATCGTCACATGGTCTGGCTTTTGTCCAGATTTCTGGAGCAGCAACGCCATCTCTGTTGGCGGGAGCGCTTTGGAATAAAGATAGCCTTGTCCAAGTACACAACCTCGTTCGAGCAACAGGGCAGCCTGTTCCTTAGTCTCGACACCCTCGGCTACCACACGGATTCCGAGGCTTCTCGCGATATGTAGCACGCCTTCGATGATGCCGGTTCCGATGTCGCCCAGGCTAAGGCGGTCAACGAACGACTTGTCGATCTTTATAATGTCGATCGGAACGGTGATGAGATGCGTAAGCGATGCAAATCCGGTTCCGAAGTCGTCGAGGGCGATCTTCAGTCCGGCGGCACGCAGGGATGCGATCTTGTGTGCTACGCGCTGATTACGCTCGCCAAGGTAGACGGACTCGGTGACCTCCAGGAGCGCATGGTGCAGCGGGATACCCTCCTGGTTGAAAGCAGCTTCGAGGCTCTCGGGCAGATCGCTACAGCTGAAATCCGCGGCCGAAAGATTGATGCCGACGTGCTGAATCGAAATGCCACTTCTGAGCCAGCCGCCCAGGTCGCGCGCGACGCAGCCGATCATTTGACGAGTAAGCGCCACTGCGACCTGTGCATCCTTGGTCGCTTCATGGAAGTAGGCCGCTGGAATAATCTCGCCGTCGAGGGAACGCATGCGTGCCAGCGCCTCGACGCCGAACACCTCGCCGGTATCGATGCGAACGATGGGTTGATACCAGGCCTCGATCCGATTGTCCTTCAAGGCTTCCGCAACGCTCTGAACCGCTTCCACCCGCTTGGAAATTGCCGATGCGATCGACAAGTCATGGACAACAAAGCTGCCGCGATTGAGCTCTTTCGCATGGTAAAGGGCAATGTCTGCGTTGTGCCGGACATCTTCGACAGCGGAGCTCCCGTCCGACAGCGCGATACCCATCGTCACAGTGGGAAAGGTCGTATGGCCGTTGCAGGGGGTCGGCTGGCTGATGGCGGCAATAATCCGGTTAGCAGCATCTTTGACCGCGCTTTCTTCCACCACATCGAGGATCACCGCGAATTCGTCGCCACCAAGGCGGTAGGCCGGAACGGGTGAGACTGCCGTGGCCAGATTACGCGCCACGGCTGAGATCAGTTCATCTCCCGCTGCATGGCCGAATGTGTCGTTGACGCTCTTGAGGTTGTCGAGGTCAATCAGCAAGAGCGACGACGCATTCAATGCGACCGAGCTTTTCAAGACCTCGTTGAACCTGGCCCGATTGGGAAGTCCGGTCAGGACATCGGTGAAGGCCAGCCGCCGGTGTTCCAGCAGCCGCTCATGACGCTCCAGCGCGATCATGCATAAAGGAACACAGCCTTCCACCACACTTTGTTCAAATGGGCTAGGGGCTCGTGCCTTTGGAAAATACAGGGCGAACGTTCCGAGGATCTTGCCGTTACTCCCGAATATAGGAGTGGAGAAACAAGCCCGCAGACCAAGCGGCAGCGCCAGATCTTTGAACTCTGCCCATTTGTAATCGTGCTCGATATCGGTGACGGTTACGACCTGTCGCAGGAACGCGGCTGTGCCGCAGGATCCGACCGCCGGACCGATGGCGAGATTGTCAAGAGCCTTCGAATAGGCATGGGGCAGGCTCGGAGCCGCGCAGGGATGCAGCAAGCCACTGTCGTCGAGCACGAGTATCGACGCGAACGAACCGGGCAATAATGCTTCGACCTCTAAACAGAGTTTGACAAGGGTTGCATTCAGATCGTCGCCTTGGGCGACCATCTTTAAAATAGTGTTTTGCACTCCGACCAGCATCTGCAAGCTCCACCTTTCGCAAGAGGACATAACTCAAGCAAGTTTAGATTTGCTTATGTTCATGGTCCAAACCCGTTAACGCGCCACCAGGCCCGGCCGCGTCGTTCGCCGCAAGCCCATTCCAGTCGTGTCCTTTTCCGCCAGGCCATAGGGAGGCTGCCGTCGACTGGCCAACCTAAGCGGACTGTTCCCTTCCGGCGTCATTTGCGAAGTCGCAAATGTAGATGGGACGATAGCACGTCTTCCCGAGCTTCAGAATTTTGCCGAGGAGCATGATCCGTACCTCGTCACAAACCCATTAAAGCGCAAGTCAGCGAAATAGAGGAGCCGTAGCTCGACAACGCCGGATTTCGCGATGCCTGAAGGCCTATAGGAGGCCCTCCAGAACGCGCTTGCGAGAATTCTCGACATGTTCCGCTATCAGCGCAACGGCGTTATCCTTGTTGCGTTTTTTTAGCGCGGCTATGAAAGACAAGTGTTCTTCCATTGCAGGGACGATGCGCATGGGCCGCACCAGTTCCGCGTCAATTTTGATCAGCCGAACATGGAGGCTGTTCACGCGATAGATTTCAGACAGGATTTCGTTCCCGAGACAATCGACCATCCGATCGTGCATGCCCCAGTCCACTTTCTGGGTGTCACGGTCGAGTGCTTTGTCTGGCGTAGGTGCTAACGCCCGCGCCAATATTTCCCGGTGACTCTCTTCTAAGCGTTCAAGCTCTTCATCGCTCACGATATTGACGAAGTTGACCACGGCCTCCTTCTCGATCATCTGACGTATCTGAAACGCATTGCGGATGAGCTTGAAGTCGACGTGAGCGATTTGCAGCCCTCGCTTCGGCACCGTCACCAGTAATCGCGCGGCTTCAAGACGAGGGATTACCTCTCGAACGGCTCCAAGCGGAAGGTGAAGGATCTCCATAAGATGACGTTGCGATACGAACTGTCCCGGCTTCAAGCGCGCCTCCATTATCTGTTGGCGAAAGCTTTCATAGGCCTGCATCCGTCCTGTCATCGGCTGCACATCTTTGATTTCTGGGCCTGGATTGTCCATCCGTTAGTTCTCCGTCCCGTCTGCTTGATGTAGTCATCGTCCGCGTCTCGTTTTGAAAGGGCTTGCATTCGACGCACTTGCTTGGTAGTTATCACATCAGGCTAACATGTCAGAACATATTTGTGAACGTTCATTCGTTTTTGGCAGATAGCTTGGGGATGGAGGTCCCCTTAGTGGAGAGTGCGAAAGGGCGAGAACCGCTCTTTCGTAGATGCGGTCTTCGAGGCAGCATCCTAACAAGGGAGGTTATCGTGATGTTGAATGAAACCTATTCTTCTCGCGCCGTGAGCGCAGGCGAGGCAGCATTGCCACCGGCCTCGCCGGGGCAGGTCGCTCTAGCGAGTGCAATCGGCACGACGGTCGAATATTACGACTTTACGCTTTATGCGACGGCGACAGCGCTTGTCTTCAATCACATCTTTTTCGTAAGCGGCGATCCGATGGTCGGCTCCATCGCCGCCTTCGCAACCTTTTTTGTTGGTTATTGCGCCCGACCGCTCGGCGGGCTGCTGTTCGGCCACTTTGGCGATCGGGTCGGGCGCCGCACCATGCTGCTCCTGACTGTATTGATCATGGGCATCGGCACGTTCCTGATTGGCCTGATCCCGTCCTACAACGTGATCGGCATCTGGGCCCCAATCCTGCTAGTCACGCTTCGCCTTTTCCAGGGCATCGGCCTTGGCGGTGAATACGGCGGCGGCATGGTCATGACGATCGAGAACGCGCCCAAGGGACGTCGCGGTTTCTATTCGTCGCTGGTGCATATCGGCACGCCCGCTGGCTTCCTCATCCCGATCGCACTCTTAAGCATCATCAGCGCCACGATGGACCCGGCTGCCTTCCTGTCGTGGGGCTGGCGCGTGCCGTTCTTGGCCAGCGTCCTCCTCGTCGGCGTCGCGCTCTTCATCCGCTTCCGCATCGCCGAGTCGCCTGCCTTCGAAAAGGCTATCGCCAAAGAAAAACCCGCCGCGCTTCCGGTTGCCGAAGTTCTGCGTAACCATTGGCCAAACGTGCTTCTCGGTATCGGCGCCAAGATCGCCGAAAGCGGCCTCTTTAACATCTATGCCGTCTTCGCAATCACCTATTGCGTTACGACGCTGAACCTTCCCAAAGAACTGGTGCTCAACGGCATTCTGTTTGGCTGCGCTGTCGAGTGTATCACGCTTCCCATTTTCGGCAGCCTGTCCGATCGTATCGGCCGTAAGCCGATCTACATCGCCGGCGCGTTGCTGCAGGCCGTCTTCGCCTTCTTCTTCTTTGGTATGCTTGACACCGCCAATGCCGCAGCAATCTGGATTGCTGTCGCGATCGGTCTCGGTCTCGGCCATGGCATGATGTATGGCGCCCAGGGCGCCCTGTTCTCAGCGCTGTTCCCGACCCGGGTCCGCTACACTGGCCTGTCGCTGGTGCAGCAGATCGGCCCGCTCTTGGGTGGTGGTCTCTCGCCCCTCGTCGCCGTGATGTTGCTCACCGAATACAAGTCTGCCACCCCCGTCATGTTCTACATGGCCGGCATCGCCGTTCTCTCCGCGGTCTGCGCTATGGCGCTTCGTGTTCTGCCGGCGCATCAGGAAGATTGATGTCGAGCAGGCATAATACGGTCAGGGCGCTGAAAAAGCAGCATGTCACTTCGGTATGCAAGTAACGCAGAGTATGGAGAGTTCGCTTGAAGAAGCTCATCAACAAGACGTCCGACGTCGTTCGGGAGTTGCTGGAAGGCACCATCGGTCTCAATCCGGAGCTGGCTCTTCTGGATACCGAAAATGTCGTGATCCGCACCGGCCTGCCGGAGGGGCCAAACCGTCCCGTCGCGCTGATCTCCGGCGGTGGCGCGGGGCATGAGCCTGCCCATGCCGGGTATGTCGGGCCGGGGATGCTGACGGCTGCCGTGACCGGTGAAGTCTTCACCTCGCCAAGCGTGGACGCGGTTTTAGCGGCCATCCGCGCAACGGCCGGTCCGGCCGGCGCGCTGCTGATCGTCAAGAACTATACCGGCGATCGCTTGAACTTCGGTCTGGCGGGTGAGCTTGCCGCCGTTGAGGGCATCCCGACCGAACTGGTTGTCGTTGCCGATGATGTGGCCTTGGCCGCCCTGGTCAGCCGTGAACGCCGTCGCGGCATCGCCGGTACGGTCTTCGTGCATAAGATCGCCGGGGCTGCCGCCGCAAGTGGCAAGTCGCTGCGTGAAGTGGCCGAGATCGCACGTGCCGCGGCTGGTCGTATCGGAACCATGGGCGTCGCGCTCGGGGCCTGCACGGTGCCAGCCGCCGGCAGGCCCGGCTTCACATTGGCCGACGACGAGATCGAGCTCGGCCTTGGGATCCATGGCGAAAAGGGTATTGAGCGGACAGGTATGAAGTCCGCCGACGAGCTGACTGATCGGCTGATTGAAACCATCGTTTCCGACATGAGGATCGAGCGTGGCGCACGCGTTGCCTTAATGGTCAATGGACTTGGCGCGACACCGCCGATGGAGCTTGCCATCGTCGCCCGTCGGGCATTGGTAAAACTTCGCGAGAAGGGCATCACGGTCGAGCGCGCCTGGAGCGGCGATTTCCTGACCGCGATCGAAATGCCCGGCTGCTCGATCTCACTTATGTCGCTGCAGCCCGGCGATAGCGATCTTCTCGACGCGCCGACCGGTGCTTTCGCCTGGCCGGGTGTCGGCAAGCTCCCTGAAAAGATCCAGATCGTAGAGGCTCCGGGCGTTGCCGAGGATGATGCAATCCTCTGCGAAGGCGTCCCCTTCGATGCTGCGAAGCTTCGCGTGGTCGGCCTTGCGGTCGCCGACGCGCTGGAGAAGGCGGAAGGATATCTCACCGATCTCGACAGCAGGGCTGGGGACGGTGATCTCGGAGCAAGCATGCTGCGCGGCGCGCAGGCCATCCGCGACCTACCGGAAACGGCCTGGGCCAATCCCGCCAATGCCTTTGTGTCGATCGGAAATGCGCTACGCCGTGCGATCGCCGGCAGCTCTGGCCCGTTCTATGCAATCGCGCTGACTCGTGCCGGGCGGCATCTTGCCAAGGACGCTGCTTTCGGTCCCACCGATTTTACCGCTGCCCTCGATATCGCCGTTGCTGCCATCAGCCAGATCGGCGGCGCCAGGCCCGGCGATCGGACCATGCTCGACGCGCTCGATCCAGCGCTGAAGTCGCTCAAGGCAAACGCCGACACAAATGCCAGAGCGGCGTGGCTTGCAGCCGCTAAGGCGGCTGAAGACGGCGCCAAGGCGACTGAAACCATGGCTCCAAAGCTCGGCCGAGCCGCCTATCTCGGCAAACGCGCCGTCGGCGTACCGGACGGCGGTGCCGCCGCCGTTGCCATTTGGATGAAGGCGCTAGCCGAAGCGCTCTAATCTAAACCGAAGTCGTTCATGGCGCCAATCCGGTGCTTCCCAACTGCCCGGCGGCATGAGCCAGAGACCTAATCCTCAATCATCAAAACAGGAGCATTGACCATGAACCTCGATAAAGTAAACGGCATTATTCCGCCAATCGTGACCCCCTTCACCAAGGAGGGCGAAATCGACGAAGCAGCGTTCCGTGGCATCGTGAAGTTCAACCTGTCCAAGAATGTCCACGGTGTCTGCGTCGGCGGCAGCTCGGGTGAGGGACACACGCTGACCATTGAGGAATACACCCGCCTCATGGAGATTTGCGTTGATGAAGTCAACGGCAAGATCCCGGTCATTGCCGGCATCATCGCCAATTCGACCCGTGAAGCCATTCGCCGGGCGAAGGCGATTTCGCATTTGTCGATCCAGGGTCTGCAGGTTACTCCGGTCCACTATGTCTTCAAGCCAGATGAAGACGCCACCTTCGCACACTTCAAGGCTTTGACCGAGGCAACCGAGGTTCCCGTCATTATCTACAACGTCGTACCGTGGAACTACCTGAACCCTGCCCTCCTGGTTCGGTTGATGACCGAACTGCCGGGCGTCCAGGGCGTCAAGCAGAGCGCAGGCGACCTGAAATTGATGGCCGACCTGATGTTGACCGTTCCGAACGGCTGCAAGGTCTATTCAGCCGTCGACGCGCTGCTCTATCCGTCCTTCGCGATTGGCTGCCACGGCACGATCGCTGCCAACCCGGCCGCCGTTCCGAGCGTCTGCATCGCGCTCTGGAATGCGGTCCAGCGCGGCGATCACAAGCTCGCCAAGGAAATCCATGAAGCGCTGCTGCGTTTTTGGAATACGATCTATGCAGATAACCTACCGGCCAACATCAAAACCTCGATCCGCCTGCAGGGTGCCGAGGCCGGCCTGCCACGCATGCCAATGCCGGCGACGACCGCTGCCCAGCTCGCCAATATAGAACGCGAGCTGAAGAACGTTCTTCGCTACGAGGAAGTATCGCAGAAGGTCGCCGCCTAACGCGCTTGGCGGGCGCCGTGAAACAAGGCGCCCGTCGCTCTCTCACTCTTGAACCAATAGGCAAAGTTGACGGATCTTGGGAGGGGCTTTGATCCTTCGCTGAAAGTCGCGGGAGGAGTGCTAATGCCACGGGTGCGAAGGTTTCGACATGGTTCTTCGCATTCACGAATCGAGGCGTTTTGTGTTGGTACAGATGATTGATTCAACGGGTGGCCCCCAATCCGATCGATTGCTGCCGCTCATTGAAATCAAATCTTTAAGCCGATGGCGCCGTGTCAGTTTCGCGCGCTGCCAGCTCCTTTGAACAATTGGCCCAGGGTCCGTATGGAGGCCTCTGACCGATCCTGACGGCGTCGACAGGTTAACCCGCTATCCGAGGAGCGCTGCTCTGAATTGGCAAGATGGGCTATTGGCTCATCTCAGGTATCAATTTAAACATAGCGGTCTCGGTTCGGATCCGTCAAAGCAATAGGTCCAAGCGCCAGAGGCGCATTTCTATCACGTGACCAGTACTGCTCTCTGGCCGGAACTTTCCTCAAAAGCCATAGCCTGATCGATATCATCGAAGCGAAACTCCCTACCAATTCTTGTCTTCAGTAACGGATCATCAATCAGGCCTTCAATCTCACTTATAGCGGCCGCAAGCGCTGCGGGGTCGGAGACCGTTGGGCTCTCGAGGTTGGAAAAGCGCCTGAGCGTGAGATCTTTGGCCATGATAAGCATCGTGGGAAGCGAAATCGGAGCTGGGCCGCCAAGAAACCCGTAAACATACACAGTCGAACTCATGGGCAGGACGGGCACGATCCTGGTAAGGAGATCTCCACCAAGGCCGTCGAAGACTGCGGTCGTGCCAAGTTCGGTGGCAAGCGCCCCAAGTCTTTCGGCGAAACCTTCCTCGGTGGTCATCAGAAGATGGTCGATGCCATTTCGTTCAAGTTCTTGCATGGCTGACTGGGAGCGAACGAGGAAGATCGCCGGTACCTTCAGTCTGCTGGCAAATGATGCGGCGATCCGACCGGTAGCGGAGCTGCCTGCGGTCACAATGATCCCCTTGTGCCCCGCAGCGCTGATATCAGCCAAAAACGCGTAGACAGTAAGGACATTGGCGAACGAGCCGTTAAAGTCCCGCGGAGTCACATGGTCAGGCAGGATGAGCGTGCAGCCATAGGGAACGAGCACCTGTTCACTCCAGAGACCGACGCTCTCCTGGCTTCTCGCCAACGTCTTGTAGATGGCAACCTGTCTCCCCGCATACCGGGGAGGAACATCGGGGCCAATCGCGATGACGCGTCCGGCACCGTTTGAGCCGTAGACGTCAAAACGACCGCCGGACATTCCGCCCCCCGGTAGGGGCCTTGTGAGGAAGAACTTATCCCCGTGCGTGATAGTGGCGGAATCAAGCTCGATAAGGACATGACCGGACGGTACGTGCTCCGGAGCGAGAATTTCTCGGATTTCTAAGGTTCGGCTTTGTGTAACGCAGATCGCTTTCAAGGGGTTCTCCATGGGCATGGTGGATACGCTGGTTTTGCCGCCAGCGACTTGCTCTATGAAAAGCCCTCGTGATAACAAATCGCAAGTACGGCCTTTTTTGTTAGTGTAATTTTCGAGGTTGCGATCGATGCAATGCCCGGTCACCTTCACATCGCGAGTTCTAGGAGGACGATGGTCTGCGAAGATCGTTTGGTCTTTGCTCCGACATCACCAGCTGCGCTTTTCTGAACTGCGACGGGCCTGCCCGCCCATAAGCGATAGGATACTATCTAAGGAACTGAAGGCGCTTGAGGGCTGGGGGCTGATAAAGAGGTACGACCATGCGACGATCCCGCCGAAGACAGAGTATAGTCTGACAGAACTCGGACGTACACTCGGCCCGTTGATGGCTGCTATGGCAACTTGGGGAGACCAAACGCAGGAGCTGATAACCAAACTAACTGACACAGAATAACGGGTTCAATGAGCCGTTTCTGATGTACCGCTTATCGATACCCGTTCCCGCTCAATTTCCGCCGCCGCGGAGGAAAATATTGATGTGGACGATGGCCGTCATGTTGAGTCGCCGCGATCAAGCTCCGGAAAGAAGAATGACGCCGGAGATCAGCACGCCGCATCCAACAAGCCGCCATGCCCCTACCTTCTCACCCAGGATCAGCATGCCCATTAGCGCTCCGACTATCATCGACATTTCACGCATCGGTGCAACCAAGCTCAGAGGCGCTCCCGAGGTGAGCGCGGCTAACACGAGAATATAGGAAAGAGACGAAAGCAATCCGACGCCGATGGCTGGCCACCAATAGCCGCGCATGGTTTCAATGGCACTGCGAGGGTTGGCGATGACGAGCGGTGCCAGAAGGAAAAACCGCAGCAGGTTAGAAAACCAGTCTAGCATGACCGGCGCGATCCCAAGTATCGTCACAGCGTAGGCATCAGACACCGTATATGACGCAATCAGTCCGCCCGTCGCCGCGCCCCAGCGAACACCTGCTTGTCCGCCTGGACGCCGGAAAGCCGACAGATCACCTTGAGTGGCGATGAGGCCAATCCCGGCGACAACAAAGAGCAGTCCGACCACGCCGTGCCCGGAGGGTATTTCACCAAGGATTAGGAAAGCTCCGATTGTTGAGAGCATGGGGCCGGTTCCCCGCGCGACCGGATAGATAACTGATAGATCAGCAACCTGATATCCGCGCTGGAGGCACAGACTGTAGGCGAGATGAATCAGACCGCTAAGCAGGACAAAACCGATGCCGACCCATGTCCAGACGGTGCCGTTACCCTGGATGAAAAGATAGACCACCCATGGTGCGTAGGCGGCGCAGGCAATCATGTTGTAAGCGAAGACGAAAATCGGACCGCCGGAAGCCGCTCGTTTGGCGAGAAGATTCCAGCTTGCATGGATGAGGGATGCAAGGACAACAAGCGGCAGCGAGGCAAATGCCATCGAGACCTCCTTAGGCGCCACAGGCGCTGGTTGATCTCGACTTCTCCTCCTCTGGGATTTTGCCCCTCGGGTGCAGCCGCGGAACTCCCGCGGTTTCTGCAACGCTCGGTCCAGCGACGGCACTTCCGTCCGGAACCCTAGTTGCCACTCGGTCGATACGAAGATCTTAATGCGTCAACATGGACAATATCAAGCTACTTATCGCAAAAAGTAACATCATTGTCCGGATGATTTTCCTCCCTGAAGGATGATGGCCACCCCGCGCAGGAAGTCCTCTCTGTCATTATGGCTTCGCAATCGCGCTGCCGTGCTACGGGTAAACGGATACTCCGCTACAGCGAGCCCCGCCCACGCAGTCGATATCTCGTTCAGGAAGTGCGACCCTTCAGATTCTGCTCGATTCACTTCCGTCTGAGACGGTGCGCTGGGGACATAAGCTCAAGGAGGTTCTTCCGCTGGCTGACGGCCAATATGCTCTGGCATTTATCAATGGAGCATCGGTAACAAGCTGCCTTCCTGTTGGCGCCGACGGCGCGTGGTCGAAAGTTCGTTCGTTGCTTTCCGACAAAGCCCATTTATTCGGGCATGTCATTTATCGAGACCACCCTGCGCGACGCCGATGTCTCACCGGGCCGCAGCCGAGGTGGTCGGCAAGGGTACTCTAGCGGCGGTGGCGCCCGGCAGGGGGAATTCTTGCACATCGCCATGCCGATGGAGTTTTGCAGGCCTACATTGCCTTCAACAAGGCGGAGGACTGGCTTGCATTGGTGGATTTCATCGACTAAAGGCGAGCTCTTGATACAGTTGCGGCAGAGTTCAAGGACTGGGCTCCGGCGCTGACCGCGCTCATAACCGATAGTGATACGAAACCGATCCATCGCCCCATCTATGCTTTACCAGTCGGTCATAGGTGGAATCGTAAACTGGGCGTTACTGTGCTCGGCGACGCGGCGCATCTGATGTCCCCGTTTGCTGGTGAAGGCGCGAACCTTGCGCTTTTCGACGGCGCCGAACTTGGACGATCGATCGCCGCCAACCCACGTGATTACGAGGCTGCGCTGACCGCATACCAAGAGGCTCTCTTCGTTCGAACCGAACCGTTTGCGGCTGAGAGTGACGGGAACCTTAAGCTGTTTTTCGATGACCGCGCGACTTCCAGTCTTATCGAGTTCTTTCTTCCGATTGTTCCGGTGGCCGAAGTCGAAGCATGACCGTCAACTCGTACTATCGTTCACACCTCAGAAATGGCGCCGAAAGTCTACAGCCGGACGGGTCCGCTCGAAGGTTGGTCATTAAACTTCGTACTCGACATGCAAGATGCGATGTGATCGCCCCTATGGTTCTTCGAGAAAGCTCGGCATGCCGAGCTAATCCCGAGGCTTTCCGTCCTCGGGCCTCGTCTTGCTGCCCGCGAGCCTCCGGTACATCGCATAAAGACCGACGAGAGCCGCGGCAAAGCCTGAGACGGCGCCGACGGCGAGCGCCCAAGGTGGGCCATAGTGGTCGGCGACCCAACCCACAATGGGAGCTCCGATCGGCGTTGCCCCGAGCGCGACAGCGACACGCAGCGCCATGACCCGACCACGCATGGCAGGATTGGTCGAGAGCTGCATCAGGCTGTTGGTAAGGTTGCTAAACATCAACGCCGAGATGCCGATGATAATGAGTGCGAGGGAAAATAGCCAATAACCGGGAGCGATTGCAGCCCCCGCACAGCTGGCGCCGAAGATGGCTGCGGCGACGGGAAGTCCGCGGAAACGGGTCTGGTCGCGACTTCCGCTCAACAGGGCACCCGCCATCGTGCCGATCGCCATGATCGAGGACAGTAGGCCGTAGCCGCTGGCGTCGACGTGAAAGACGTCGACCGCCATGGTCGCGATGAAGATTGGGAAATTCAGACCGAAAGTTCCGATTAGGAAGAGCATGATCAGAATGGCCATAAGGTCCGGCCGCTGCCTGACATAGACGAGGCCCTCGACGAAGCTTCCCTTGGCGCGGCTTGCGCGCGCATTCCTGCGCAGATCACTGATGCCGAGGAAGCCGAGCGATACCAGTACCGCGATGAAAGACATTCCGTCGATGAGGAAGGCCCAACCGGTTCCAAAGCCAGCGATGACCACGCCGGATACTGCAGGGCCGATCATGCGCGCGGCATTGAAAGATGTCGAATTCAGCGCCACCGCATTGGGCAGGTCTTCGTCGCCGACAAGTTCAGAAACGAAGGTTTGGCGCACCGGCGCGTCGAAGGCGGCAGCGCAGCCGAACAGAAAGGCGAGGACATAGACATGCCACAGTTGCACGATGCCGAGCAACGTTAGCGCGCCGAGCACCAGCGACAGCGCTCCCATCGTCGCCTGCGTCGCGATCAGCAGCTTTCGCTGGTTGAACTGGTCGGCGGCAGACCCCGTCCAGGGCAGCAGCAGAAGCTGCGGAGCAAACTGCAGCCCCATAACGATCCCGACGGTCGAGGCGTCATGATGGGTCAGTTCCGTGAAAACCAGCCAGTCTTGCGCAGTTCGCTGCACCCAGGTGCCGATATTGGATATCAGTGCACCGGCCGCCCAGATACGGTAGTTGCGATGCCGGAGCGACCGGAAGGGATTGGCAAGCGCGCCGGTCATCGGCGTCCGACGTCATTGCCGCCATGGAAGCGTCCGAAGTGCCGTGCGGAAAACAGAGCGATCAGGAGAGCACCTGATCCTAGAGCTGAGGCATCAGCCGTGCTAACCAGTGAGAATTCACCGACCTTGCAGATCAGGAGATAGGCGAAGACAAGATTGGCGAATCCCCAAAGCACGTTGACGAACGAGGAAGACAGGCCCTCGCCCGGCGGTCTGGCGAAAGGCGTCTGGAATGGCCTACCCATCGCGCCGCTCATCAGATGCGGCACGGCATTCATGAGAAAGAGACCACCGAAGAAATAGGCAATCAGGGGGATCCAGGGCATATCAGGCAGTCCTCAATGCTAGAAGGTGAACGAGTTCTTTGGTCGTTGCTGTCTCTCCGAGGCGGGGAAAGACGTTCCTGATACTGTAGTCATGCGCCTCGGCGCGTGTATCGGTCATCGCATCAACGGCAAGCGTCACATTGAAGCCGAGTTCATAGGCCTGACGGGCAGTCGCTTCGACGCCGGTTCCGGTGGCGACGCCGACAACGACAACCTGGGTGACACCAAGAGTCTTGAGGCGCGCATCGAGATCGGTCGTCGCAAACGCCCCCCAGGTGTGCTTCGTGACGACGATATCCTTGGCCTGTTGATCGAGCTCGGGAATGAAATCGGTGAAATCGGCCGGGAAAGCATCGTCATGGCGGCGTCCCTGCTCCGTGCGGCCGGGCGCAACATTGTCCACATTGACTAGCACGACGGGTAGATGCTGCGCGCGGAAGGCATCGACGAGCGCCACGGCGTTGTCGATGACGGGGCCGATGGGATGGACCACAGGCGAACTAATAATACCCTTCTGGAGGTCGACGACGATGAGTGCGGTCTTGGGATCGAGGGTGGTCATAGCCATGAGATTGTCTTTGCCGTTTTGTTGAAATTCGGAGAGTTGGAAAGCCGAAATCAGTCGTCCACAAGGCGCTGGAGAAGTTTGACGGCGGACATAAGATGCCGCTGCTCCTCGCTGGAGAGGCGGGCGTCGATCGTCCGGGAAAGCCAGTCCTGCCGTGCGGCGCGACCGTCGGCAATCCACTTGCGGCACGTTTCGCTGACCGACAGCAGGGTTTGCCGACCATCGTTCGGATCGGGCGACCCCACAATCAGCTTCGATGCTTCAAGAGCCGCGACAACAGCTCCCATCGACTGCGGTCGCATGCCCTCAGCTCTGGCGAGGTTCGACGTTGTCATCGGACCGTCCCTCTCGAGGCGCAGCAGCACTGACGTCTGCGTTGGTGTCAGATCGCCAATATCCGCCTGATCGCGAAGGCGGCGCTTGAGCTTGCTCACGACGCTACGGAGTTCTTGCGCGATCGCGGCGGCGGGCGGTTGGCTGGATCGATCGTTCATGGGTACACTGTAGCATCTATGAAGAAAGACTGTAAAGGTAAACTTCATATGTCTTTTATTGGCGACTGGGCAAGAGTAGACGGGGGACGGCCGTCGACATAGACAAGAAAGGTTGGCCCCGATCCCGTGGGATTGAGATAGCCATGGAAAAACACAGGCAGGGCTGTCGCCGCGGAACGCAGTGAGCCGCACACATGGCCTCAACGGAGGCAATGCCAGAGCGACAGGTGGTGCGTGGAGGATTCCTAACTTTGTAGTCCGCGTCGCATAGTTTCTATACAAATGGCTTCGCTCAGCCTACTTGCACGGCCAAAGGAATTCGGAAATGCACCAGCGCAAACGTCGTCTACCTCCGCTAAAAACCCTGCTGTTTCTGGAGAGCGTGGTCAGGAACCAAAGCGTAACGGCGGCAGCGGACGAGTTGTCTATCACCCACAGCGCGGTCAGCAAGCAGTTGTCGCAGCTGGAAGCATGGATCGGGCAGCCGCTTTTTCTCGAAAAGCGCAAAGGCATGATTCCAACAGCAGAGATCGGACGTGTGGCCGCTGTGCTGGGCAATGCGTTCGATGAAATACAGGACGCGCTTGATGAGCTGCAGCCCAAACGGGCGGCGAAGCCGCAGGTGCTTCGCGTGATTGCTCCGGCGACTTTGGCTATGCGTTGGCTAGTTCCCAAACTCGGTGAGTTTCACACATCCGAGGGTGAGGCGGACGTCATGGTGCGGCCCACCCACACGCCCGACAATTGGCTGGAGATGGAATTCGACGTCGCGATACGAAGAGGTGGCCCGATACCACCGCAATTTTTGCCGCAGTCGCTCTTCGCCGAGACATTATCAGTGGTGGCCTCCGTGCGCGTCGCTCAGAGCTGCCACAAGGGGCAGGCAGATCAGTTATCTCAGATTGGCTTGCTCGATGTATCAACGCGGAACGGCGAATTGAGGAACTGGCTGAAGCGGGCTGGTCTGCCTGTGGCAATGGCACGTCAGGCAACCAAGTTACCGCATTTCTATATCGCGCTAGATGCCATGTTCGCGGGCCGTGGCGCTTTGGTGGTTCCGACCTACCTGGTCGAGGAACAGCTGTCACGCGGCGAACTGACAGAGCTTTTCCCTCAGTCGCGAATTCAAGGCCCGAGCTACCAGGTTTTCGTCAATCCGGCATCCAACTCGGTGCTTTTAGCGGAGGAGTTTGTTGATTGGATCAAGCGCGCTATCCCGTCGCAAGACAAATTTTCGACGACGAGCGAAGCCCGCCCGTAGTGTCCACAGGCGGGCAGGGCTGTTTTACATCCCGGTCAGAGCGTACCGTTGAGGGCATAGTCGAACACGTCGAAATTACGCAGATTTGCGACAGAGCGTTTTGCGTAGGTCTCGTTCAATGGATGCGAGATGATGAAGGGAACCTGCTGTTCGGCAAGGCTGCCGTGTGAGCGAAGTCGCTCGCCGGCGAGCTGAGAGACGTCGTGATCGATCTTACGAGCGCCAAGCGCGACACCGCGGCATGAGATGACGACGATATCGGCTTCGCGATCCAGCGGAAACTCGAATTGGGCCGCGGCCTGCTCTCCGGGCAAAGCAACTTCAACGCCAGGAAGGGTCCGGATCGCTTTCAGGATCTCATTGCGATCAAGGCCGTCCTTCATGAGGTGAACGCGCACAAAACCGCCAAGCGCGCCGTGATGCTTTACGAAGGGATCAGTAATTGGGCAGATTACCCGCGTCGAGCCTGCGCCGAACTCTTCGTCGAGGATGTCGCCGAGGTAGATGACGTTTGGTGTGCCATCAGGGCGAGAGAGGTCGTTCATCCCGTGATCCGCAACAATGCCGATCGTTGCACCAAGTTCAATTAGGCGCGCTAAACGATCGTCGACTTCCTTCATGAACTCGTGGGCTTCAGGCGCATCGGGAGCATGCTTGTGCTGGACCAGATCGGAGAGCGAAAGATAGAGAATGTCGAGAGGGCGTGTCTCCAACAGGCGGATACCCGCGTCTAGAACAAAAAGAGACAGGTCTGACGAATACTGATCTGGCGTTCCCCGCCCGACGAGTCCGGTCAAGTCTTCGATGCCGTTTTCCGCCATCGTGCACTTGTCGGCATATTGTGCCGAGACGGCAATACCCCGCATCTCGTGTGCCAGCGCCTGGCGAAGCTTGTCTTTGGCCGTCACGACGGCAATCCTGGCACCCGCTTTGGAGAATTGCGAAAGGATCGTCGGTGCCCGCATTAGGCGCGCATCGAGCATCATAACTTCCTGCTTGGTCTCGCGGTCCAGATAATAGTTGCCGGCAACTCCATGGACCACCGGTGGAGCACCACAGACAATCGAAACGTTGTTAGGATTGGTGAAGGTCGGCATCGCAGCATCAGCGATAGCGTAGAAGCCATCGTTTAGGAAACCGCTTAAAGTGGGGATATGCCCGGCAGGTCCCGAAGCCGCAAGATAGGCAGGGTCGCAGCCGTCGAAGCAAATGACGACAGTCGGACGCACCGGCCAGCGATAGGTTCTTCCGTTGGCTTCGATCTGGCTAACAGTGGTGGCAACAGACATCTGCAAATCCTTTCCGTGTCATGTTCTTCGCGATTGCATCGAACAGCCGCGCTTCGGAATAAGCGGAACACAGCAGACAATAAATTTGCTTTATCTCCAAGTCGGTGTGAGCTTTTGGAACACGGCAGACGACGACATGTAGTCTTGCAGCGCGTAAGGATGTCGGAGCAAACGGGAGCCCACGACAACGTGAGAAACCTTCGATGCCAACCTCTAGGATCAATCTGCATTCCGTCATGCCGCATCGCTTGCGATAGCAAGCCGCCGACTGTGTGAGTATCACCCCGCCAGCGCCCGGATTGTCGACGCTGAAGATACGGATGCGGATCCAAACTCCTCGTCCGCCTGCAGCCACGTTTCCGCGTCATGATCCACATGTGGGAGTTCCGTGTTCCATCCCTATTCCATTTTACCGGATTTTTCTGTAATCCGCACCTGAGCTTATATCTGCTAAAACCTACGCGACAGCGAGCTTGGGAAGGCCTTCTGTTCTGCTGTTTCTCAGCCCTCTAGCCGCAAACTGGAGAAACTTTTTGACCCAAGTCGATAATGCCTCAACCGTTGCCCTCGTAACTGGCTCCACGTCCGGCATCGGCGCGGCGATAGCTCGTCGGCTTTCCAGCGATGGGTATGCCGTAGTCCTGCACTCGCGCAGTTCCGCTGAAACTGGACTTGCGTTAGCCGCTGAATTGGGAAACGCTACGTATATCCAAGCCGATTTGGCGGATGACGCTGACAGGATCAAGCTTGTGCGGGAAGCAATATCCTGGGGAGGACGGCTTGATGTCCTTGTCAACAATGCCGGAATCAGCCGCGTTATTCCCCATGCTGATCTCATGGCCGCCTCGCCTGCCGTCTGGAGCGAACTGCATGAGGTGAACGTGGTGGCCCCGTTTCGCCTCGTGGCTGAAGCCGAAACAGCTTTGAGAGATGCAGCCCTGCGCGGACGACCAGCCTGTGTCGTCAACGTCAGCTCGCACGCAGGGATCCGGCCCAAAGGCGCATCAATTCCTTATGCCGCATCCAAGGCCGCTTTGAACCATGTCACCCGCCTGCTCGCGGTATCGCTTGCGCCCGATATCAGAGTGAATGCCGTTGCCCCTGGTTTGGTGGATACGCCTCTCACTGCGGATTGGACCGCTGCCCAACAGTTGTGGCGGGAGCGCTCGCCTATGCGCAGAGCCGCGAAACCGGAAGACGTCGCCCAAATCGTCGCTATGCTTGTAGCCTCGGACTACCTGACCGGTGAAGTTTTGCTGTCGGATGGCGGGCTGAACCTGACATAGCAAACTGTCCGATATGCATGACAGCGAGTTTGTGCAGGTTTTCTTTTCCGTCGCTACTCAAGCCCCGATGACACCCGTCACGCCGCCGCTCGGCAATCGCTCGCCTTGACGAGTTTGCTGTGCGGTGTGCGGAGTCTCTAGCTCGGGCACGTTTGAACCCGGCACGTACCGCTACCAATGGGATAGCCGACTGCATACCAGATCCGCCTTTTCCAAGCCTTTGAGGTACATCACGGTTTGAAGCATTTCTCTTACCATCTCATCAGGAAAGATGGCGCCTCAAAGTCTCGGATCGGCTTACCTCGTCAAAGACCCGGTGGAATCCTTCGTGTAACATAGTGAATTAACTTGGGTCCTCGAACCGGGGGGTATGACATTTCGGGGATTCTACCTTCATCACTGAAAGCGCAGGCAATGGCCGCACTCGTCGAGCATCCGTCGACTTCGTGAAAATTGCAGCGCGTTTTAGAAGTTATAGGCGCGCACGCTCGTTTGTAATATGCTCTATCAATGCGTCGATAAAGACGCGAACCTTTGCGGATAAGCTGCGATGACTGGGGTAAAGCGCGTGAACTTCGATCTTTTCGCCCGCTAGGTCGGGTAACAGTCTGCACAGATCCCCAGCGGCGACGGCGGGCGCCGCAAGATAATCGGGAAGCCGTCCGATTCCTGCTCCCCCCATTAGGACGACCTTCTGAGTTCCGGCGTCTGGGATGGTCAAACGCGCCCGTACCTCAATTTGCTTCAGGGCGTCTGCTGTCGAGAACGGCCAGATGGTGGTTTGCTCGCGTTCGACAATGTCATGACTTAAAAGCTCACTCAGCGATTTGGGAGTGCCTCGCGCACTGAGGTAGTCCGGGCTGGCGCACAGCCACAACTCGATCGGGGGAAGGGTTCGGGCGACGAGACCCGAATCCAGCAGCGGCCCAATGCGAATTACGACATCGGTCGCCTCGGCGAGCATGTCGATGCGGCGATAGTCGAGATCCAGCATCACGCTGACCTGCGGGTATCGCGCGAGGAAGGCGGGGAGCATTGGAGCAATTATCCCCTGGCCGAAGGCGTAGGATGCGTTCACTCGCAGCAATCCGCTGGCCGTACCGGCCAAGCCGTCGAGCGCTGCGCCCGCTTCATCAAGGTCGTCAAGGATTCTGATTGCATGCGGCAGCAGCAATATTCCGGCGTCTGTAAGCCGTAGATGGCGGGTCGAGCGTTCGATCAGCGCTGTTCCGACCGACGCCTCCAGCCGCGAGAGCGCACGGCTGACCGACGACTTGGGGGCCTTCAGGGCGCGTGCCGCCTCCGACACACTGTTCAGCTCGGCAATCCTCACAAAGACGCGGAGGTTGACAATATTCATACGTTCCAATCTGGGAACACCTTGTTGCATCTCAAGTGGCTAATCAAACAATGTGGAACATCCTATTCTCTCGTCGGTCGATTGCAACGCATCCGATACGCGAGCGCGACCAGCCAGCGACGCCATTGGAGGCATTTGATGAAAGACAGAGAACCAACGCGGGTCGACCGCCGAACCTTGCTCAAGTCTGGTGCGGCGCTGTCGGCCGCGGCACTCGCGCCGGCCTCGTTCGCCAACGCTTCCCCGTCCCGCTCTGCTACCCGCCAAGGAGGCGTTCCCGCCATGTCCGAAACAATCGAACCTTTCCGTCTGGCAATTGCCGACACCCAGCTTGACGATCTGCGCAATCGCCTCGCGCATACCCGCTGGCCGACGCCCGAAACGGTGCCGGACACCAGCCAGGGTCCGCAACTGGCGAAAATTCAGGCGCTCTGCACATATTGGCTTGAGCGTTACGACTGGCGCCGCTGCGAGACACTCCTGAATGGCTTTGGCCAGTTCAAGACGACGATCGACGGGCTTGGCATCCATTTCCTTCATATCCGCTCAGTCAATCCGGATGCCTTGCCGCTGCTGATGTGTCACGGCTGGCCCGGGTCCGTGCTCGAGTTTCGGGACGTCATCGGCCCGTTGAGCGATCCGGCCGCGCATGGTGGAAATCCGCATGACGCATTCCACCTGATCATTCCGTCGATGCCCGGCTATGGTTTCTCGGACAAGCCGGCTGGAGCCGGGTGGTCGCTGGACCGGATTGCGGACGCCTATGTCACCCTCATCGGGCGGCTAGGCTATAAACGCTGGGCCATGCAGGGCGGCGACCTCGGTGCGGCAATCACCGACACGATTGCGCGGAAGGCGCCGGCGGGATGCATCGGTATGCATTCCAACTTCGCGATGTTCCCGCCAACGGCAGACGAAATGGCCGCCGCCACGCCCGACGAGAAAGCGATGCTCGCCAGTTCCAAGTATTTTTGGGACAAGCTGTCGGGCTACGCCAAGTTACAGCAAACACGGCCGCAAACGATCGGCTATGCGCTGGCGGACTCGCCAGTGGCTCAGGCGAGCTGGATCTATCAGATGTTCCAGGATACCTGTGGCACGCCCGGCAACGCCGAAGCGTCGTTCTCGCTCGATTACATGCTGGACGACATCATGCTTTACTGGCTGCCCAATACCGGCGCGTCGTCGGCGCGGCTCTATTGGGAAATGGTCCAGGGCAACTGGTCGCCACCGGCGAGCGAGGCAAACCCCATTGCCATCCCGACCGGCTTCACCATGACTCCCGAGGAGCAGGTGCGGAAATCGCGGCGCTGGATCGAGCGCCGGTACAGCAATCTGGTTCATTTCAACGAGCTGGAAAAGGGCGGCCATTTCGTGGCGATGGAGCAACCCGCTGCCTTTACCGACGAGGTGCGAAAGACGTTCTCGCAGCTACGCTAGGCGGATTTGCTGCGATCGATGCCGCCATCGCTGGCCTGTGCTGAGAGGAAATACCGTGAGCGATATACCAACGACCCTGCCCGAGCAGTTCAATCCAATGGCGGCCTTCATGCGCGGTCGAGACACCGCGCCGGCCTACTGGCAGAACGGCATTCTCTGGATCATGCTTGCCACAGCGGAAGAAACGGGTGGCGACTTCACCCTGATGGAGCAGCTGATGGCGAGGGGGCCTCAGGCCCCCCGCCACCTCCATGAGTGGATGCGTGAGGGCTTCTATATTCTTCAAGGCCATGCGCGTTTCGTGGTCGACGGTAAGACCATGGAGGTGGGGCCTGGCGACTTTCTGACGGTGCCTATGAAGACATGGCACGAGTTCGAGGCGAACACGGAACTGCGCTTTCTAAACTGGTACACGCCCGGCGGGTTCGAGAAGCTGATCATCGGCGCCGGCGTACCCGCCACGGCGCACACCTTACCCCCGGCCGATCTGCCACACCCAGATCCAGAAACTCTCAAGCGTCTAATCGAAGAGATCGGCATGAGCAGTTGATTGCCACCGCGTTTTACGCCCTGACGCTGAGCCTGGAGTCGGTAAGTAAGGCCTGTGCAACATCCTAGCTCTGGACCATTACTACCCGGCGATGCTTCTGTGGCGCGGCTAAAGCCGATGGCCGATATTGTCCTAGTCGACTTGCCGGACGGCGCGACGCCGATCTTCCGTATCCGGGGATGGTCGAAAGGCTTCTGACGAAAGTTTAGACGCAGCGGGCTAAGATTTCCGGACTTGTCCTCCACCTCTACCTTACATCGCTACCGTTGATTATCGGAAGGATATCCGGCGTTGGTTGTTCCGACCAGTTCACCTCACCAACCAACGAGGCCGCCGCCGGGTAGGCAAATTGTTCAGTTTGCCTGATTATTATATTGATCAGGCAAACTGAACATGTTATATTATGGCCATGACCGAAGAACACGACGTACTAGCTGAAGAAATCAGACTTATGATCTATCGGGTCTCTCGACGCCTTCGTTTGGAGGCGGGTGCCCCAGATGATTGGACCCAGGCTCAGGATTCCGTTGTTTTCCAACTAGACCGCGCAGGCGAATTGACCAGTTCTGACTTGGCACGTTTAGAAGGTGTTCGCGCCCAGTCCATGAGTTTGACAGTTAAGAAACTCCTAGAGTTGGGAATTCTCAATAGCCGTGCCGATCCGGCAGACGGCAGAAGAATGTTACTTGGTCTCAGCGAGGAGGGCAAAAAAGCTTTGTCCGCCGCCAGGGGTCGGAAACAATTGTGGCTTGTCAGCTATGTCGAAAGTCTCGCTGTTGATCAGCGTGAAGAATTGAAGCGGGTGCTATCCAGTCTTAACAAGGCGACGGGAACCTGATTCTCGCCCCCTGAGAACCTCCCAGCCAAATCCATCTAGGTCCGCGGTCTCAACCAGTCGCGGGCGATCTCACTGCGTCTCTATGAAGGAAGAAGAGCCATGACTATTTTAAACTTTGATCCAGCGGCAGCCCTTATTCTCATCGATTTACAAAAGGGAATCGTCTCGCTCCCTACATGCGGTCCATCCGACCAAGTTGTCGCCAGGGCGGCCGCTCTTGCAGGAACATTCCGCCAACTTGGCCTGCCTGTCATTCTCGTTAACGTAGTTGGCGGCGCGCCCGGTCGAACGCAAATTGGCCACTCCGGCGGCGAACTCCCGTCAGATTTCGCCGAATTCGTCCCTCAATTGGAGCTTCAGCCGACGGATATCGTTATCAGCAAAACTCGCTGGGGAGCATTTTATGGCACAGAGCTAGATCGGAGCCTGCGGGCGCAAGGGGTTACGCAAGTCGTCCTTGCGGGCATCGCTACGAGCATGGGTGTAGAATCGACTGCCCGAGCCGCTCACGAGCATGGCTACAACGTCACGCTAGTCACAGATGCCATGACAGACCTTGATAGCAGTCGTCATCTCAACAGCGTGGAAAGGGTTTTCCCGATGCTCGGAGAACTCGGCACAACGCAGGAGGTAATCGATCGCCTGAACCAAGTAGTGAAAATCGGATGACAATAGCCACCTCCGAAGATAGTCCCGCGGATGTTGGTTTCAGTACGAAATTCGTTCTACCGATCCTGATCGGCCCCATGCTAAACCCGCTTAACTCTACAATGATCGCGGTTGCTCTCGTTCCGATTGCGACCGCACTGCAGATCAGTGCTGCCAAGTCCATATGGCTTGTCGCTATTCTGTACCTTGTAGCGGCAGTGAGCCAACCTGTCCTTGGTACGCTTGCCGATGTTGTCGGCCCGAAAAAGGTATACGTAGCAGGCTTAGCAATCACCGCTTTTTCCGCGCTCTTGCCGCTCATCTTCCATAGCTTCGTCGCTGCGATGCTTGCGCGAGTCCTGATCGGGATCGGTACATCGAGTGCTTATCCATCTGCGATGAAGCTTATTCGCGAGCGTTCAACCGAGCTGGGCAGGGAGCCCTCTGCGCAACTCCTTTCAGCCTTGTCAATTTCCAGCCTTGTGACAAGCGCGGTAGGTCCGGCAGTCGGTGGGGTCCTCGTTCTCGCTTTTGGATGGGAAGCAATTTTTGCCGTCAACCTGCCGCTCGCCGGAGCCACAATGATCTTTGCCCTATTGTGGCTTCCGCCGGATAATCGGAACCCCGACCGCGCGCAGCGGATTCCGCTTCTCCAGGCAATCGACGTAGTAGGAATTATTCTATTTTCCTCGTCGATAGCCATGTTACTGCTACTGCTTCTTACGAGCGATTGGTCGCTATGGGCTCTGGGTGTTGCTTCGTTCATTGGGTTCATAGTGTTCACCGCCTGGGAATTATCCCGCACGCGACCTTTCATCGACGTGCGCCTCCTCGCCACGAATAGGCCATTGGCCCGAACGTACCTGCGCCTGCTGCTAACGTTCACCATACTTTACCTTTTCGTCAACGCGTTCAGCCAATGGCTTCAGACGCCATACGGACTGAATGCATCTCAGGCAGGACTTGCGCAGGTACCTATCGCCACGCTCGCCGGGATTGTATCATTTTTCATTGCGCGGAATAAAAGGGTCTACATTCCACTGCTTGCAACGGCAGCCGCGCCAATATTGACCGGGCTCGTCTTCGCATTTATCGGGACAGGAACGCCTCTCTTGCTATTGGTGTCGACTGCAATGGCACTCGGCATCTCGCAAGGCTTCGGTTCGGTGGCGAACCAAACGGCACTTTACTATCAGGCGCCGTCCGACAAAATCGGAAACGCTGCCGGGCTTTCACGTACGTCGATCTACTTAGGCGCAATTCTCTCGTCGAGCCTCATCGGGAGAGTGTTCGGCACCGTCCCCACGGATCACAGCATGAACATTGTGGGATGGACTATTGCATGTCTGGCTGTTCTAAATTTTGTTCTAACACTCGCCGACAGCGCGCTGATTGAGGCTGATACAGACCGAGAGGCTTAAACCATGTGAACTGATGGGGTGGATGCCCCCTCCGGCTGGCATTGGAGTATGATGCCTGCCCAGCGCCATGGTGGCGCTTACGGAGGAAAGGCAAATGACACAGGTGCATATCCTTGCGATCGACCTTGCGAAGCGGAGCTTCCAAGCTTGTGGAACGGATCGCGGCGGGGCGTGTGTGGATGCTCCCGGTTTGGCAAGAAGATTTTTTTACGGCTGTTTGCGAACGAGGATTCTATCGGTCGTGTGTCAGGCCTCTCGATGTGGCCTGATTAGCCACGGGCCGGGATGCAGTTCGAAGAGCGGGGGCCACATCGGTTCAGAGAGCTTTTTGCTCGAGCGCCGGGACTGGTTTACGCCATTCTGAACATTGAAGTCCTTACCGCATCGTTCCGTCAGTCGATCTTCCTACCGGGGCTTTTGGCCCCAGGCATCACCGCATTGCCTTTCGAGAAAGGCAGCGGATCACGCTATTCTGTAATTTTTCTCCCTGGTCATCATTGCCCAAATATTGCGCGCCATCTTCGGCGAGCGCAACAGCAGCCACCATTTTAGGCTTTCGGCCCGGAATGCTTCCCAACCAGTTATCCGGTAACACGCCCTTGCGCACGATCCAGCGGATCAGGCTTACGGCTCCGACGATGAGAAGCTTTCGGATATCGGTCTGTCCCATCTTGCTGACACCACCCAGTCGGGTCTTGCCTCCCGTGGAGTGCTGTCTGGGCACAAGGCCAAGCCAGGCAGCAAAATTTCGGCCGCTCTTAAATGCGCGAAGATCGGGAGCAAACGCGAGGGTCGCTCCGGCGGTCACGGGTCCCACGCCAGGAACGGTGCAAAGTCGACGCATATCTTCATTGGACTTGGTTGCGTCTCGAGGCTTCAGCATCGGCCCGTCGATCTTCTCGGTCAGCAGCCTGATCTGGTCCAGGTAAAGCGCACCAATCTTTCTGACTCCCGCAGGGAGATCATTTGTCTGATCGGCCAGAATGCCCACTACCGCAGTCAGATTGGCTGGTCCTTGAGCAACGACGATCCCGAATTCGCCAAGGTGCCCACGCAATGCATTGATGAGTTGGGTGCGCTGACGCACGAAGCACTGGTGCGTTCGAAACGCCACCGCACGCGCGTGACGTTCAGCGCTCTTGACCTCGACATAATGCATGTTCGGTCGCTGTGCAGCCTCTGCGATCGCCGCTGCATCGGCTGCGTCGTTCTTCTGTCGTTTGACAAACGGCTTCACGTAGATCGGCGGAATTAGCCGTACATTATGGCCACAGCCTTGAGAAAAACGGCCCCAAAAATGGCTGGTGGCACAGGCCTCCATCGCGACGATGCACGGCGACTGCTCACTCAAGAGCTGCTGCAATCGAGCCCGTGAAACCACCCGGTTGAATAGAACCGCCCCGCCGCGATCCGTTCCACAAGCTTGGAAGCTCCGCTTCGCGAGGTCGATCGCAAGGATATGCACCTGTGTCATTTGCCTTTCCTCCGTGAGCGCCACCATGGCGCTGGGCAGGCATCATACTCCAATGCCAGCCGGAGGGGGCATCCACCCCATCCGTTCAAATGCTGTAAGCGCCGCATCGCGTAGTCTGGCCAAGCGCACGGAAACACAGGCAGCGACTTTGGAAGAGACTTCGGCAGCGTTGCAGGGGTTGACCGAGTCAATTCAATCAGCGACCAATGGCGCAATAGAGGCAAGCGCAAACGTAAGAGTGATTCGTGACGAGTCTGCGAGAAGTGAGCAGATCGTAGGCCGTGCCATTGAAGCCATGGATCTAATTTCCGGCTCATCGGCGGAAATTGAGCAGCTCCTGCAAGTCATCAACGAGATTGCTTTTCAGACGAACCTTTTGGCCTTGAATGCTAGCGTAGAGGCGGCGCGGGCCGGGGAGACAGGCAAGGGGTTCGCAGTCGTGGCACAAGAGGTGCGCGAGCTTGCGCAGAGATCGGCTTTCTCTGCGCAACAAATAAAGATGCAGATCTCACGATCATCTGAGCATGTAAAAAGTGGGGTTACGCTGGTCAGAGAGGCGGGCTCGGCTCTCTCCCAGATTGCGGGCAAAGTAAACGTCGCAGATGAGCTTGTTCGGCGAATAGCAACTGCTGCGCAGGAGCAGCATTCCACGATCACCGCGATTTCGCTGTCATTGCATAGTTTGGATAACAATACCTAGCAGAATGCGTCTATGGCGGAGGAAACAAATGCCGCGGTATTGCAAATCGCGGCGAATGCCGCCAATCTCTTGGACCTGATGTTGGGTTTCAAATCGGATAAAAGACACACTAGTCAGACTGGCTCTCTCAGGCTCATAAAGACGGCATAGGATAAAGGCAGGGGAGGATCTCCCGTAGCTGCGGTTGATCTCCGCATCGTAGAAGCTGGCGCGTTGACGCCGGACTTCAGATTATCTGGCACGATCAGCCGGGGCACACCGTCGAAGAAGGTGAACATGCGGACGTGTGACCCAATCCAGTCCGGCAGGGTCTGTGTCCATGTGGCCTCGGCGTAGGTGTAGCTCGACGCGCCGAGCACGTTGAGGAACAGTTCCGCGTCGCGGATCTCACCCGTCTTGCGATCAACGATCGGCACCTTCTTGCCGGAATAATCCACGAAGACTTTGTCGCCGGCGACGTGTTCCTGGCGCCTCGTCGGTGATGCGCTTCTCAAAACCACGGAACAGCTCGCAAAAGCGGCTATATCCATACCCATCTGGGTGAATGCTGCGATATTCTTCCCAAAGGATAAGCAGCGTACACCTGGCTTCTTCAGCTCTATCGAGAGCGGGCTCCAATCGGGCTCTTGGCGCAATCGCTGGCCTTGCTTGACGCCGGAGTGGACGAAAAGCTTGGCCTCAAGGACATCGTCTGTCAGGTCGCTGGCGAGTGGCCAACTCGGCCCTGCCATCGTGGCCCGCTTCAAATTGTCCTGCACGGTGCTGCGAGCAATGCCAAGTATCACCGCGGGTGGAGATCGCCGAAGCCGTAAGGCGCGTTACGGAAAATCCAGAGCCGGTCGCGAAGTTCCCCTGGCTGCTCATCCGACTGATGGCGCCATTTTACGGACTGGCGCGAGAACTCGCTGAAATGCGCTATCTTTGGCAAACCCCGCTGCAACTTGACAACCGGAAACTAACGGCTTTCCTTGGCAAAAAGCCGCACACGCCCCTGGACGAAGCGGTGCGGATAGCCGTCGCTGGACTACGCAAGGCCAAAAAATCGTAGTGGCGCTCTCAAAGCCCGCCGGAGGGCGGCCATATGCCCGCAGCCTAGGTCGATGATAGGGTGTCTCACGAGCCAGCAATGTTAGCGCTGACGACATGACTAGGCCATCGGCAGTGCGAACATCGCTGCCATTACTCAGCCAAGGGATAACAGTGATTGGCGTAGAGATCCCCTTGAAAGGAATTGTGCTTAACGTGGTGTCTTGGTCGAGGGGCAAACGACTTCCACCTTGGCCCTTTGCCTATGAGATAGCCGCGTGCCCGGTCCGAAAGGCGATGCAAGTCGGACTGCCCGTCTCGATGACGGGATGCGGATCAGTCAGCAACCCAGTGGATTGATCGATTGAAAAGCGTACAATCGAGTCGCTGCCTTCATTAGCCACTAAAAGGTATTTCGATGAATTATCCAAGGTAATGAAGCGGGGCAGGGTCCCCTGGCTCGATGCCCAACCTTGAAGGACGGGGATTCCAGTTTCCGGATCTAACGCAAACATCGCGATACCGTTGTAACCGCGGATTGAGACGAAAAGGAAGCTTCCAGTGGGATCAATGATAATACCTGCCGCACTGCTTTCACCGAAATGCTCAGATGGCAATACGGAGACACGATTTATAGGTGACAAGATTTGCTGTTCCGGTTCGTAGAGACATGTTGTAAGTGAAACGTCCAGTTCATTGACAAGGTATACGAAGCGGCCGTTGGAATGAAAGACTGCGTGTCTCGGGCCAGCGCCCGGCCGTGCATTGCTTGTCTTTGAGGGATCTAAGTGAAAACGGCCGGTGAAAACATCTAGTGTCACAGTAAAGATCTTATCGAGACCTTTGTCAGGCACGACGAAACTTTTCTCATTCGGCGCAAAAAGTATCTGGTGTGGATGAGAGAAACTCTGTTGCGTACGGTGTGGACCAATCTCGCCCGGCAAGAACAGCAGATCGCTGACTGGATTAAGCGAGCCATCCATCGCGATCGGTACTGCCGCAAGAGAGCCTGTGGCGTAATTTGCGACAAGAAGAAACGATCCTGAAGGGTCAAAGGCAAGGTGAACCGGGTTCAACCCATAGGTGGGCTGCCGATTTAGCTTCGAAACCGATCCCGATTGAGGATCAATAACGAAGGAGCTGACCTCCGATTGGTCGCCGTGGGCAATGTATAATTCACGCCCGCTTTTTGAAACAAGCAGGTATGAGGGGTTGATCAAACCTTCGACTTCCTGAATTTTTTTCCATTCGCTTTTAGCAACTGTGTCAGCGTGAAAAACGCCCAGACCGCTTCCACGACCATTCCGCTCGCGTGAAGTTCTGCATCCAATGTACGCAAACATCACTGAGCCCTGGCAGCTACAGTGTTAGTGTTTTTATACCACCCCATTCCGATGGGCTGGCGCGTCACGCCGAGAATCGATGCCGCGCCAAGAACAAGTAGACTGCCAGCGATTATAAACGCCCAGCTGTAGCTGCCGGTCGCCTCGATCACATATCCGGTCACGATCGGTGCAAGCATACCGAAGACGTTACCACCTACGATGACAAAACTAATTGCGACGCCAACATCACGCGGATTTTTGAGCAGGTCGTTGGTTAGCGCATGGGTTTGCGAGGCTGTTGCCGCCACGCCAGTCATGGACAACGCGAAGAGGCACGTCAGTAGAGGAAGGTTATTGATCAAGGGAGCAAGCAGGATGATCGATGCGAGAGCCATCGTGCAGGCGATTAGATTTCGGCGACCGCCTCGCGATACGTCACGGTTTCTTAGCAACCGATCGCTCACAAGGCCGATGACGATGCAGAGCACTACCGCTACCGCGTAGGGTAAGGCCGTGTAGACTCCGCTACTGGAGAGGTTCAGACCTTTCGTGCTGCGCAGGTAGCTCGGAAGCCACGTAAGAAAAAGGTACTGCGAATAAACGTTACATCCCATTGCAAATGCAAGGCCCCAGAGCGTCGGACCGCGAAGGAGTTGCCGAAGCCCACCGGCAGGCTGCGAACCAGCTTGCGTTCCGCCAGTGCGCTGGGTCAGAATGACGAGCCGTTCTTCTGCCTTTAACCATGATGCATCCTCGGGACGTTTGAAAACACTGGTCCAGACGAAGACCCATATCAGGCCCAAGGCGCCCATGATGTAGAACAGTGCTGGCCAACCGAAATGACTGATTATCGGGCCGGCCGCGAGAGCACAAAGCGCCGGTCCGGCATAAGCACCACTGTTGAAGAAGGCACTGAGCGCACCACGTTCACCCGCGGGTATCCATTCGCGAATAACTTTGGCTCCCGACGGATTCGTCGACGCTTCACCGCTACCCATGAGCAGCCGACAAGCTAGCATGATTGCGAAGGTCGGAGCGAGCCCCGTGAGCGCGGTCGCTATGGACCAAACACCGACACCGATACCTGCGATGCTTTTCGCTCCATAACGATCGACCAGCCAGCCCATCGGAATAAGGCACAGGGTATACGTCCATAGGAACGAGGAAAAGAGATAACCCCTTGCAACCGTTGATAAACCTAACTCTTGCGAAATTGGATCGATCGCGAACGAAAGCGTTGCGCGATCGATGTAATTAATCAGTGTCATGCTGAACAATAGCAAGGCAATCCAGCCTCGACGGTATTGCATCGTCTTCTCCCTAACATTTAGTAAGCGTGCAGGAATGCCCATCAGCGGACGCCTAACCGTCAACTAAATTCTACGAAATGTATGCACGTCGTAGTTACAGGCTGATCGACTGGTTGTTGGGTTTACGTTTGCCTTCTGGAGTTGGACGTCGTCGAAGGCACGCGGCAATAGGACTTATGAAAAGCTCCAAGCGGGTGACCATCCAGCGGACCTACGCTGGATGGTCTGCCTTGGGAGGCGTGGAGGGAGCCTGCGAGGCCAAACAGCGATATCTCAGGTGGATGGTTGGAAGATCCAGACACTGTCGGCAGGGAGCTCACACCAAACCTTGCCGGGCTGTCTCCGTGCGCTTCCTTTCGCCTTAAGAGCAAGGCCGGGCGCGGAAAGACGGTACTCCCAATGGTCGCCAAGGTAGGTGCTAGTTTCCAGTATGACGTCTATCCGGTTCGCGCCAGGCTCGTCGTGAATCGTCGTTCTTTCCACTCTCACAACCGCAGAAGCGTTATTTCCGCTAACTGAGCCAGGACCTTCCGGTGTAATGCCGACAAGCGACCATGTCGGACCGCTGACGGTCGGAACTCCATTGCGAACGCTAAACTCACCGTCGATGCTGTTGTTTTTTCCGAGGAACTCGGCGGTATATCTGCTTTTTGGATTGCTGTAGACGTCCCACGGCGATCCGCTCTGGACGATTGCGCCGCTCTTTAGCAGCAGGACATTGTCGGCCATTGCCAAAGCCTCATCCTGGTCATGTGTGACCATGACGGCGCAGAGTTCCAGCTCGAGTATGAGCTTCCTGATCCAATACCGAGCTTCTTCCCGAAGCTTGGCGTCGAGGTTCGAAAGCGGTTCGTCGAGCAGGATGACTTTTGGCTCATACACAAGTGCGCGGCAGATCGCGACACGTTGTTGCTGGCCGCCGGAAAGCTGAAACGGGTAACGCTCGCCTAAGTGTCCAAGACCGAGCTTTTCCAGCATATCGCTTACACGTTTCTCAATCTCAGCTTTGGGTTTCCCGCGGATGGTCAAGCCAAAAGCTACATTTTCCGCGACGGTCTTGTGGGGCCATAAAGCGTAGGATTGAAATACCAGACCTATATTGCGCTTTTCCGGAGGAAGCAGGATATTGCTTGAATCGTTGAATACCTCCGTGTCACCGATTCTGATCTTTCCCTTGCCGGGAATTTCAAGTCCGGCGATAGTGCGAAGCAGCGTAGTCTTTCCACTGCCCGAGGCTCCGAGAAGGGCGACAATCTCGCCTTTGTTAGCAGTAAAAGATGTACCTTGGAGCACATGCAGGGCCCCTAAATGCATGTGGATGTCCTCTACAATCAGCTCATTCATGGACTTTTCCTCCCAGTCTGTTAGCAAGCATGAGACCCCCTGTGGTCATTATGACGCTGATAAGAGCGAGAGCCGCGATCGCGTCGAGCGACCCGCTGGCCATAAGCGATACGATCAGGGAACCGATGACTTCCGTGCCGTTTGTCATAAGGTAAACACCAACGGCATACTCTCTTAGGAAGATGATCATGATCATCGTCCAAGCGCCGATCAGTCCCGGTCGAATAATCGGAACCAGTATTTGCGACCAAGTTTGCCCGATTGTTGCCCCACTTGACCGCGCGCTCTCCTCCAATTCGGGCGCGACCTGCAGAAGCGTTGATTGGATAAGCCGCAGTCCGTAGGACAAACCGACTATGATGTAGGCGACCAGAAAGCTAAACAGCGTTAGGCGTAGCGGCTTCAAGAACGGCACAAAAAGAAAGATCCAGAAAAAGGCCAGGCCGATTATCAGACCGGGTAACGCCCTGGGCATTAGCACCATGTAATCCAGCGCAGTATGTCCAGGACCACTCCAACGGTGCCCCGCCAACGCGATTAGGAGATAAACAGCGATCGCCAACGCACCACCAACCACGGCAAGCAAGACAGTGTTTATAATTCCCCTCTGCAACGCCGGAATAGTGAGAAGCTGTTGGAAATTGTTCAGTGTAAGGTGGTCTAGAAGGTTAACGCCTTCGCCCCAGGAATCTACGAATGCTCTCACCGCGATGCCACCGATCGGAAGAACGATCGAGACGAACAGCCATGATCCAATCCCTAGCCATGCAACGATCTGGCCGGACTTCCCGAGCCGAATTCGGGTGACACGCGCGCCTTTGCCGCCGATTGTCGCGAACCGCCGCGACCGGCTGAGCAGTTTGCGCTGGATGAACACCAAAGGGAAAATAATTGCCAGGAGAACGACAGCAACGACAGCCATCAACTGGTAGGATGGTATTCCAAGAATGGTTGTCAGTTTGTAGATGTACGTGGTGAGGACAAGGACGCCGGCGGTATCTCCGAGAACCAACGGTAGTCCGAATGCCTCGAATGCAAGCATGACGTTGAGACCAATACTGAAGATCAACGCCGGCATGATAAGCGGCCAGGTTACCTGCCACGCGACTGTCCATACACTAGCACCGGAAGTCCTTGCAGCTTCTTCCAAATCGCCCGGGAGATTCCGCATGGCAGCGGACGCGTAGAGATAGACGTTCGGGACATGGGTTAGGCCGGCGATCAAGATCAAGCTGTTCAGGCCGTAGATATTCCACGGAACGAAACCGAAGATCCGAGCGAATGCGAGCGTCACAAAGCCGGAGGGACCTACCGCCACCGTATAACCGAACCCGAGGACGATCGCAGAGAGAAACATAGGCACCAGAACGACGCCCTCGAGCCAGCGACGACCCACTAGATCAGTTCGTGTCAGCAGAAAAGCCAGTATTGCTCCCAATGGCGTACAAACGAGGACGGTACCTAGCGCAAATACCGTTGTCGTGCCCAGAGCGCGATAGAAGTCCGGATCGGTAAAGATGTAGACATACGCATCAAGGCCAAGCCTGCTTATTGGTGAAAAGAAAGGTCCTGTCAGGAAGCTTTGATAGACGATCAGGAGGACGGGAGACAGTACGAGAACCCCGAGCGTGGCCAAGACGGCCAGTCGGAATCCCGTAGCGTCGGCAGATGTCTTAGCCATTCTACGGGTTCCTTGAGATTACTGATTAAGTGCTTTCTTCCATTTCCGGAAGAATTCGCCGCGCTTGCTAGCCTGAAGTCCTTCGAGCAGGGCGGCATCGAGTTTGATCGGCACCAGCTTGCCACCTGCGTCCTTGTTCACGGTGTCGAAATTGTCAGCGGAAATGTCGTTTCGGACTGACGGAAGCCCTGCCTTAGACACCGCTTCCTGTCCTGCCTTGGACAGCATGTAATCAAGGAAGAGTTTGGCAGCGTTCGGGGACGGAGCGTTCTTGCTTATGAACGCGGTACGTGATGCAGCGATGGTGTAGTCTTCGGGGTAGACCACAGCCAGATTCTGGCTCGACGCTGCCCATCCCTTAGCATATGCGCCGTTGACGTTGAACGCGAACGGGTGTTCTCCGGACAATACCTTCTCCCGGAGCTGACCAGAACTAGAGTACACCTTGCCCCTTGCCTTGCCGAAGGCATCGATCAATGACCAGAAATTGTTATCCTGCGCGACATCGTTTTCCATAACGGTATAAGCCGATGCGGATTTCTCAGGATCGAAGGTTGCGACCTTCGCTTGCAAGTCGAGCGGTTTGCTTACGAGAAGTTCTGCGAGCTGCTTGTGGTCCTTTGGTGGGGTATCCTTGAAAACCGCTTTGTTGTACATGAACACAATGGGCTCGACGGTCGTTGAATATGCGGTGTCTTTGTATTGAGCCCAGACCGGGATATGTGACGCCTCTACGGATTTGTAGGGCTCCGCATAACCTTCTTCGACCAACTCAAGCTGTAGATCCAGCCCATTTGACCAGACAATGTCGGAACCGACTTGTCCTGCCGCGGCTTCGCTGACGACCCGATTGTAGACAGCGCCGCTGGCGACGTCGTTCCACTTTACTTTGATACCAGGGAATGCCGCTTCGAACCCTTTGATCAGGCCACTGGCTTGGTCGGCGTCAGTAGGAGAGTAGACATTTATCTGCCCTTCCTTAACGCCGGCCGAAACGATCGCTGCATAGTCCGCCGGATAATCGCTCGGAACCTGCTGGGCATAGACGCCGGTTGCGAACAGAAGTGAAGTTTGGAATGCCACCGCGCAAGTGGCCAAGTTTGAAGTACGCATTTTGGTCTCCTCCCGTTATGCGTGTTGATAGAGGTGAGCTTTTGCGCCTCGCGGCGCAAAAGGATATGTTGTTAGACGGATGGCTCCCGGATATTCTCGGCAATCAACTTGGCGAACGCCTGCGTGCCCAGTTGCCCGCCGAGATCCCCGGTTCGCTGCCCCGAAGTTAGAAGCCCGTCCAGAGATTTCTCGATTGCCTTCGCCGCATACGTAAATTTCTGCTCACTCCGGCGGGAACCCAACCATTCCAGAAGCATCGCTGCCGATAGGATAATGCCGCTCGGATTGGCAATCCCCTTTCCGGCGATATCCGGCGCCGATCCGTGTCCGGCATTAGCCGCTGCGCGCTCGTCGCCGACATTCAACGCGGCTGCCAATCCCAAGCCGCCTGAGAGTGCAACCGCGAGGTTGGAAAGGATGTCGCCGAACATGTTTGTGATCAGGATCACGTCGAAGCGGTCAGGGTTGGTGTAAATGTCCGCAACCATTGCGTCGATATCAACTTCCCGGATGACAACGTCCGCGTAGTTGCGCGCAACTGCGTATGCTTCTTCCATGAAAAGCCCGTCAGTTACCTGCAGCACGTGGCGCTTGCCTACAACCGTCACATGCTTCCGACGGGTCTGAGCAAGCTCAAATGCTTTCTCCGCGATACGCCGGGAGGCTTGCCGCGTAATTTTGCGAACAGCGAGCGCGATGTCCGGGGTGGGCATGAACTCGCCGCTACCGAAGAACATGTTCCGGTCAGCGTAGAAGCCCTCGGTGTTTTCGCGGGCAAGGATGCAATCGAGGCCCGGCCGTGCGCGTTCTAAACCCTGCCTTGCCCGTGCAGGACGAAGGTTTGCATAAAGGTCGAGTTTCTTTCGGATTGTCCCCGGTATGTTGATGCCGCCGTCGGCCAGCGGCGGATATTCGGTCATACCGCCAGGCCCAAGCAAAACGGCGTCAGCATCAAACGTTGCCTTGATGGCGCTATCCGGGAGCGTCGTGCCGGTACGTCGGTGGCTTGCCATCCCAACCTCATGGACGTCGAACGCAAGTTCGAGGTCGAACCGCTTATCGGCTTCTCTCAGAACCGTTAGCGCCGCCTCTGTGATCTCCGGGCCAATGTCGTCGCCAGGCAGAACTGCAATTTTCATAGGACGTTCTCCATTTTATACCTCTCCGTATACCATGAAGTATGACGTCAATTCAACAAAAAAATCGTGATTTGGAATCTATGCAAAGTCCGCGCTTTTCGAAATTTATGCAAAAGCTCTTCGATATCGCATGCCCCGACCTTGGGTATTTCTCGAGTCACCAATGTTCACAGAGTCGATTTCGGCCTTTTGTGTTTAGTCAGCTCGAAGCACCATCATCGTACGCGTTGGTTAGCGGTTCCTCTTTACCCCGTCGCTAAGCTTCCTTGACAATTTGGGGCAAGAACCATGCATCGATGAACATGGGATTGGGTCAGCCGATGGAGGCCATAGCCAGTCGGGTCGGCTTCATAGCATAAATGCACGTCATCAAACTTCGCGACAATTCAATTGAATTATGTGGCGTATGCTGCAATCGGATGCGTCAACTTCGCCGAAATAGCGTATCTCTCCGTCCCGGCGACAAATGTCCACGGCAATCGCATTCTTCAGCTTAGCGACATCAATTCCGATAAAAGCTTCTCAATAATCTGCAACGGCTGGTCCTTCTGTGATGAGGATCGGCTGGGCCTGTCCGAGCAATCCTCGGAAGATCACTGTAGGGCAAGCAACTTCAGGCCCCATCCTGATGCCGGGCCAAGTAAAAGGGGTTCGCTCTTCCAACCCGTGTCTGCCAAAACGATACATGATATTCCTTGGTCGTGAGGAATTCTAATGTATTCTCCACGGTGAAACCCCGCTCTTCCTTTACGGAATGTCGATCAGAGATCAGGTGGCGGCAAGCAATTTGGGGCGGAAGCGAACGAGCTAGCTTTTCCGGTTGCATCAGATACGCCGGTGGCAAAGATTGTGCAGCGGGCTCCAACGAGATGACACGCCAATTGCGTTGTTTCTTCTATTGCGTGAAGTAGCGCGTTGGCGTCGATCCAAGTGCTTTCTTAAACATCAAGATGAAGGCGGTGGGTGACTCGTAACCCAAAAGTCCCGATACGTTCTGGACGGTTGCGCCGCCAGCCAGTTCCCGCAGCGCAATGACTAGGTGCAACTGCCGCCGCCAGCCGCCGAACGTTAGTCCGGTTTCCTGAACCATCAATCGCTTCAAGGATCGCTCACTCATTGCTATGTGGGACGCCCATTCACCGAGCGTTCGTCTGTCGTTTGGGTTTGCCGTAAGCGCAGCGGTAATCAAGCTGATCTTCGGATGGTTTGACACGGGCAATTCCAGCCCCTCTTTCGGCATGAGCGCTAGTTCATCCAACAACACCGTCACCAACCGACCAACATGGTCGTTGGCGGAATAACTGGCGTCAACGTCCGCAAGGCGGAGAATCATCTCGCGCAACATGGGTGAGACATAAATTGTGCTGCATTTTTTGGGCAGGGTTGCCGCTCCAGGTTCGACAAATAGATACGTCAGGCGGGCATTGGCTGTAACCTGATTGCTGTGTAGCACCCCACCTGGAATCCAGACCCCGCAGTTTGGCGGGACAACCCAAAGGCCATCTGCAGCTTTGCAAGTGACGGCTCCATGTAAGGCTAGTATCAATTGTCCCTGTCTGTGCTGGTGCTGTGGTACTTCGGCCTCGTAGTCGGTGAAGTCCAGACGCACAGCAACCGCCGGGCGATCCAACCTCTCATGGAAAAAATTCCAATCACAGGAGCGAGGCATCCAGATTGGCCCAATTTGAAGATCACTTGGCACTATCTTTAAATTCCGACGACGCGCAATAGGCTAACGTCGGTGACAGACAATTAAATGGGGTCATCATGCGAATTGCTGTCGTTGGTGCAACTGGAAGAATTGGGGCTAGGCTTACCCGGACCCTGCTGAGTGCGGGACATCAGGTGAAGGCGTTATCAAGAGGTGGTGCAGCCCTCGACAAATTGGTCGAAGCCGGAGCAGAGCCTTTCTTGGGCAGCTTCGACACAGGCACGGGAAAGCTGGATGCGTTCTTTCAGGATGCGGACGCGGCATTTCTAATGGTGAAGACCGACTGGAGCAACATTGAGGGGCACTATCCCATGGTTGCCCAGCGCTTCGTTGACGCGCTGAAAAACTCCCCGGTGAAACTGGCTGTGAGCTTGTCTGCATTGGGATCGGACGTGAAAGGGAAGACTGGCCATTCGGAGAGCTTCTATCATCTTGATGAAAAGCTGAACGAACTAAGCAACATCGACATTGTGCATCTGCGTGCCGCTTGGTTCATGGAAAATACAATGGTCTGGATGGAGCCAGTCGCAAGGTTTGGACGGATCGCCTGGTTCTATAACCCGGACTTGAAGATGCCTTGGGTAGCGACGGATGATATCGCCGATCTTGCTGTCGAGGAGTTGACCAATCCAAGCGGCGAACATCGGGCCCTCAGGGAGGTCGGTTCGGAAGATGTCACAATGGCCGAGCTGGCCGGTATCATTGGCAAGGAAATCGGCAAGCCAGTGGAATATCGCTGCATTGATAGAACAAAAAAGGAAATCGAAGCCCAGTTTCTCAGTCGCTTCGGGACGCTGGATCGCTGGCTCGACGACACTCTGACTGCCAACGCTTACAACACAGGCACGGTGCGTTTCCACAGCAAAGGGCCGCCCATACGTCCCGAAATGCCGACAAAATTCGAAGCTTTCATCAGGGATTTTTGGGTGCCGCGCTACCACCCTTCGGTGGCAGGCAATACTGAGCCTGAGACATTCTATGCCTGGATGGCTAAACAATGATGGCTGCGGATGATTCAGACAACGGCGCTGACAACCAAATCATCCTTGGCGACACATGGTTTGGCCAATGATGGCGTAAACAGATGAAATCATAAAAAGGATGGAGACAATAAATTGGCCCACGCATGGCATCTTGTGTCGCGTCCAACCGGCAAGCCTGATCTGGCGAACTTCGAGCTGAGGCAGATCGCACTGCCAAGCCTCGAAGAAGGGCAAATACGCGTAAAAAACCTCTGGCTTTCCGTCGATCCATACATGCGTCCCCGCATGGATGATAATCCGCGAAGCTACATCCCACCCTTTAAACTGGGCGAGCCATTGGATGGCGGTGCCCTGGGCGAGGTGCTGGAATCGAACGCGCCCGGTTTTGCGCCTGGCGATTTAGTCAAACACATGATGGGTTGGCGGGACGAAGCTATCGTGCTGTCGGCTCAGGCTACCCTTATCCAGCCGATCAAGGATGTTCCCATCGAAGCGTATCTCGGCATCCTCGGCGGCCCTGGATTGACTGCTTATTTCGGACTGTTTGATGTCGCCATGGCTAAGTCGCGGGATACTGTGTTCGTCTCGGGTGCAGCGGGTGCTGTGGGTTCCGCCGTTGTCCAATTGGCAAAAGCAAAGGGACTGGTTGTAATCGCCTCTGCAGGAGGAACGAGCAAATGCGTTTGGGTCCGCGAACTCGGAGCCGACGCTGTCATAGACTATAAAGCTGATGGCAATATTCTGGACAAACTACGTGCCGCCGCACCTAACGGTATCGACGTCTATTTCGACAATGTCGGCGGCGAGCACCTCGACGCTGCACTCGCCACCGCAAATACACATGCGCGGTTTGCGCTCTGCGGCATGATCAGCCAATATAATGCCGACGGAGCGTTCACCTCCTTGAGATATCTCACTCAGGCTGTGATGAGTAGGATCACCTTACAGGGGTTTATCTCCTCCGATTACGTGAACCGCAAAAATGAGTTTGAAGCGTACGTTGGTGACTTGATTGCCGCCGGTAAAATCTCCTCACGTTCAACCGTCTTCGAAGGGCTAGGTTCCGCGCCTGACGCATTCCTGGGTCTGTTTAACGGGGAAAATCAGGGGAAAATGCTTGTGAGGCTTTAGGGGTTTTCTTAAGCGAACCTCGTTCTGTAACGCAGCGTATTCTCCGTTGGAAGACTTTGACAAGATGGACGATATAATGCAAGGGTTGGCAAATAGACGACGCCTCTCCAGCCGGAAGCTCGCACTGCGCGAGTAATGACATGCGAATGTTGGAGATCGTGCGATTGAATAGGGCAATCATTCGAGGAATCACTGAGTGGCTGTGTAAGACTGCAGCATCGGTCTCCAGCGCCACGTAAGTGCCGTTACCCATCGCGATGCCAACATTCGCTTCTGCCAGTGTCGGCGGTTGATGCCACCGACCTTAGCGACCATTACTCTAGACCTGGGGCCTTCAGCTCCTTCACGATGCGGTCTCTGTTCCGGCATAAGCTCTGCACGGACCTCGATGCCGCTTTCCGACTGCTGTCGCCGTGCGCACATTGTCGCCGGTGAGCATGACGGTCTTGACGCCAAAAGCGGTAAAGGGTAACCGGTGTTCCGCACCCACGTTGTCCTCGTAGCCCTAATCTGTGATCGCCTTTTCATGGACGAGCAACGGGAGTTTTTCCATGGAGAGTACATTGGAGTTTCTCACGACCAGGAAGTCTGGGCGTGAGCCGCAGCGGCATTGGCCGAACGAGGTGAAGGCGCAGATCGTTTCGGAGAGCCTTCGGCCCGGAGCGCTGGTGAATGAAGTTGCAGAACGCCATGGCCTGAAGCCAAACCACCTCTCGACTTGGCGAACGATGGCGCGGCAGGGCAAGCTGGTTCTGCCAGCACCCGACGATGCGGTGGAGTTCGCGGCGGTCATCATCGAGCCACCCGTTGCGGAGCCGCCCATCAAGAAAGCCAGCCGTCCCGAGATTATCGTCGGCGCTGTCACGATCCGGTTGGAAGAAGGCGCGTCCGCCTCTCGGATCGCCGCTGTCGCGCATGCCTGCACGGTTCCGGCATGATCTTTCCCTCGAACCGGGTTCGGATCATGGTGGCGACCAAGCCTGTCGATTTCCGCAAGGGTCACGATGGATTGGCGGCGCTGGTCAAGAACGAGCTGCATAAGGACCCTTTTACGGGTACGGTCTTCGTATTCCGGTCACGCAAGGCGGTCCGATTGAAGCTGATCTACTGGGATGGCAGCGGTGTGGTGATGGCCTACAAACGGCTGGAGGAGCACACGTTCACCTGGCCTGACATCCGGGACGGTCTGATGACCTTGGGCCATGCCCAGTTCGAGGCGCTATTTGCGGGGCTCGACTGGCGGCGGGTCCGCTCCGTTGAAACAAGAGCGCCGACGGCAATCGAGTAGGTGCGTCACGATGACTCGGTTCGCAAATTCCGGCGGCGAAACGATTCAAGATTTGATAGACTTTCTGCATGTTGGATGCGGTCGATCTTCCAGACGATATTGCTGCCCTGAAGGCGATGTTGATCGCGTCGCAGCAACGTGAAGTCCGCAAGGATGAGCGGATCGAGCGGCTGGAGAAGCTGGTCGCCGCTTTCAAACACGCCGCCTTCGGCCGCAAATCCGAGAAGGCTGATCCTGAGCAATTCGATCTTGCACTCGAAGACCTAGAAACGGCCATTGCCGCCGTCCACGCCGAGGACGAGGCCGACAGCTCTCCGGGTAAGGCGCAGCCAAGACCGCGAGCGGCTAATCGTGGCTCTCTTCCCGCCCACCTTCCTCGTGTTGAGGAGATTATCGAGCCGGAAAGCTTGATTTGCACCTGTGGCGGCGGCTTGCATTGTATCGGGGAAGACGTGTCCGAGCGACTGGATGTCATCCCTGCGCAGTTCCGCGTCATCGTGACTCGTCGTCCCAAATATGCCTGCCGTGCCTGCACTGATGGAGTTTTCCAGGTTCCAGCGCCTGCACGATTGATCCACGCCGGACTGCCGACCGAGGCGACCATCGCACATGTGCTGGTCTCCAAATATGCCGATCACCTGCCGCTTTATCGGTAGGCCCAGATCATGAGCCGACAAGGCATAGACCTTGACCGTTCGACGCTGGCCGACTGGGTAGGTTGAGCGGCGTTCGAACTGCGCCCGGTCTTCGACGCTCTCGTCGCTGACCTGAAGCGGTCGACGAAGCTGTTCATGGACGAGACCCGTGCTCCGGTACTCGATCCTGGTGCCCGCAAAACCAAGACCGGATATTTCTGGGCGTTGGCCCGCGATGACAGACCTTGGGGTGGGCGTGCGCCGCCAGGTGTTGCATTCACCTATGCGCCTGGTCGCGGCGGGCAACATGGCGAGCGGATTTTAAAGGGGTTCACGGGCGTCCTCCAAGTCGATGGGTATGCCGGATATAACCGGTTGATCGCACCAGACCGTGGGGGGCCAGACATTCGACTTGCCTATTGTTGGGCGCATGCTCGTCGTAAGCTGGTCGAGATCACGCGCACCGGGTCAGCGCCCATTGCCGAGGACGGCGTGCGGCGCATCGGCGAACTCTATCGGATAGAGACGGAACTGCGCGGTCTTACCGCAGACGCTCGGCTCGGCGGACGGCAGGAACGATCAGCGCCATTGATTGCAGACATGCGGACCTGGCTCACGCAGCATCGCGCTCGTGTCGCTGGAAAGTCGCCTCTCGGCGAAGCGCTTGCCTACATGGCCAAATATTGGGATGGCCTCTGCATCTTCCTGGCTGACGGTCGGATCGAGATCGACAACAATACCGTCGAACGCACCATCAGGCCGATTGCGTTGAACCGGAAGAATGCTCTTTTCGCCGGACACGATACAGGAGCAGAGAACTGGGCGACCATCGCCTCGCTCATCGAAACGTGCAAGTTCAACGCTGTCGATCCGTTCGCCTACCTGTCCGCCACACTCACCGCCATCGTTAACGGGCACAGGCAGAGCCGGATCGAGGAACTGATGCCGTGGAATTATCCGCAGCCAACACAAGGCTGAAGTCTGCAATCGAGCCAATTCGCTCGTGACATCGAATTTCGCCGTCCCAACTTGACAGCATCGCGGCGACGTAATCTGCTCGCAATCGCTTCAATGTTGCTGGGGATCATAGATGAATACTGGGCGCTTGTTTCTTATTGCCTATCTCACGATCACTGGTCACGCTGTCGCACAAGGCAATCCGCAGCCCTTGAACGCCGAAACATTCGAATACAGCGCATCCATAATTCGGCAGCTTCCATCCACACATGACAAGATGATCAAGGGCTGCCCCAAAACTGGTTTTCTGGAGCTGAGCGAAGCTGGACTAGAGGAGCTTCAGCGAAAGAGCGGCTTAACTCGCTCCGCTCTACAGGAGCGCCTGTGTCGTAATATCATTGAAGGAATTGCTTCAGGCGACATTACCTATCGAACTTGGCGGGATTGGATCAATACTCCTGATACCGAACGAAAAATCAATGTGTCCGGAAAGTAAGCCACCGTTTAGAGCAATTCACCACGGAGTAGCTGTAGGCGAATACTAACCATCCCTCTCCCAGCGGTAGTGCTGGAAACCACTTCACATGGGACAAGGTGGCCGGGAGACATCGCTTACGGTAAAGGCCTTAAGCCAGGCAGTGCATCCAGCCGAGCCTCATCACGCGTCGCGAGCGCCGACAAGCTTACCACAGATGACGAGAACCGAGACGGACTTTCCCTCGTCGTTCACGACGGTAATCTTTTGGGAATGGTCGGGGGCGATCTCGATCTGTTCCGAAGCCGCCTAGGGAAAGCCAAAAAGAGAGGCGTCTAATTAACCCTCGCCGTCACGCCCTTACCGCCCATAGCCTGGCATCCGTGACCCGTGGCACGTCGATGTTATCTTCGATGGCCTTGGCGAGGACCGCATAATCGTGGCCTAACTTTACTTCCACCGTCGAGCACATACAACGGTGGTTTGATCAGTCTAGCCATGGGCACAGTATTCGGATTCGTCAAGAGAGGTGTTGGGTTAGGGTCAAACCTTGACAGTATGACCAGCTAGGTGCCTCCACCACTTGAAAAGTATGCAAACGACTATCTGTCTAGATAAACCAACGCCATCTCGTCTAATGACAGCGACTTAAGCTTAGACGCATTGCCGGAACAGCCAAACATTTCGAATCTTTCCTCGCAAGTCCGCTGCATCATCGAGATCGCCGGCTTAAGCAAAGAGCGGATATCGAATGACGCCCGATTTTTCGCCAGAAATTCTCTCATAGCGCCAGTCATCGCCATTCGAAGATCCGTGTCGATGTTGACCTTCCGCACGCCCGAGCGAATACCCCTGACAATTTCTTCAAGAGGGACGCCGAATGTCGACGGGATCCCGCCACCGAATTCATTAATTAGCTGTTGTAGCTCCTCTGGAACCGACGATGCCCCATGCATCACGAGATGGGTTTGCGGCAGGCGCTGGTGAATTCGCTCAATCAGGTCCATCGCCAATGTCTCGCCTGTCGGCTTTTTGCTAAACTTATAGGCGCCATGCGACGTCCCTATTGCAACGGCGAGTGCGTCGACGCCCGTAGCATGGACAAAAGCAGCGGCCTGCTCGGGATCGGTAAGGAGGTGTTCTTTTGCGAGCGTTCCCTCGAGGCCGTGCCCATCCTCCTGCTCACCCCCTCCAGTCTCCAACGATCCAAGAACACCAATTTCTCCCTCTACCGACACACCACGGGCATGCGCGAGTGAGACTGTGCGGGCGGTCACTTCGACGTTATACTCGAAGGTCGATGGAGTCTTGCCGTCGTCGGCGAGCGAGCCATCCATCATAACGGAGGAAAATCCAAGGCCTATAGCGCGCTGGCAGACTTCCGGACTGCTTCCATGGTCTTGGTGAACACAAATCGGCAGATTTGGGTAGCGCTCGATACAGGCGCGAATGAGATGTTTTAAAAACGTATCATCGATATAGGAGCGTGCGCTTTGCGATACCTGCAAGATCACGGGACTATCCGTTCTGTCCGCGGCTCTAAGGACCGCGTGGATAGTCTCCAGGTTTGTGACGTTAAACGCGGGCATGCCGTACCCATACTCGCCGGCATGATCGAGTATCTGACGAAGTGACGTAAGCATTAATAGCCTCAAAATGGATTTTCGGTTGGGTGATAAGGGGAGCTGAATGGTGGTCGACGCAGCCGCGAGCCGGCCCTCGAAGTTTTGTCCAGTCCTCAATGGAGGCAAGGGCGCGGACAATCATAGACGGCGATTTAGCCAACCCTTCAGGAAGGCAGCGCTTTGGATCGTGGAATGCGACGGGATGTACTCGAAGCCTATGGCACCAGCGAAAGCTACTGCGTCAAGCGAGTCCAGAATTTCGTCAAAAGGAACACTTCCCGTGCCCGGCTCGTGCCTGCCGGGAAAATCCGCGATATGGACGTGACCAATTCTATGTCCGTTTGCCGGAATCCACTGACGGAGATCTGTGCCGAAAGCTGCAGCATGATATGTATCGACCAACAGTAAGATCTTATCGTGACCGAATTGGTCTTGGACGGCGGCGGCTTTCTCTAGCGATGATATCAAGTAGCCCGGCACCGCAGCGGGGCTGATTGCTTCAATCAACACACTGGTCGAAGTGCCGGCTGTTCTCTCCAGTGAGTACCTGATGTTTTCAAGGTAGGTTTCTGAGACATGTCGCTCATCTGCTTCACCGGGTACTCCGGCCATGGGATGAATGTAAGGGGAGTCCACGATTTGCGCATACTCGAGCGCTCGATTGAAACCTTTACGAAAATCTTTTTGACGTCCGGGCAATGCAGCGAGACCCTTCTCGCCCTTGCTGCCGTCGCCAGATCCGCCCGCAAGCTGCGAAAATACCAAACCGTAATCCGACAAGGTCTCACGCAGAGCTCGGGCATCAATATCGAAGGGTTGGGGATGCTCGATCGCCGTAAACCCGGCCGAAGCGGCCGCACTTATGCGCCTGGCCAACGGCATTTCGGTGAACAAGTAGCCAATGTGCGCCGAATAGCGATTGACCATTGTTATCTCCTTATAAACGGCCCGTCTTCGCCGCAGTGAGATTGAAAACGCTGCGTCTGTTTTTGGAATGTCACGTTATCTGCCCATGTTCAGGTTAACCGAATGGCGACCCGGCTTCCGTCATCCCACCGTCTTCGCCGCAG
>Ga0247742_10000209_pt1 | contig 50170 bp, 40 predicted proteins | sample UWRJL208509C2_FD_180944 | JGI IMG/M metagenome (GOLD analysis project Ga0247742, IMG submission 180944) | Plant litter microbial communities from Arlington Agricultural Research Station in Wisconsin, United States - UWRJ-L208-509C-2 | ecosystem: Environmental > Terrestrial > Plant litter >...
ACGGCTCCAAGGACCTCTCCGCAGCGCTGGACCGCATGAAGGAAGGCGTGGACACCGCAGCCGGGTATATCAAGGAAAAGGGCTACGGCCTCCGGATCGCGCTCGAGCCCAAGCCGAACGAACCCCGCGGCGACATCTTCCTCCCCACGGTCGGCCACGGCCTGGCGTTCATCGCGCAGCTCGAGCATGGCGACATCGTGGGCCTCAACCCGGAGACCGGCCACGAACAGATGGCGGGGCTGAACTTCACCCACGGCATCGCCCAGGCCCTGTGGGCGGGCAAGCTCTTCCACATTGACCTCAATGGCCAGCGCGGCATCAAGTACGACCAAGACCTCGTTTTCGGCCACGGCGACCTCACCAGCGCCTTCTTCACGGTGGACCTGCTGGAGAACGGCTTCCCCAACGGCGGACCAAAATACGATGGCCCCCGCCACTTTGATTACAAGCCCTCACGTACCGACGGCTACGACGGCGTGTGGGAATCGGCCAAGTCCAACATGTCCATGTACCTCTTGCTGAAGGAACGCGCTTTGGCCTTCCGCGCTGATCCAGACGTTCAGGAGGCACTTGCTACGTCGGGCGTGTTCGAGCTGGGTGAGCCGACGTTGAACGCCGGCGAAACCACGGCGGACCTGCTCGCTGACGCCAGCGCCTTCGAGACGTTCGACGCCGACAAGGCCGCCGAACGCTCGTTCGCTTTCGTCCGCCTCAACCAGCTGGCCATCGAGCACCTGCTCGGCGCCCGCTAAATCAGACCACCACACTGATATCCCGCCGCCAGGTCGTTCCGGAATTCACTCACGGAACGGCTTGGCGGCGGACCCCAAAAGGATTAACGCATGCCTCTCGTAGCCGGGATCGATAGCTCAACCCAGTCCTGCAAAGTGATCATCCGGGACTCCGTCACCGGTACCTTGGTGCGCCAGGGCAGGGCCTCCCACCCTGACGGCACCGAAGTCCACCCGGATCACTGGTGGACAGCCCTGCAGGACGCGATCAGCCAGGCAGGCGGCCTTGACGACGTCGATGCCGTCTCCATCGGTGGACAACAGCACGGCATGGTGTGCTTGGACGACTACGGCAACGTCGTCCGACCGGCCTTGCTGTGGAACGATACCCGTTCGGCGCCCGACGCAGAGGAATTAATCCTTGAGGCCGGTGGTGGCGATGCCGCCGCCGGGGCCGCATATTGGGCCTCCACCACAGGCACAGTTCCCGTAGCATCCCTGACCGCCACCAAGCTTCGCTGGCTCGCAGGGAACGAACCCGCCAATGCCCAACGTACGGCTGCGGTGTGCCTTCCGCATGATTGGCTGTCTTGGCGTTTGGCGGGTCACGGACCCGGAACCGGCCCGGCATCGTTGGAGCTCCTCCGCACCGACCGTTCCGACGCCTCCGGCACAGGCTACTTTTCGGCAACCACTGGGGAGTACTTACCCGCAGTCCTGGAACGCACGCTGGGCCACGTCCCGGTGCTGCCAACCGTCGTCGGGCCTTTGGAAGCGGCGGGCAAGACTCCCACGGGCGCGTTGATCGGCCCGGGTGCGGGAGACAACGCCGCAGCAGGGCTGGGCGTCAACGCCGCCGTCGGGGACGTTGTCATTTCGATCGGAACATCGGGGACGGTGTTCGCGGTATCAGATGTTCCCTCTCATGATGCCAGCGGACTCGTGGCAAGCTTCGCGGATGCGACCGGCAACTACCTTCCGCTGGCCTGCACGCTCAATGCGACCCGGATCTTCGACGCGACAGCTGCACTTCTGGGAGTGACCCTAACGGAACTCGGCAACCTGGCCCTGTCAGCTCCGGAAGGCGCCGACGGGCTGACCCTCGTCCCGTACTTCGACGGGGAGCGGACACCCAACCTGCCCGATGCCACGGGATCGCTCCACGGCATCACCGTCTCCAACTACACTCCAGCCAACATGGCCCGGGCAGCCATTGAGGGTGTGCTGTGTTCCTTGGCCGACGGGCTGGCTGCTCTGCAGGCGCAGAGTGTCTCTGCCCAGCGCATCATTCTGATTGGCGGCGGAGCGCAATCAGACGCCGTCCAACAGATTGCAGCCTCAACTTTCGGCTTGCCTGTCTTCGTCCCAAGGCCCGGCGAGTACGTGGCCGATGGCGCTGCCAGGCAGGCCGCAGGCGTTCTCACCGGTCAGCTCCCGGGCTGGAAGCTTGAAGGGCGGGAGCTGACACCGCAGAGTGCTTCCGGAGTTCCTGGGTTCCTGGCCCGGTACCGGCTTTACGCCGCGGGGGTCGCGAAAGGCTGATCCCACACCGGTGCTCTATCGTGACAGGGTGAGCATTGAACAATCTGCACATCAGCGACCTCCTGTCATGGAGGATGTGGCCCGCGTGGCAGGCGTCTCGCATCAAACCGTGTCGCGCGTTCTGAACAACCACCCCAACGTGAGTTCCAAGACCCGCGAGCGCGTGGAACAGGCAATCACCGAGCTGGGCTACCGACGAAATACGGCTGCTCGCAGCCTGGTGACGCGGCGTTCCCAGACCATTGGCGTGCTCGGCAGCGAAATGGCACAGTACGGGCCGTCTCACACCCTCCTTGGTGTGCAGCAAGCCGCCCGGGATGCGGGCTATTTTGTGAGCGTGGCCGGTTTGCGGGAAGTCACCCCGGAGACCATCAAGGACGCTATTGCCCACTTCATGGACCAAGGCGTAGATGGCATCGTGGTCACTGTTCCCCACCCGGGTACGTTCGACGTCCTCCGCGATGTCACCGCCCAGGTTCCGCTGGTGGCCGTGGGGTCAGTGGGCGACGAACACCTCAGCGGCGCCACGGTCGATCAGAAGCAGGGGGCACGGCTCGCGGTCCAGCACCTTTTGGACCTCGGCCACACTCAGATCGGCCACTTGTCCGGGCCGTCCGATTGGATTGACGCAGCAGCCCGCATCGAGGGCTGGCAGGATGCACTGACTCAGGCCGGCCTAGAGCCAGCCACACTGATCGAGGGCGACTGGAGCGCCGAATGTGGTTACAGGGAAGGCTTGAAGATCGCCGCGGATCGATCCGTGACGGCTCTCTTTGTGGCCAATGACCAGATGGCTCTTGGCGTTCTCCGGGCATTCAATGAAGTAGGCGTCCGGGTGCCGGAGGACATCAGCGTAGTGGGCTTTGACGACCAACCGGAGTCGGCATATTTCATACCTCCACTGACCACCGTGGCGCAGGATTTCGAGGAGCTCGGCCGGCGATGCATTGGCTTGCTGTTGGATCGGCTGGAGAGCGGCGCCACGGGCACGCCTGCAACAGTGGTGCCGCGGCTGGTGGTCAGATCCACCACGGCCCAAGCAGCCAGCTAGGCATCCCCCACCCAATTAAATAGCAGCTGAGCACGTTTTGAGGACTCTAAACGTGCTCAGCTGCTACCTACTTGGGTGCGCCAGCCACTGACTCCTTCAGAAGGACCCATTCCGCGCGGCCCGCTCTTGACATCAAAGTTGTGAGCGCTAACAATTGCATCAGACCTTCTTCAATTTTCCACCCCTACCCCCGGCAATGAGGCCCTGGCCAGCCGGATGGAGACCCCATGAATACCTCTGAAAACCTCCCGCTGGACGAGCAGTTCGTCATTGGCGTGGACTATGGAACCCTGTCCGGCCGCGCCGTCGTGGTGCGTGTTTCTGACGGCGCCGAGATCGGCAGCGGCGTGTTTGAGTACCCGCACGCTGTCGTGACGGAAACACTCCCCGGCAGCGGACAGCGACTCCCTGCCGACTGGGCCCTCCAAGTACCCAACGACTACCGCGACGTCCTGCGCAACGCTGTCCCGTCCGCCGTCGCCGACGCCGGTATCAACCCGGAAAATGTGGTGGGCATCGCCACCGACTTCACCGCTTGCACCATGGTTCCGACGACGGCGGACGGCACGCCGCTGAACGAACTGGAACGCTTCGCGGATCGCCCGCACGCCTTCGTCAAACTGTGGCGCCACCACGCAGCCCAGCCACAGGCCGACCGCATCAACCAGCTCGCCGAAGAACGGCGCGAATCATGGCTTCCCCGCTACGGCGGCCTGATCTCCTCCGAATGGGAGTTCGCCAAGGGGCTGCAGCTCCTCGAGGAAGATCCGGAAGTCTACGGCGCCATGGACCACTGGGTTGAGGCCGCCGACTGGATCGTTTGGCAGCTCTGCGGCAGCTACGTCCGCAACGCCTGCACCGCCGGGTACAAGGGCATCTACCAGGACGGAAAGTACCCCTCCCGGGACTTCCTGGCTGCGCTTAACCCGGACTTCAAAGACTTTGTGTCCCAAAAGCTTGAACACACCATCGGCCGCTTGGGAGATGCCGCCGGCTACCTCACGGAAGAAGCAGCGGCCTGGACCGGGCTTCCTGCGGGAATCGCAGTGGCTGTGGGAAATGTTGATGCCCACGTCAGCGCACCCGCCGCAAACGCCGTTGAACCAGGGCAGCTCGTCGCGATCATGGGCACCTCCACCTGCCACGTCATGAATGGCGACGTTCTCCGCGAAGTCCCGGGCATGTGCGGAGTAGTGGACGGCGGCATTGTGGATGGCCTCTGGGGTTACGAAGCAGGCCAGTCCGGCGTAGGCGACATCTTCGGTTGGTTCACCAAGAACGGCGTCCCGCCGGAATACCACCAAGCCGCCAAGGACAAGGGCCTGGGCATCCACGAATACCTCACCGAACTCGCGGAAAAGCAGGCAATCGGCGAGCATGGACTGATCGCCTTGGACTGGCACTCAGGCAACCGCTCAGTGCTGGTGGACCATGAACTTTCCGGCGTAGTGGTAGGCCAGACCTTGGCCACCAAACCGGAGGACACCTACCGGGCACTCCTGGAAGCCACAGCCTTCGGCACACGCACCATTGTGGACGCGTTCCGCGATTCCGGCGTCCCGGTCAAGGAGTTCATCGTGGCCGGCGGGCTCCTGAAGAACAAGTTCCTGATGCAGGTGTACGCCGACATCACCGGCCTGCAGCTCTCCACCATCGGATCGGAGCAGGGTCCTGCGCTGGGCTCGGCAATCCACGCCGCCGTGGCCGCAGGGAAATACAAGGACATCCTCGACGCCGCAGCGTCCATGGCTGCCGCTCCTGGCGCGGTCTACACCCCCATACCGGAAAACGTTGCCGCCTACGAGGTCCTTTTCCAGGAATACAAGGCTCTGCACGATTACTTCGGCCGCGGCACCAACAACGTCATGCACCGCCTCAAGGCCATCCAGCGCGCGGCAATCCAAGGCTCCGGACAACACGCCGACCAGCCCGCCGCCCTGGAAGGAGCCTCGGCATGAGCACGCTCTTGGAGTCCATTGCCAAAGTCCGCAAGGAAGTCTGCGATCTGCACGCCGAACTGACCCGCTACGAACTGGTGGTATGGACCGCTGGCAACGTCTCGGGCCGCATCCCCGGGCACGATCTCATGGTGATCAAACCGTCGGGCGTTTCCTACGATGACCTCGCACCCGAGCTCATGGTGGTCACCGACCTTTATGGAACACCTGTGCGGGGAATGAACACCGGCAGCGCGGGGACAGTGGATTGGGGCAACCCGGACCTCTCCCCGTCCTCCGATACCGCCGCGCACGCGTACGTCTACCGGCACATGCCCGAGGTAGGCGGCGTGGTCCACACGCACTCCACCTATGCCACGGCCTGGGCTGCACGCGGTGAGGCAATCCCCTGCGTACTGACCATGATGGGCGACGAATTCGGCGGATCGATTCCGGTGGGACCGTTCGCGCTGATCGGCGACGACTCCATTGGCCAGGGAATCGTGGAGACTCTGAAGAACTCCAGCTCCCCCGCGGTGCTCATGCAGAACCACGGTCCCTTCACTATCGGCAAGTCCGCCCGCGATGCAGTCAAGGCAGCAGTGATGTGCGAGGAAGTGGCCAGGACGGTCCACATCTCCCGCCAGCTGGGCGAGCCGTTGCCCATTGATCAGGACAAGATCGACTCCCTCTACAACCGATACCAGAACGTTTACGGCCGCTAACGCGGACAACCGGGCCGCTAAAGCGGACAACCCGGCCGCCACCGCGGAAAGCCCAAGCCACTCGAAACTCAAGATCACCTCAGGAGCCACTAAATGCCCAGCGCCAACAACACTTCCGCCAACAACACTTCCGCCAACAGTACGTCCCTGGGCCAGTACGAGGTCTGGTTCCTCACCGGTAGCCAGCACCTCTACGGCGAGGACGTCCTCAAGCAGGTGGCAGCGCAGTCGCAGGAGATTGCCAACGCCCTCAACGCCAACAGCGATGTTCCCGTCAAGCTCGTGTGGAAGCCGGTCCTCACCGATTCCGATGCCATCCGCCGCACCGCATTGGAAGCCAACTCAGACGATTCCGTCATTGGCGTGACCGCTTGGATGCACACGTTCAGCCCCGCCAAGATGTGGATCCAGGGCCTGGACCTGCTCCGCAAACCGCTGCTGCACCTGCACACCCAGGCCAACCGCGACCTGCCCTGGGCTGACATCGATTTCGACTTCATGAACCTCAACCAGGCTGCCCACGGCGACCGCGAATTTGGGTACATCCAGTCGCGCCTCGGCGTGCCGCGGAAGACCGTCGTCGGGCATGTCAGCAACCCTGAGGTGGCCCGCCAGGTCGGTGCGTGGCAGCGCGCCTCGGCCGGATGGGCCGCCGTGCGAACCTTGAAGCTGACCCGTTTTGGTGACAACATGCGTAACGTCGCCGTCACAGAAGGTGACAAGACAGAAGCCGAGCTTCGCTTCGGCGTCTCGGTGAACACCTGGTCCGTCAACGAGCTCGCTGACGCTGTCCACGCAACTGCAGAGTCCGACGTCGACGCCCTGGTTGCCGAGTATGAGCGACTTTACGAGGTGGCCGACGAACTAAAAAAGGGCGCTGCCCGCCACGAGTCCCTGCGCTACAGCGCCAAGATCGAGCTGGGTCTCCGCAGTTTCCTTGAAGCCAACGGATCGGCAGCGTTCACCACGTCCTTCGAGGATTTGGGGGAACTGCGCCAACTCCCCGGTATGGCGGTCCAACGCCTCATGGCCGACGGTTACGGCTTCGGCGCCGAAGGTGACTGGAAGACCGCCATCCTGGTCCGCGCGGCCAAGGTGATGGGCGGCGACCTGCCCGGAGGCGCGTCGCTCATGGAGGACTACACCTACCACTTGGAGCCCGGCTCGGAGAAGATCCTGGGTGCCCACATGCTGGAAGTCTGCCCCTCGCTGACGGCCACAAAGCCGCGGGTGGAGATCCACCCGCTGGGAATTGGCGGCAAGGAAGACCCCGTCCGCATGGTGTTCGACACCGACGCCGGCCCCGGCATCGTCGTAGCGCTGTCCGATATGCGCGATCGGTTCCGCCTGGTGGCGAACGTGGTTGACGTCGTCGACCTCGACCAGCCACTGCCCAACCTGCCGGTGGCGCGTGCGCTCTGGGAACCGAAGCCCAACTTCGCCACATCGGCCGCCGCGTGGCTCACCGCCGGCGCCGCGCACCACACGGTATTGTCCACACAGGTGGGCCTCGAAGTATTCGAGGACTTCGCCGAAATCGCCAAAACCGAACTTCTCACCATTGATGAGGACACCACCATCAAACAGTTCAAAAAGGAACTCAACTGGAACGCCGCGTACTACAAGCTGGCCGGCGGCCTGTGAGCACTGAATTCACGCTGAGCGCTGGCGGTTACACGGCAGTTGTGACCGCCCGGGCGGCCGCACTGCGCGTTCTGCAGTTTCAGGGCAGGGACCTGGTTGTGCCGTTTCCGGAGGGCGGTCCGATCCCGGATTACCGCGGCGTCATTGCCGCGCCGTGGCCTAACAGGATCGCAGACGGCAAATACACGTTCGACGGCGTCGATCACCAGTTGCCTGTCAACGAACCTGAGCGGGGCACTGCCCTGCACGGCCTGGCCTTCCCGCTCGATTGGACCCTGAAAGAGTCCGACGCCGGCTCACTCACCTTGACGTGCACGGTGGGTCCCACCGCGGGCTACCCGTTCGTGCTGGAGCTGTCGGCTCGGTTCGTGCTGGACGCTGACGGATTGCGCACCACGGTGACTGCCCGGAACGCCGCTGACATCGCAGCTCCCTACGGCGTGTGCCCGCACCCGTACCTGGTGGCCGGCTCGTCGCCCCTGGATGAGTGGGTGCTTGAGTTCGCTGCGGATTCATTCTTGGAAGTCACCCCGGACAGGCTGCTGCCCGTTGAGGTGGTGGGCGTGGAGGGGCACGCTTTCGACTTCCGTTCCCCGCGCGCCATCGGCACCACCGAAATCGACCACGCCTTTACGGACATAACGTTCGACGGCGGGCTGGCGCGGCTGTCCGTCCGCGACCCGGCGGGCACCGGCGTCGGAGGGTCCGGCGTCGGGATGTCCTGGGACGAAAGCTGCCCTTGGCTGCAGATCCATACGGCAGACAAGCCGGCACCGATCCCTGGGCGAATCGGCCTTGCCGTGGAGCCCATGACGTGTCCGCCGGATGCCTTCAACAGCGGAACAGACCTGATCCGACTGGAACCCGGGGCCGAGCACAGGGCGTCGTGGAGCATCTACACCCTGTAGCGCGTTCCTGCCCAGTTAGCCGAGGCAACGGGGGGGGCACAAGCCCGGCTTTCCGCGAAACTGCTCGCGGGAATCCGGGCTTTTCGGGGACTAACTGGGCAGGAGCGCAGCTAAGCGCCGGCAGTGCTTTGGCGGACCACCAGCTCGGGGGTGAACACTACGGATCGGTGTTTGGTCCCGCCGCTCTCCTGTTCTTCCGCGAGCAGCTCGATCGCGGTCCGGCCCAGCGCCTCAGTGGGCTGGCGGATGGAAGACAGTGGGACCACTGCGGAAATGGCGAAATCGATGTCGTCATAGCCAATGAGCGCGATGTCCTCGGGTATCCGGACGGTCCGCAGCATGGTCAACGATTGCATGACGCCGAGTGCCAGGAGGTCGTTGGAGCAGAACACGGCTTCGGGACGCTTTTCCGGCGAGCGCTCCACCAGGCTATTGCCTACTTGTCGGCCCGCAAGAACGGTCTGTCCGGCGGAGTCGAGCACTTCAATGCTGGCATCCGCCACTTCGCTGACGGCACGCTGCGCGCCCTTGAGTCGGCTGGCCACCTGTCGTATGGACGGCGTACCAACAAAAGCTAAACGACGGCGGCCCTGGTCCAGCAGGTGCTTGGCGGCCAAGTAGCCACCTTCTTGGTCATCCACGGAGACCGAGCTGCAGCGATCGGTGTCCGCGAGTTCGTCCACCAGAACAGTGGGCACGCCGCGTTCGCGGAGGGTATCGATCCGCTCCCCCACATCTCCTACCGGAGAAATCAGCAGGCCTTGGACGCGTTGCTCTTGGAAAAGGTCCATGTAGTGCGCTTCGCGGGAGGAGTCCTGACCGCTGTCCCCCACCAGCACTACACTGCCCAGGGCCGCCGCAGCATCTTCCGCCGCGCGAGCCACTGAGGAGAAGAAGGGGTTTCCAACGTCCAACACGATCAGGCCAATGGTGCGGCTTTGGCCGGCGCGGAGCTGACGGGCGGCGTCGTTGCGGACGAAGCCGAGTTCAGCAATGGATTTGAGGACACGTTCCTTGGTCCTCTGCGAAACCCTGTCCGGATAGTTCAGCACATTGGAAACAGTTCCCACTGCTACCTGGGCGTGAGTGGCAACGTCTTTGATGCTGGCTGTCTGGGACATGCTTTCCGATCTCCGCTGGCTGACGTCAATGTGTTGGAAACGCCTTGACACCCTCCCGTTTACGAGGGTAATTTGAATCGTAACAAATGAAACGATTCAAAGACGAGTAACCCTGGAGATCCGAACATGAGGGTTTGTTTCCGCTCTTCAGTCCAGCCGGAACTGATGGCCGAGTACAAGCAGCGCCACGCCGCCGTATGGCCGGAGATGCTGTCCGCACTGAAAAACGCAGGGTGGAACAACTACTCCCTGTTCCTCGCTCCGGATGGCCAATTGATCGGCTACCTGGAATGCGAAGACTACGCAGAAGCGCAGGCCCGCATGGCAATCACTGAGGTTAACGCCCGCTGGCAGGCCGAGATGGCAACCTTGTTCGCCAACAGTGACCTCCCTCCAGACCAGGGCTTCGAAGTCATTGAAGAAGTTTTCAACCTTGAAGACCAGCTTGCCGCGGCGGACGACGTCACAGCCGCCGCCGGCGTCACACATATAGATAAAGACCCCGCCCACGAGTACCAAAAGGAACAAGCATGAACACCACAGAATCGGCCCTGGGCCGTCTAGGGGAACTGGCCATTGAAGTGCCGTCCTGGGCCTATGGGAATTCCGGGACCCGGTTCAAGGTCTTCGGCACCCCGGGTACACCGCGCACCGTTCAGGAAAAGATCGCCGACGCCGCCAAGGTTCACGAACTCACGGGGCTCGCTCCTACTGTGGCGCTGCACATTCCCTGGGACAAGGTTGATGACTACGCAGCGCTGCGTGAATACGCTGCAGGGTTGGGCGTCGGGCTGGGTACCATCAACTCCAACACCTTCCAGGATGACGAGTACAAGTTCGGCTCCTTGACGTCCTCCAACGAGTCCGTGCGTCGCCGGGCCATCGATCACCACCTGGAGTGCATCGAGATCATGCACGCCACCGGGTCCAGGGACCTGAAGATCTGGCTGGCTGACGGCACCAACTACCCGGGCCAGGACGATATCCGCGGCCGCCAGGACCGCCTGGCCGAGTCCCTCCAAGAGATCTACGCGGGCCTCGGTGACGAGCAGCGCCTGGTGTTGGAGTACAAGTTCTTCGAGCCGGCTTTCTATCACACCGATGTTCCGGACTGGGGAACCTCCTACGCTCAGACCCTTGCACTCGGCGAGAAGGCTTTCGTCTGCCTCGACACCGGCCACCACGCCCCGGGCACCAACATCGAGTTCATCGTGATGCAGCTCTTGCGTCTGGGCAAGCTGGGTTCCTTTGACTTCAACTCCCGCTTCTACGCCGACGATGACCTGATTGTTGGCGCGGCTGATCCTTTCCAACTGTTCCGCATCATGCACGAGGTCATCCGCGGTGGCGGCTTCGGCAAGGACTCCGGTGTCGCGCTGATGTTGGACCAGTGCCACAACCTCGAAGAGAAAATCCCGGGCCAGATCCGCTCGGTCCTGAACGTCCAGGAAATGACCGCCCGCGCCCTGCTCGTGGACACCGCAGCACTCTCCGAAGCACAGCGTGCTGGGGATGTCCTGGCCGCGAACGGCATCTTCAACGATGCCTTCTACACCGACGTCCGTCCGGTCCTGGCTGAGTGGCGCGAATCCCGCGGCCTGCCCGCCGACCCGATGGCCGCTTACAAGGCCAGCGGATACCAGAAGAAGATCAACGAGGACCGCGCAGGCGGCCAGCAAGCCGGATGGGGCGCCTAAGCATGACTACCAACACCACTGTTGAAGAACTGATTTCCCGTTCCAACCGCCTCGGCGCGGACAAGCGGAACACCAACTTCGCCGGCGGCAACACCTCCGCCAAGGGCACAGAGAAGGACCCGGTCACGGGTCAGGACGTAGAGCTTCTTTGGGTCAAGGGCTCCGGCGGAGACCTCGGCACGCTGAAGGCCGGGAACCTTGCAGTACTCCGGCTGGACCGCCTGCAGGCACTGAAGGATGTTTACCCCGGCGTCGAGCGTGAAGACGAAATGGTGGCCGCCTTCGATTACTGCCTGCATGGCAAGGGCGGCGCCGCGCCGTCGATCGATACGGCCATGCACGGCCTCGTGGACGCCGCCCACGTGGACCACCTGCACCCGGACTCGGGCATCGCGATCGCCACCGCAGTAGACGGCGAAGCACTGACCTCCAAGGTCTTCGGCGAGAAAGTGGTGTGGGTTCCCTGGCGTCGTCCCGGTTTCCAGTTGGGCCTGGACATCGCCGCGATCAAGGAAGCCAACCCGCAGGCCATCGGCACCATCCTGGGCGGCCACGGCATCACCGCCTGGGGTGCCACGTCCGAAGAGGCCGAGGCCAACTCGCTCTGGATCATCGACCAGGCCGAGAACTACATCAAGGACAACGGCAAGACCGAGCCTTTCGGCGCCCAGCTCCCCGGCTACGGCGCCCTGCCGGAGACCGAGCGCAGGGCCAAGGCAGCCGCCCTCGCTCCGGTGATCCGCGGCCTGGCTTCCACGGACAAGCCGCAGCTGGGGCACTACAGTGATGACGCCGTCGTTCTTGAATTCCTCGCGTCCGAAGAGCACCCGCGCCTCGGCGCGCTGGGCACGTCCTGCCCGGACCACTTCCTGCGCACCAAGGTCAAGCCGCTGGTCCTGGACCTCCCGGCCGACGCCACCATCGAGGAGTCAACCAACCGCCTTAAGGAACTGCACGCGGCCTACCGCGAGGACTACCAGGCCTACTACGACCGGCACGCTGACGAGGACAGCCCGGCCCTCCGCGGCGCTGACCCGGCCATCGTGCTGATTCCCGGCGTGGGCATGTTCTCCTTCGGCAAGGACAAGCAGACCGCCCGCGTGGCCGGCGAGTTCTACCTCAACGCCATCAACGTCATGCGCGGCGCCGAGGCCATCTCCACCTACGCCCCGATCGAGGAATCCGAAAAGTTCCGCATCGAGTACTGGGCTCTGGAAGAAGCCAAGCTCGCCCGGATGCCCAAGCCCAAGTCCCACGCCACCCGCATCGCGCTGGTGACCGGTGCGGCGTCGGGTATCGGCAAGGCGATCGCCACCCGTTTGGCGTCCGACGGCGCGTGCGTCGTCATTGCCGACCTGAACCTTGAGAACGCCCAAAAGGTCGCCGAGGAACTGGGCGGATCCGACGTCGCCATCGGCGTCCAGGCCGACGTGACCGACGAAGCCCAGATCGCCGCCGCTATCGCCGAGGCCGTGCTCGCGTTCGGTGGCCTGGACCTGGTGGTCAACAACGCCGGCCTGTCCATCTCCAAGCCGCTGCTGGAAACCACCGAGAAGGACTGGGACCTCCAGCACAACGTCATGGCCAAGGGCTCGTTCCTGGTCTCCAAGGCCGCGGCCAAGGTCATGATCGACCAGGGCCTGGGCGGGGACATCATCTACATCTCCTCCAAGAACTCCGTGTTCGCCGGCCCCAACAACATCGCCTACTCCGCCACCAAGGCAGACCAGGCCCACCAGGTCCGCTTGCTCGCGGCTGAATTGGGCGAGCACGGTGTCCGGGTCAACGGCATCAACCCCGACGGCGTGGTCCGCGGCTCCGGTATCTTCGCCGGCGGCTGGGGCGCCAAGCGAGCCGCCGTGTATGGCGTGGACGAGCAGGAACTGGGCAAGTACTACGCCCAGCGCACGCTCCTCAAGCGCGAAGTCCTTCCCGAACACGTGGCCAACGCCGCGTCCGTGCTCACCAGCAACGAGCTCTCCCACACCACCGGCCTCCACATCCCCGTGGACGCCGGCGTGGCAGCCGCCTTCCTCCGCTAGGACCAACAGTGACCCACGGAACCACCGTGAACACCGCCCCGGCACACGCCGGGGCGGTGTCCGCTCCCGCAGCCCCCAACGCAGTGTTCGCAGCAATAGATATCGGCGCCTCCTCCGGCCGCGTCATGCTCGGCCGCGTCTCTCCCTCCACAGGCGTCTCCCTCGAGACCATCCACCGCTTCCCCAACGGCGTCATAGAGCTCGACGGCGGCCTCCACTGGGACTTCGATGCCCTCTTCGCAGAGGTACTCAAGGGACTGACGGCCGCCGCTTCCGTTGCGGCCACGAACGGCGAGCGCATCGTCAGCATCGGCATCGACACTTGGGCTGTGGACTACGGATTGGTGAACGATGCCGGCGAACTCACCTCGGTTCCGTTCAGCTACCGGGACGAGCGCAGCCGGGCCACGGCGCAGCGGGTGCATGCAGCCGTCCCGCCGGAAAAGCTGTACGCCACCACCGGCTTGCAATATCTGCAGTTCAACACGATCTACCAGCTCGCTGCCGAACCGCATTTGGAAGGGCTGCAGGCTCTGCTGATCCCGGACCTGATCGCTTTCCTGCTGACGGGTAAGCGCAGGACCGAGGCCACCAACGCGTCCACCACGGGACTCTTCGATGCCGTGAAAGGTGAGTGGGCAACAGAATTCCTGGACGCGCTGGGCCTGCCCCGGAACGTCTTCCCTCCACTGGTCCAGCCCGGAGAAACTGTGGGCACACTGCTCCCGGGGATCCTGGAGCGGACCGGCCTGCCCGCTGAGACCACAGTGGTGGCTGTCGGCTCGCACGACACAGCCTCGGCCGTCGCAGCCGTTCCCGCCCGGGAACAGGACTTCGCTTACATCTCCTCCGGCACATGGTCGCTGGTAGGAGTGGAACTGGACAAGCCTGTGCTGACTGAAACAAGCCGCAAGGCCAACTTCACCAACGAACGCGGCGTGGACGGCACCATCCGGTACCTGCGAAACGTAGGCGGCCTGTGGCTGCTCAGCGAATGTCAGAGGGCTTGGGCTGCGCAGGGGTTCAGCCAATCACTGCCGGCATTGTTGGACTCAGCTGCGGCGCTGCCTGAGGGCGGCCCACAGATCAACGCCGACGACCTCGCCTTCACCGCCCCGGACAACATGCCGGACCGCATCCGCGCAGCCGTGCGCAACACGGGTGCCGTGCTCGCAGACCGTCCTGCCGCCGTCGTGCGTTGCATCATGGACAGCCTCGCGGCCGGCTACGCTCGCACACTGGCCGACGCCGAACGGCTCACCGGCCGCAGCGTGGACGTGGTGCACATTGTGGGCGGCGGTTCGCAGAACCGGCTTCTGTGCCAGCTCACCGCGAATGCCACCGGAAAGCCTGTGGTTTCAGGACCTGTGGAAGCCACCGCGCTGGGCAACGTGCTGGTGCAGGCACGCGCCGCTGAAGTGGTGGCCGGCGGCCTGGCTGAGCTGCGTGGGCTGGTTGCCGCCGGAACGGAGCTGGCGCGCTACGAGCCGGCCCCTGAGGTCAGCGGCGTGGCCTTCTGACCCTCATTGGCAAGAGGATGGCCGCGAAACAACCCGCAGGGGTTGCTTTGCGGCCATCCATCGTTCAATCAAGGTCAGGAAGCCACACCGCCATCGGCCGAACGTCTGGTACGTCACAGCGCCGGATGAGGGTGCCGCGCTAAACTGATCGCATTATGATCCGCACAATGTTCAAGTCCAAGATCCACCGCGCGACGGTGACCCACGCCGACCTCCACTACGTCGGTTCCGTCACTGTCGACCTGGACCTCCTGGACGCGGCCGACATCCTCCCGGGCGAGCTCGTCTCCATTGTGGACGTCACCAACGGCGCTCGGCTGGAGACGTACACCATTGCCGGCGAGCGCGGTTCCGGCGTGATCGGGATCAACGGGGCGGCCGCCCATATGGTCCACGTTGGCGATACCGTCATCCTCATCACCTACGCTGAGATGACCACGGAAGAAGCCCGGACATACGAGCCCAGGGTTGTCCACGTGGGCAAGGACAACAAGATCCTGCAGCTCGGCAACGATCCCGCAGAGGGCCATACTCCCGGGCTCATGCGCCCGCCGCACGCACTCAGTAACGCGGCGCACCTCAGCTAAGGCTCCACAGCAACGCTCGACGTCGGCACTCACCGGAGGGCCGACGTCGAGCGCGTTGTGAGTCCGTATGACGGAACTCTCGGCAGAAAACGCTTACTCGAACGGCGGTTCTGGCTAGGCTGGGAACCGTGACCCAGCAAACCCCCACCCGCACAGCGCCATGATCGGCGTCCTTTCCGGGTTCTTCGTGGTGTGGGCCATCATCCTGGTGGGCATGTTCGTTGGACGCCGGAACATCCTTGGCGAGAATGCCCGGTCCGTCCTAAGCTCGCTGACCTTCTTCGTGGCGAGTCCGGCGCTCCTGTTCGAGACCTTGAGCAAAGCCAAACTGCATGACGTCTTCGCCGCCCCGTTGCTGGTCACAGCCGTGGGCGCTGTGGTGACGGGCTTGCTGTTCTTCCTGATAGCGAAGTTCTGGCTGAAGCGGGCCATGCCCGAAGCCCTGATGTCCTCCATGAGCTCGTCCTTGGCCAACTCCGCCAACCTGGGCATCCCCATCGCCGTGTTCGTCCTGGGTGACGCCAGCTATGTGGCTCCCCTGTTGATCTTCCAGCTGGCGTTCTTCACGCCGATGTACCTGATGGCCCTGGACGCCAGCACCAGTTCGCACCGCACCACTCCCGTGCGTTTCCTGCTGATGATCGTGAAGAACCCCATGATCGTGGGCTCAGCGCTGGGGCTTCTGGTGGCGGGCACTGGATTCCAGGTCCCCACACTGATTTTGGAGCCCATCCACCTCATTGGCGGCGCAGCGATTCCGGCCATGCTGATGTCCTTCGGCATGAGCTTGAACGGGTCCAAGCCACTGCAAAAAGCCGCAGGCCGGAGGTTGGATACCTTGTTGGCCAGCGGATTCAAGCTGGTTGTCCATCCCCTGATCGCCTACTTGTTCGCGCGCTTCGTGTTGGGCATGGATGGTCACGCGTTGTTTGCCGTGGTGGTCACTTCGGCCCTGCCCACGGCCCAAAATGTGTTCGTTGCAGCCAACCGCTACCAGGCAGGCATCACCGTGGCCAAGGACACCGTGCTCATCACCACGATTGTGGCAGTGCCAGCCATGATTGCCGTGGCGTTGCTGCTCGCCTAGCTGTGCCGCCCAAGCGAGGGTTACTCCACGTCCGCGCTGGCCAGGTAATAATCCAGGAGTTGGGCGCAGCGGATGAAGCCCAGATGGGAGTAGGCCTGAGGATGGTTGCCCAGATGTGTTTCCGTGCCGGGATCGTATTCCTCCGGCAACAGGCCAGTGGGTCCGAACAATGCCACCAACTGGTTGAACAACTCCAAGGCATCATCCAGACGGCCAACAGCAAGGTACGCCTCAATCAGCCAGGTGGTGCAAATGTGGAAGCCGCCTTCCAAACCCGGCAGCCCGTCGTCGTATCTGTACCGGAAAACGGTGGGTCCCACGCGCAACTCACGCTCAACCGCCGTGACGGTATCCAGGAAGCGCTGGTCCTGGACATCCAGCAGGCCCGAGAGCCCGATGTGCAGGACCGCGGCATCCAGGTCAGGGCTGTCGTAAGCCACAGTGTAAGAAGCTGCGGACTCATCCCAGCCCTCGCGAAGGACTTCCTCCCGGATTGTCCGGGCAGTGGGCTCCCAGTCGGCGTGGGGTGTGCGCCCGTGCAAAGCGGCAGCCCGGAGGGCTCGGTCCAGCGTGACCCAGCACATCACCTTGGTGTAAACGTGGTGCCGTGGGGCCCTCCGCGCTTCCCAAATCCCGTGATCAGGTTCGTACCAGCGGGCCAGCACCGCATGGGCCATCTGCTCCATCAGGAACCAGTGTTCATCGGGCAGGAATCCGCGGCGCTCGGCAAGGTCATGGATCAACTCGGCGATGGGCCCGAACACGTCCAGCTGCACCTGATGGTCTGCCGCGTTGCCAATGCGCACCGGCCGCGAGCCCGCGTAGCCGGGCAGGCTCTCCACGATTGCCTCCGTGGAGAGCGGCGCCCCGGTCACCGAGTAGAGCGGATGCAGCCACTCGGGCCCCGGCGCATTCTGGAGGATGCGATCCAGCCAGGCCAGGAAACCGTCGGCCTCCTGCGTGGAGCCCAACGACACCAGGGCATTCACGGTCATGGAACCGTCACGCAGCCAGCAGTAGCGGTAATCCCAGTTCCGGGTCCCGCCGATGCCCTCAGGCAGTGAAGTGGTGGGCGCGGCCAACACAGCGCCGGTGGGCTCATGAACGAGCGACTTCAGCACCAGGGCGGATCGGCGCACCAACGAGGTTTTGATGCTGGGCAGCTGCAGTGCCCTGATCCACTCCCGGGAAGACTGCCCGACGGCGGTGCGCCGGTTTGGTTCGCCGCCCGGGTCCGCGGGTGGCGGCTCGGTGTCACCGCAGCGAAGGTTCAACACCACGGGGCCCTGGTTGAGTGGAACCTCTGCGGTGGCCGTGGCGTATTTGCCGTCGCTGGTAATCCGGAACGAAACCCCGGGTGCGGAGAGGATGATCGGATCCGAAGTACCCATGATATGGACCTCGTCGCCCCGGACCTCCATGCTGAACGGCGCGTTGGCGTAGTCCGGCCTGGGCGCGAACACCACGCGTGCAGAGCCCGTCCCGGAGAGCACCCGCACCAGGCTGGTGATCCCTTCGGGTGCAGGTTCCAAGTAGTCGGTCACCGTCACGTCAGCCCAGCGCGTCTCCACGATCATGGTGTTATCCACATACCGCTGAGCCAGCACCTGCGATGGCTTCACCGGTTCTATGCTGAAGTGACCGGCGGGTTCACCGCCAAGAATGTGCGCAAAAATGGATCCGGAATCCGGAAGGGGGTGACTCATCCAGCAGACTTTGGCGTCCGGGGTCAGCAATGCTGTGGAGCTCCCGTTGCCGATCATGGAATGCCGTTCCAGCCCTACCGCATCTTCGCCAAACAGCCATGCCCGTCTGAGTTCGAACAACAAAGCCAGTACGCGCGCAAAGGCTTCCGGGTCAGCGATGGTGTGCGCCGCCGTCGTATCCCCGGGGCCCACATGAAGGCCGAGGTCCGGTCCGCGCAGGGTGGCGATTGCTTTTTCGTCGCTCTCGGCGTCACCGGCGTACAGCGCGGCACTTACCCCGAGCCGTGCACGTAGCTGCTCAAGCGCCTGGCCTTTGGCAGGCTCTTCCACGGTGAGGTCCAAAACGGTGCCATCGATGATGAAGTACAGACCGAACTCAATGGCGATCTTCTGCGAAAGGAAAATCACCCGATCCACCACCTCGGGGGTTGCCGGCCGGGTATGCACGGCCACGCCCACGGGTTTGCGGACGATGCTGATGCCCTTCTCAAAGCCCACAGCCTCGGTCAACGCCGTAGCCACCTGTTGGAGGAGCTGTTCCGTGGCCAGGGACAAGGTGTAGGCATAGCCCATGTCGAATTCCACACCGTGGGAACCCACCAGATGTACCTCGGCCGGAAGGCGGGAAACGGCGGCCAGGTCCCGCAACGAGCGCCCGGAAATGATGGCTGTGTGCGTGTTGGGCAAGGCGGCGAGCGCACGGAGTGCCACCGCAGCGCTATCCAGTGGCAAGGTCTCGGTGGACACGCCCTCAGCGGAGCAGAGAGTCCCACCGTAATTGCACGCCACCAGTAGTCCGGGGACGCGGGCGAGTGCCCTGAGTTCGGCGAACAGCTGCGGCGTAATTCCGCTCTCCGCGTCAGACTGGAGAACGGTGCGGAGGAGGCCAAGCGGGAGAGACTTCATGAGCAGAGCAGAGTCGGCTACTGCTTGGTTCAGGTGCGTAGGCATGGCGGATCCTTCCGGGGCGGATAGCTACAGTTTCCGCCCTTCCGGTTTCGCTTGACTACCTAGTAAGTTGCAAATGCGTAAAGCTTTTCCTTGGATTTATCCCCCGGCAGGTCCCGCTCCCCGAACGCCACCACCGGCTCGGGAAACGGGACATGCTGCAGCACGGCTACTCCGCGAACGTGTCCGCGATGTCCAAGACGTCGTCCAGGATCGCCAGACCCGCACGGGCATCCTCAGCACTGATGTTGCAGGGCGGAACCACGTGGATGCGGTTGAAGTTGGCGAAGGGGATGAGACCGCGTGACTTGCAGGCCGCCATGAGTTGGTTCATTTCGGGGCTGGAAGAACCATAAGGAGCCAGTGGTTCGCGGGTGGCGCGGTCCTTGACCAGCTCGATGGCCCAGAAAACACCCCGGCCCCGCACTTCGCCCACGGAGCGGTGGCGTTGGGCGAATCCGGCGAGCGCCGGGCCGATCACCTCGGTGCCCAGGTTTGCCGCATGCTGCACCATGCCTTCGCGTTCCATGGCGTTGATGGTGGCCACTGCGGCCGCGGTAGCCAGGGGGTGGCCTGAGTAGGTCAGCCCGCCGGGATAGGCGCGTGTACCGAAAGTGGCTGCGATTTCCGGGCTAATGGCAACGCCACCAAGCGGTACGTAGCCGGAGTTCACTCCTTTCGCGAAGGTGATGAGGTCCGGGACAACGTCAAAATGCTCGACGGCGAACCACTTGCCGGTGCGTCCGAAGCCGGCCATGACCTCGTCGGCGATCAGGACGATGCCGTGTTTGGTGCATAGTTCCCGCACGCCCCGCATGTAGTCAACCGGCGGAACATAGATCCCGGCCGTTCCAGGGATACTTTCCAGCATGATCGCAGCGATGCTGGTGGGACCTTCGAGCTCGATGAGCTGTTCCAGGTGCTCCAGGGCCCGTTGAGCTTCCTGCTCCTCGGTGGTGGAGTGGAAGGCCGTGCGGTAGAGGTACGGCGGGAAGAAATGCAGGGTTCCCGTGGAGCCGTTGTCGCTGGCCCACCGCCGTGGGTCTCCGGTGATGTTAACGGCTAAGTGCGTTCCGCCATGGTACGAGCGGTAGGCGGAGAGGACCTTGTGGCGGCCCGTGTGCAAGCGGGCCATCCGGACGGCGTGCTCGTTGGCGTCCGCTCCGCCGTTGGTGAAGAAGATCCTGTCCAGCTCCCCCGGGGTTCGCTCGGCGATCAACCGTGCGGCTTCGGATCGGGCGTCGTTGACGTAGCTGGGAGCAATAGTGCACAGCTTGGCTGCCTGTGCGGCGATTGCTGCGACGACGGCAGGGTGCTGGTGCCCGATGTTGGTGTTGACCAGCTGGGAAGAGAAGTCCAGGTACTTGTTGCCCTCACCGTCCCAAACGTGTGAGCCCTCTGCGGCTGTGATGACCATGGGATCCAGCGTGTCCTGTGCGGACCAGGAGTGGAAGACGTGTTGACGGTCCAGATCGTAGGCGCGCTGGGCTGCCTCACGGTCCGTCTGCTGCGGTTCAAGAATGGCGGTCATGATGGTTTTCCTGACGTCGTCTCTGAGTAGTTCGGGGGAACGCTTAGGAGTTTTGCGGGAAACCGAGGTTGATCCCGCCGTGGCTGGGATCCAGCCAGCGGGTGGTGACGGCTTTGCCCCGGGTGAAGAAGCCCACTCCTTCAGAACCGTGGGCGTGGGTGTCTCCGAACAGGGAGTTCTTCCATCCGCCAAACGAGTAGTAGGCCATGGGCACCGGGACGGGGACGTTGATGCCAACCATTCCCACCTCAACCTCATTTTCGAAGCGGCGGGCGGCACCGCCGTCGTTCGTGAAAATCGCGGTGCCGTTGCCGTACGGGTTGGCGTTGATGGTGGCCAGGGCGTCGTCGTAGCTGTCCACCCGCACCACTGAGAGCACCGGGCCGAAGATCTCTTCCTGGTAGATGGACATGTCCGTGGTGACGTGATCGAACAGGGTGGGGCCTACGAAGAAGCCGTCGCCTTCGGAGTCGGGAACTACGCTGCGACCGTCGACGACGAGCGTGGCACCTGCCGCTTCACCGGCGTCGACGTATCCGGACACCTTGTCCCTGTGCTGGGAGGTCACCAGCGGGCCCATATCGCAACCTCGCAGTCCATCGCCGGTGCGCAGCGAGCGGGCACGGTCAGCGATTTTATCCACCAAAGCATCAGCGATGTCGCCGACGGCCAGCAGCGCCGAGACAGCCATGCACCGTTCACCGGCCGAACCGAACCCGGCGTTGACGGCGGCGTCGGCGGCGAGGTCAAGATCGGCGTCGGGCAGGACAATCATGTGGTTCTTCGCGCCGCCCAAGGCTTGGACCCGCTTGCCGTGGGCGGTGGCGGTCTCGTAGACGTACTTGGCAATCGGGGTGGATCCCACAAAGGAAACGGCCTTGACGTCGGGGTGTGTCAGCAGGGTATCCACCGCTACTTTGTCACCGTGAAGGACGTTGAAGACGCCGTCCGGCAGGCCGGCTTCCTTCCAGAGCTCGGCCACCCAGTTGACGGCCGTGGGGTCCTTCTCGCTGGGCTTGATGATCACGGTGTTGCCTGCCGCGATGGCGATGGGGAAGAACCACATGGGGACCATTGCCGGGAAGTTGAACGGGCTGATGATTGCCACGGGACCCAGCGCTTGCCGGATGGAGTGGATGTCCACCTTGGTGGAGGCGTTTTCGGTGTAGCTGCCCTTGAGCAGGTGCGGAATACCGCAGGCGAACTCCACCACTTCCTGGCCGCGGCTTACTTCGCCCAGGGCGTCGTCCAGGACCTTGCCATGCTCGGAGGTGATGATCGCGGCGAGCTCGTCCTTGCGGGAGTTGAGGAGCTCACGGAAAGCGAAAAGAACCTGGGTTCGGCGGGCCAGGGAGGTATCGCGCCACGCCGGGAAGGCCGCTTTGGCGGCGGCGACTGCGGTGTTTCCGTCCTCCACGCTGGCCAGGGCAACCTGCCCGGTGACCTTACCCGTGGCCGGGTTGGTAACGGGAGCGGTGCGGTCTCCGGCCGGGACGTAGCTGCCGTTGATCCAGTGCTCGATGGTGTTCAAGAGTTCTCCTTGGTGCGGGGTGATGTGAAGGCTGGATTCAGTCTGTCCGGCGTTCAGCAGCCGCAGTAGGGCCTATGTGTAAGAGAATTCCTTGAGAGCCTTACACTGTGTAAATGCTGCCCACTGTTCGCGCCGTCCTTGAGCTTCCCGTGTTGCGGGCCGCCGTACCCACCGTTCTTGGCGGTACTGACCGCTTGGAGGAGCCCGTTCGCTGGGTGCACGTCAGCGAAATTCTCGACGTCGGCGGCCTGCTGTCCGGCGGGGAATTGGTGCTGACCACAGGACTGGAGTTGGAGAAGTCCCCGGAAGAGTCGGCGTCGTTCATCTCTTCGCTGGAGGCCGCCGGAGCGGCCGGACTGATTGTGGAACTCATTGGCCAGCGCCCCCGCAGCCGCAGGGCCCTGGAGAAAGCGGCCCGCTCCGCCTCCATGCCCGTGGTTGTGGTGGAGCGTCGGGTGCGCTTTGTCCAGGTCACGGAGATTGTGCACAGGATGATCGTGGCTGAACAACTGGAGCGTGTGGAACGTGCCCGCGACGTCCATGAGGCCTTCACCGTGCTGAGCTTGGAAAGTGCCGACACCCAACGTGTGGTGGAGCAAGCGGCCTCCATGATCGGTGCATCGGTAGTGCTGGAGGACCTCTCACACCTGGTTCTTGCCTATGCCGGGCAGCGCGTATCCACCACGGATCTTCTGAACGACTGGGAGCGGCGATCCCGGACCACCCCCTTCCCTGCCCACACCGCACGATCCGGACCGGAACAGTGGCTCCAGGCGGCAGTGGGAGTACGGCAACAAGTGTGGGGCAGGTTGGTAGTGCCTATGCCACCCGCCGATTTGGACGCTGATCAGGACATGGCCATCATGGTTCTGGAACGGGCGGCCCAGACCCTGGCCATCAACCGATTGGCGGAACGCGATCAGCGCGAGCTCAGCCACCATGCGCAAGCCGGACTCCTGAACGCACTCCGCCAACCCCGTGGGCTCAGCGAAGCAGAAGCATTGGCACGCGCCGGTTCCTTGGGGTTGAAGCGATCCTCCTACTATGTGCCGCTCGTATTCAGGACTGCCCTCACAGCATGGGGTTCGCCCATCCTTTCCGGCGACCCCTTCGCCGGCCAGCAGGACGAGCGCGAACTCTTGGAGAGGCTGGCCAAAGCATTGAAGTCCAGCGCCGGCACAGCGTTGGCGGCAAGCATCCAGTCCGGTTCAGTAGGAATGATCCTTTCCCTCCCCGCCCGGCAGCAGGAGGAACCGACGCTCCACATCCTCGCGGAGGCAGCCGCCGGTCCGGCTGACGACACACCCCCCGGCTGGATCATCGGAGTTGGCCGTCTGCAGCCAACGCTCTTGGAGGCCGCAGCGGGCATCGACGAAGCAGCGCATGTGGCCGAAAGCGCCGCCACGCTCCGGGATACGGGCAAGCCCTACTTCCGGGCTACCGACGTGCGCCTCCGCGGGCTGCTGGCTCTCTTGCGCAAGGATCCCCGCGTTCAGCAATTCGTGGAGTCGGAGTTGTCCGCCGTCCTCCAAGCGGACGCCGAAGGCAAAGGCGAATACCTGGACCTGCTGGGACGGTACCTCGGATCCGGTGGCAACAAGGCCGCCATGGCACGCAGTGGCTACCTGAGCCGGCCCACTCTTTACGCCAGGCTCAGGAAACTCGAGGATCTGCTGGGGGTGGATTTGGAGGACGCGGAATCGCGGACCTCACTGCACGTGGCGCTCCTGGCACACCTCATCCGGGGGCAGTGAGCGGAGTCAGCCTACGCGGCCACAAGCCCCGCGACCTCAGCCACAAGTTCCACCGACCGCAGTCGCTCTTCGGTGCCGATGCTCTGGTGGGCCACGATCAGTTCATCAGCATCAGCGAATGCCGCAAACTCGTCGAGGTAGTCACGCACCACATCTTTGGTTCCCACAGCTGAGAACTTCATCATTTGGGCAATGTGCTGGCCTTGCGGGGAATCAAGCACCATGTCTGCTTCGTCGTCGGTGAACTCGCGGCCGCCACCGAAGAACAGTGAGACGCGGGCGCGCTTCACAGCGAGGTGGATGGCCTGTGCCTCGGCGTTGGAGTCCGCGGCAGTAACGTTCACGCCGGCGATCACGTGCGGCTCGGACAACTGATCCGAGGGCTTGAATTCGCGGCGGTACACGGCAACAGCGTCCTGAAGCGCGGCGGGGGCAAAGTGTGAAGCGAACGCGTACGGAAGACCCAACTGGGCTGCCAGCTGGGCGCCGAACAGCGAGGAGCCCAGGATGTACAGCGGCACGTTGGTGCCCTTGCCCGGCGTCGCTTCAACACCTTGAATGCGGGTGGGACCGGTGAGGTAGCCCTGCAGTTCCAACACGTCCTGCGGGAAGCGGTCCGAGGAAGTATGGTCCCTACGCAACGCGCGCATGGTGTTCTGGTCGCTGCCGGGGGCACGGCCCAGTCCGAGGTCGATTCGCCCCGGGTGCAGTGTTTCCAGCGTGCCGAACTGCTCAGCGATGGTCAGCGGCGAGTGGTTGGGCAGCATCACACCACCGGCCCCGAGGCGGATGGTGTTGGTGTGGGCGGCGACGTGAGCGATCAGCACGCTGGTAGCGGAGGAGGCAATCGCAGACATGTTGTGGTGCTCGGCGTACCAAACACGGCGGTACCCAACCTCTTCGGCTTTCTGCGCCATGGCAACACTGCCCGCCAAGCTCTCCGCCACCGTCTGGCCCTTCCCGATGGTTGCCAGGTCGAGGATGGAAAGAGGAACAGTCACAGGAAAGCCTTTCGGTACGTTGTGGTGCCCGCACGGTTGATTGCCGGGCACTCTATTGACAACGACGACGACCCCCGGCTTATTTCTGTGAGTTGCGTCGCGCGGTGCCCTGGCCCGTGTTTTGTGACCCATTTCGACGCCCGATTAACTGCCGTGAACCCCTGTATCCCAGCGTTTCAGAACGCTTTGACCCGCTACTGGAAGCTGCCGGATAGTTGCAGCCACAAGTACGCATCAGACCTCCCTATCGTGATGATCAGGGAAACCCAAGGAGAAACACATGGCACGCTTTGCTCTCAAGACCGGGGCCACCGCGGCGCTGGCCGCTACGGCGTTACTGGGGCTGGCTGCCTGCTCCGATCCTGGGGCGACCGCCGCAACCGGGGCGTCAGCTCCGGCGTCGAACGTTTCTTCCAACTCCTCCACCAAAGAGTTCAACCTGACCCCGCAGCAGGACCGCATCAAGGTGACGGTGGACTCCGCCGCGGCCGCCCTGGTTCCCGACGCCATCAAGGCCGACGGCAAGCTGACCGTGGTGACCACCGGCGGCACTCCCCCGCTGAGCACGTTCGCCACGGACAACAAAACGCTGATTGGCAGCGAAGTGGACATTGCCTACGCGGTGGGCGAGAGCCTGGGCCTGCAGGTCGAAGTGCTCCCGGTGGCGTGGGCAGACTGGCCGCTGGGTGTTGAATCCGGCAAGTACGAGGCAGTCCTCTCCAACGTCACCGTTACCGAGGCGCGCAAGGAGAAGTTCGACTTCGCCACGTACCGCAACGACCTCCTGGGCTTCTACGCCAAGACCGACTCGGACATCGCACCCATCAAGGAAGCCAAGGACGTGGCCGGCAAGCGCATCATCGTTGGCTCGGGCACCAACCAGGAAGCAATCCTGGTGCGCTGGGACGAGGAGAACAAGAAGAACGGCTTGAAGCCGGTTGAGTTCCAGTATTACGACGACGACTCCGCCTCCCAGCTCGCCCTTCAGTCGGGCCGTGCGGACCTGACGTTCGGACCCAACGCATCCGCGGCCTACAAAGCTGCGAAGGACGGCAAGACCAAGGAAGTGGGCACGTTGGAAGGCGGCTGGCCGCTGAAGGCTGAAATTGCTTTCACCACCCAGAAGGGCAACGGCCTTGCGGTGGCTGCCCAGGCTGCACTGAACACCCTCATCAAGGACGGAAGCTACGCGAAGATCCTGGACCGTTGGGGCCTCTCATCCGAGGCGATTCCTGCGTCCGAGCTGAACCCGGCAGGCCTGCCCAAGAAGTAGGAACCGCTATGGCAGGGCCACCTGCCGACGACGAATCCCCGCCGGACATCAACCGGCGGGGATTCTTTGTGTGCTGCTGTTACTCAGTTGGGTGCGGTTAGAAGTGGGCGGGATCGGTGTTGGCTCCGCAGAGGATCACTGCAACGGTTTCGCCCGCCCGTGGAGCGTAGGCGCCTGAGAGCAACGCCGCGTAGGCCGCTGCTGCACCGTGCTCCACCACGATCCTGTAATTTTCCCAGAGAGCCCTGCGGGCGGTCACAATGTCTTCATCGCTGACGAGGACGCTCCGGACCCCGGTACGCCGGGCCACTCCAAAGCCGATTTCGCCAATCCGCCGGGCGCCAAGGGAGTCCGCAGCGATTCCGGACACGGCCACATCCACCGGCTCACCTTGGGCCAACGCGGTGTGCAGCGTGGGGACTGTCTCGGGTTCGACGCCCACCACCTGCGCCCTGCCCTCGGCGGCCGCAGCAATGCCACCCATTAACCCGCCGCCGCCTACAGCAACAAGAATGGTGTCGACGTCGGGCAGTTCATCCAGGAGCTCAAGCCCAACGCCACCGGGTCCCGAAGCTGGACGATCGATTCTTGAGGCTGCGCTGGGTTCAGCGGAAGCTGTACGACGCGCCGTTGGAAAGCCGTCATTGAGTGCCCGGGGCACCTCGCCGTCTCGTTCCCTCCGGCTTCCGGAGGAAATGGACGCACAACTGGTGGCCCGCGCCGCTGCTGAGCAGAGAAAGCCCTCAGCCATCATGCGTGATGCATTGGCCGAGTACCTGGCCAAGGCGTCCTGAACAAAACGATATGGGGGTGGACATAGGCTTGAACCCATGTCCGTTGACTTCGTCCTCCGCCCCACCGTTGCCACCGACGCTTCCTGGATTGCCGAACTGCGCGCCGTGGTGATGCGCCCGGATCTCGAACGGCTGCAGCGCTTTGATCCAGTGAGGGTCCGCGAGCGCTTTCTGAAAGGCTTCCAGCCCGAGCACACGTACATCATCCATTCGGACGGCGTTGACGCGGGCGTGATCGCTATCCGCCCCGAGCCGGACAGCCGGTGGATTGAACATTTCTATGTGGCTCCGGCGCATCAGGGCAAAGGGCTGGGCGGTGCCGTGCTTCGCCACGTGATGTCGGCAACGGTGGACGAGCGCCCGTTTCGTCTGGACGTGTTGCAGGGAAGCCCGGCCTGTCGCCTGTATGAACGCCACGGCTTCGTGCTGGAATCCGAGGACCCCGTTGATGTCTTCATGGTGGCGCCCGCCAAGCCGTGACCGCCACCCCCTAACCACCACCCCCTGACTCGGTGGTCGGAAGTGCGGTACCCTCAGCACACACCACGCGGCTACCACGCGATACTTTCCGGGGGGAAACATGGGGATCTTTAAGGCGCGCCTATTCAAGAGCGCCGCCACCACCGCACTCGCAATGGGACTACTGGGCTCAGGGCTAGTCGCCGCTGGTCCGGCCACTGCGGCATCACAGCCTACGCCGTTCATCGACGGCGTCCCTTATGTGGGCTCCGAGATGAGGCGGCAGTACAACTACGACTACTGGGGCTGCCGGAACCCGGATGGCTCCGGGGATGCGATCACCTTGGAGTGGTTAAGGGACGGCGAACCACTCCCGGCGGAGCGTCAGGGTGAAACTCTGCGTGTCCTCCCTGAAGACCAGGGCAGCCGCATCTCCTTGAGGGTCTACCCGCTCACTCCTGGTGAACAAGGCTGCCCCACTGGAACGCAAGTCAGCGCCGAGACCACACCCATCAAGGCTTCCAGCCGAGCCATGGGCTGGACTGGGCGCGGCAATTTTGAACCTCTTGCCCGCACCCATGACGGCAGGCTGGTCCTGTATCCGCGCACGTACACCTATTACAAAGGCATGTGCGAGGGCCCTTGCCCGGCCTACTTCGGCTCTTGGGATGAACCCCGGCAGGTGGGTGCCGGCTGGAACATGTTCAACATCGTCTTCTCCCCCGGAGATTTTGACGGCGACGGGTTCAACGACCTCTTGGCGCGGAACGCGTCAGGTCAGTTGTTCCTGTATCCCGGCGACGGCAACGGCGGCTGGCTTCCAACGCGGCAAGTGGGCTCCGGCTGGAATGTCTTCGACTCCATCGTGGGTCCCGGGGACTTCACTGGCGACGGCACCAACGACGTCCTGGCAAGAAACCCGGCCGGCGAGCTGTTCCTCTACCCCGGCGACGGCAACGGTGGGTGGCTCACCCCGTCCAAGGTGGGCTGGGGTTGGCAGGTCATGAACAAGATCATTCCCGGTGGCGACATGAACGGTGACGGCACCGTGGAGGTCTTCGGCCGGGACATCAACGGCGGCCTCCAGCTCTACTCAGCCAACGGCCAGGGCGGCTGGGGCGCCCAGGCCTTCATGGGTGGTGGCTGGAATGAGTTCCTGGATGTGGCGGGCCTGGGCAGTTTTGCTCATCAGAAGTACAACAATCTTGTCGCCATCAACGGCAACGGCGACCTCGTCACGTACTCCACCGGCGCCGCCACTACAGGCCTCTATGGTCCTTACGGGCCTATTGGAAACGGATGGAACGTGTTCCGCGAGCTCCTTTAGATCCTGAGGAGAAACTATAGTGGCTGGCTGCCCACCGTCAGTTGCAAGCTGACTGTCCCGCGCGAAACGTCGACGACGGCGGCACTCACGCCGCCGTCGTCGGGCGCTGTTGCTCCGGGGCTCGGCTGGAAGCCGAGCCGCCGCAGCACGTTATTCAGCAGGTGTTCAGCCTTCATCAGGCGTGCGCCGGCTCTTCGGTCCGCACCGGCGTCTCCAGGCCCAGGTTTTCGCGGAGGGTAGCGCCCCGGTATTCGGTGGGGTAGACGCCGCGTTCCTGGAGTTCGGGGACCAAGTGGTTCACAATGTCATCCAGTCCTGTGGGGATGAGCCACGGCGAGATATTGAAGCCATCCACAGCACCTACGCGTGCATACTCGGCCAGGTGATCGGCCACGGAGCTGTAGGAACCGGTAAACGTGGAGTCGATGCGTGCCGTCTTGGAACTCACGAACTGGCGGATGGACAGGCCCTTGTCTTTCGCCTCGGCCCTCCACTGATCCGCAAGCTGACGGGCCTTGGCGCCGTGGAAGCCGCTGCCGCGCGTCTCAGAGGTTTCCTCCACCACGGGGTCAATCTCGGGGAGTGGGCCGTCGGGGTCGTAGGAGGAGAGCTCCCGCCCCCAGAACTGTTCCAGGTAGGCGATGGCCTGCTGCGGTCCGATCTGCAGGCTCCGTACCCATGCCTTCTTCTCCTGTGCTTCCTGATCGGTGGCACCCAGGATGAATTCACTGGCCGGCATGATCTGCACGGCGTTGGCACCGCGGCCCGCGGCGATGGAACGTGCCACGATGTCCCGGCGGAACTCCACGGCGTCATCGAACTTGGGGTGGGCGGAGAAGATCACGTCGGCTTGGCGGGCTGCGAAGTCACGCCCGTCCGGGGAATCGCCGGCTTGGAAGAGCACGGGGCGGTACTGGGCGCTGCGCGGCAGGCGCGGGGTCACATCAACGGTGTAGTGCTGGCCTTCGTGAAGGACTGGCCGGGCGGGTCCGGTGGGGGTTTCCCACGAGTCCCAGATCCTCTTGGCGGTCTCCACGAACGCTTCGGCATGCTTGTAGCGGTCGGCGTGGTCCAGATAGCCACCGCGGCGGAAGTTCGCACCGGTCCAAGCATTGTCCGTGGTGACGATGTTCCACGCGGCCCGGCCCCCGGAGATCAGGTCCAAGGACTGCAAGCGGTGTGCCAGGTCAGCGGGGTCGTTGTACGTGGTGTTCTGCGTCGCCACAAGGCCGATGTTCTTGGTCACTGCGGCGAGCGCGGCAAGCATGGTCTGAGCGTCAGGCCGGCCCACCACATCGAGGGCATGGGGGCGGCCGAGGTGTTCGCGCAGGCGCAGCCCTTCGCCCAGGAAGAAGGCGGCAAACTTACCGCGCTCGGCAGTTTGGGCGATGTGGCGGAAGGATTCGAAGTCCGTCTGCGAACCCGCTTGGGGCGCCTTCCAGATGGTCCCGGAGTTGACGCCTTGGAAGAAGATCCCGAACTGGATCTGCCCGCTTGGCTGGAAAATGTCGCGTGTCATGGTGTTCCCCTACTTTCCGGCGGCAACAGGAGCCGCGGCAGTGGTCGAATAGCGGTTCTCTGCCGGAGCCAGTCCGAGGACGTCGCGGAAGGTGCCGTCCTGGATCGGTGCCCGCAACAAGCCGCGGCGACGCAGCTCCGGGAGGACCAGCCTGGACAGTTCCTCCAGCTCCACGTCAAGGACGGCCGGATGGAGCCGAACGCCGTCGGCTTCCTGGAGCAGTGGGGCGAGGAGCTCGGTGAGGACCGCTGCCGTGCCGACAAACCGCGCGATGCCGCTGTCTTGGGACGGCACGACGCGGGAAGCCGCAGCCTGTCCACGCGAGTCAAGAACGACGTCGAGCTCGGCAATAATCGCCACCGAAGAACCAAGCCGGGCCCTCGCGTCGCGGACCTCGGCAGCCAGCAGCTCCGGGGTCGGAGCGGAAACGAGCACGGCGTCCACGGCGTCTACCGGAACCAGGCCCTCGCCCACCAGCGACACCGCGGCGAGCACCGGCAGCTGCCCTTGGAGGGGCCTTGGAATGATGGATGGTCCCTTCACCGAATAGGCGGTGCCGGCAAAGTCAGCGGGCGTTTCGAACTCCGCGTAGTGCAGCTTGTCCACGTCGATGTACCGCCCGGTGGCGACGTCGCGGATCACGGCGTCATCCTCCCAGGAATCCCACAAACGGCGGCTCACCTCGATGGACGCGGCAGCCTCTTGCGCCAGCGCGTCGCCCTCAACAAACGAACGTCCGACGGCGGCTGCGGCCTCGGGTGACACCGCTGCGGTAGCGATCCAGCCAGCCCGGCCGCCGGACACGTAGTCCAGGCTGGCCAGTTGCGTAGAAACGTGGAAAGGCTCCGTGTAGACGGTGTCCACCTCAGGGACCACAGCGATGGTCCGGGTGACCGGCCCGGCAAAGGCGGCGCGCTGCAGGGCGTTGGTCCGTCCGGCTTCCGGCGTGTCCTTGAAGGTTGCCGCATGGAAACCAGCGGACTCGGCTGCGAGGACGGCGGTGGCGAGGTTCTGGTACCCGGCGCCGTCGAGTTCAATGGCCAGGAACCCGGCCTTGCGTTCTTCGAAGGTACTCACTTCTGGTCCTGACGTTCGTAGGGGATCTTTTCGCCGGCTTCGATCGCCACCGGGAGCCGGTTTTCAGCGGGCGGCAAAGGGCAGGTGGCGAGGTCTGTGTAGGCGCACGGCAGGTTCACGGCCCGGTTGAAGTCGAGCTGCACGGAGCCATCAGGGGCGGGAACCACGGACAGCGAGCGGTTGGCTGCGTAGGTGGTTTTGCCGGAGGTCTGGTCGGTGAACAGCACGGACAACGAGCCCGGTGCGTGCCCGTTGAATGCCGTCAGCGCCAATTCCTCGCCGGCCAGCTTGAAACGGATCTCGCCCGGGGCTTCGTAGACGTGCTGGATACCTTCGACGGCGGCACCCACCGTGGTGGCGCGCGGCGCTTCAAACGGGACAAAAGTTCCAGCCACGGCAAACGCCGCGTTGGGTGTGTAGGCGGGCGTCCCCTGGTAGTCCTGCAAGAGTTGATTGTCCGGGTTTCGCGGCCGGACGATGTACTCGCCGCCCCGCTTGGCCACCTCAATCACGGTGCCGCCGGAGACCAGGTTGATCCCGCCGCGTTCCTCGATGGGACCGAATTCCAGCGGCTCTCCGGCGTTGAGTTCCACGCCGTCCAGCTGCAGGCTTTCGCCAGGTTCCAGGACAACGCGCACGACGTCGGACTCCACACTCCAGGTTCCCGGCGCGCCTTCCAGGCGGGTCGCCTCGCTGCCGAGCCAGTGCAGGTGGGTGACCGCGAGGAAGCCGTGCGGGTGGGCGCGCTGGCGTTCGTGGGCGGCGTGCCACTCCTGCCATTCCTCGTCAAAGGATTCGAGTGCTGTTTCAGTATGCGTAGACATGTGCGTTATCGCTCCTGTTGAAGGCATGGTCGGCTGTGACGGTTGCTGCTGCGTCCGGCTCGGTGGCCCCGGCAAATTCGGGTCGGCCACCGAACGGATCTTCGGCCTCCCACAGCGTGGTGGGTGCCGCGGCACGGACGGCCGGGATGACCTCCAGTGCGAAGCGTTCCAGGATCTCCAGCTGCTGCTCGAAGGGCAGCGTGGTGGGCAAGGAGATCGACTGGAGATCGTGGGCGTACAGCGAGTGGTAGCTGAGGATCTTGTCGATGACCTGTTCCGGGCTGCCGACCAGGGCAGGGCCCTCGGCTACGGCGTGCTGGATGTCCCGGAAGGGAGAGTTGTTGCCGGGGACGTTGCGGTTGGCGGTCAAGCCCTCGTACACCGGCCCGTACTGGCGGATGGCTTCCTGCGTGGTGTCCGCGATGAACACTCCGCCGGCGCCACTTCCCGCGCCAAGGTACTGGTGCCGGGGATCATGGCCGTGACGCTCGTACTCTTCGCGGTAGTGGTCGATCAGGACCTTGTAGTTCTCGCGGGGCTGGATCGCGTTGGCCGTGAACAACGGGTCTCCCCACTTGGCGGCGAGCGCAGCGGACGTCAGGGTTGTAGCCGAGCCGTGCCAAATCCGGGGCGACCCCGCGAAGGGGCGTGGCGTCGTCGTCGTTGGTTCGCTGAGGGCCGGGCGGAAACGACCTGACCACGTGACGCTTTCCTTGCGCCACAGCGTGCGTAGCAGCGAGTACTTTTCAGCGAGCAGGTCCCACTGATCGTCCAGGGACTGGCCGAAGAGCGGGTACTGCAGGACTTCGTTGCCCTTGCCGATCACCAGTTCCAGACGGCCCCGGCTCAGTTGATCGATGGTGGCGTAGTCCTCGGCCACGCGCACCGGATCCAGCACGGAGAGCACGGTGACGCCGGTTTGGAGGCGTATGCGGTTGGTGACGGCGGCAATCGCGGCGAGGACCGTCGTCGGGGATGACGAGACGAACTCGCCGGCGTGGCGCTCCCCCACGGAGAAGCTGTCAAAGCCGAGTTCTTCGGCCCGCTTCGCCGTTTCCACCACTTGGTTCAGCCGGTCAGCGGTGGAGACGATCTCCCCCGTGACCGGGTTCTTCAGGTGGGGAATGATGTCCAGGACCTGGAACTTCATTTGGTGGTCCCGGCCGGCGTGACAAAGGTGGCTTCAGTGACCGTCTTGGACTCCGGGATGGCTTCCTCGGAGAGGCCCCAGCGTTCCAGGACCTTGCCGTAGGAGCCGTCCTTGACGGTGGAGTTCAGGGCGTCGGTGATGGCCGGAGCCAGACCATTGCCCTTCAGGGTAGTGGCGGCAACCAGTGTTTCCGCGGGCCAGCCGGCGTTGACCTTGCCCACTACCTTGAGGTCATCGCGGGTGTTCTCGCGGTAGGTCACCGACGGGTACGGTGCCAGGTTCAGGTCGGTGCGGCCCGAGGAGAGCGCCAGGATGGTGTCGGCGTCCGAGGAGTAGTACTGCAGGGTGGCCGGCGCCTTGCCCTTGGCTTCGAGCTCCTTGTTCCAGGCCAACAGGATCTTCTCCTGGTTGGTGCCGGAGCCCACGGAGATCTTCAGTCCGGAAATGTCATCCGAGCCCTTGATGTCGTACGTGGAGCTCTTCTTCGCTTCGAAGCCCATATACGCCGCCCGGTAGGTGGAGAAATCAAACAGCTTCACCCGGGCTGCGTTGATGCCCACGTTGGAGAAAACGGCTTCAAAATCACCGGACTGTGTCTTGAGCGGCCAGTTCTCCCAGGACGTCACTTGAAGGTCCAGTTCCAGCCCGAGCTTGTCCGCCACAAGTTGGGCAATGTCCACCTCAACGCCGATCGGAGTCTTGTCGTCCGTGGCATGGAAGGACAGCGGGATTGAACCCGCGGTAGTGGCAACGGTCAGCTTGCCGTCCTTGGCGATCGCCGTGGGGACCTTTGCGGTGGCAGCAGCGTCTTTTTCGCCGCGGATCCGGTTCTGATCCACGGACGTGTTGTAAACAATCCCGTTCTTGGCCGCTTCGGACTCCGGCTGGGCTGCCGACGCTCCAGGATCGGAGCACCCGGCCAGCACTGGAAGCACGACGGCGGGAAGTACAGCGAGTGCCAGGATCTTGTGTTTCTTGGTGGAGCTGGAAATGCGAAGCATGGGGATGTCCTAGATGTTGAAAGCTGGTTCGATGACTTTGGAGAAGAAGCTGCGGGTGCGTTCCTCGCGGGGGTTGGCGAAGATGTCCTGAGGAGTGCCGGACTCCACAATCTGGCCCTGGTCCATGAACACCACGGTGTCCGCCACATCCCGGGCGAAACCCATCTCATGGGTCACCACAATCAGCGTGGTGCCGGACTTGGCGAGTTCGCGGATAACGTCCAGAACCTCGTTGACGAGCTCAGGGTCCAGCGCGGACGTGGGCTCATCAAACAGGAGAATCTTGGGGTCCAATGCAAGAGCCCGGGCAATCGCGACTCGCTGCTGCTGGCCGCCGGAAAGCTGGCGGGGGTACGCATCAGCGCGATCCTTCAGACCCACGCGGTCCAGGAGTTCCAAGCCGCGCTTCCGGGCCTCGGCCTTGGAACGCTTCTGGGCCACGATCGGCGCCTCGATCACGTTCTCCAGCGCCGTGAGGTGCGGGAACAGGTTGAAGCTCTGGAACACCATGCCAATGTGGGTGCGCTGCTTGAGGATGTCCTTTTCGCGCAGCTCGTGGAGCTTGTTGCCGCGGACCTCGTAGCCCACCAGTTCGCCGTCGATGGTGATGTAACCGCCGTCGACTTTTTCCAGGTGGTTGATGGTGCGCAGCAGGGTGGACTTGCCGGAGCCTGACGGGCCAACAATCACGGCCACACCACCCGGCGGGACGGACAAGGAAACACCCTTGAGGACCTCGGTGGCGCCAAAGGACTTCCGGACATTCGTGATGTCCACCTGCCCACGGGTTGCTGCCCTGTTCACCGTGGCGGGCTGGGCCGCCGTCGTGCCTTCAGCAGAAGCGGCCGAAGCGGCAGCCTGCTTTTCCTCTGCGACCTTTGCCGCCGTTGCGGATTCTTTGCGTGCAGCAATAATGCTCATCGGGCGTCCTTCGTGGGAGAGGCAGCAACGTGGGTGGTGAAGAACTTACGGGCCTTCTGCAAGGGAGTGAGCGGAAGGGTCCGCAGGGCACCCTTGGAGAAGTGGCGTTCGATGTAGTACTGGAAAACGCTCAGCACCGAGGTGATCACCACGTACCAGAGCGTGGCCACCAGCAGCAGCGGAAGCACTTGCTGGGTCCGGTTGTAGATGACCTGCACCGTGTAGAAGAGCTCCGAGTAGGCCAGTACGTAAACGATCGAGGTGCCCTTCACCAGGCCGATAATCTCGTTGAACGCGTTGGGCAAGATGGCGCGCATCGCCTGGGGAAGCACGATCCTGGTGGAACGCTTCCACGCCGGGATGCCCAAGGCTGAGGCAGCTTCCAGCTGGCCCTGGTCCACGGAGAGGATGCCACCACGGATGATTTCGGCAGAGTAGGCCGCCTGGTTCAGCGTGAGTCCCAGGACAGCTGCGGCGAACTGGCTGATGAGCGTGGTGGTCTGGGCCTCGAAGAAGCGGACGTCTGTGAAGGGGATGCCCAGGCTGATCTTCTCGTAGAGGTAGCCCAGGTTGTACCAGAGCAGGAGCTGGACCAGCAGTGGAGTGGAGCGGAAAATCCAAGAGAACGTCCATGACACCGAGACCAGCAGCGGTGACGCGGACAAGCGCATGAGGGCCAGAATGAATCCGAGGACGAAACCCAGGACGCCGGAAATGGCCGTGAGCTTGAGGGTTTCGATCAGTCCATTGACCACGGACTGCGCGGTGAACCATTCGGCCACCACCCCCCACTCCCAGCGCGGGTTGGTGACCAGCGACCACGCGATGGCTGCGACGCCGGCAGCCACCAGCACGGTGCCCACCCAACGCCAGGGATGCCGGGCCGGTACCAGCTGGTAGTCGGAGTAATCCGGGGTGGGCGGTGCAGTTTCCGCCGTGGCAGGCGGTGCGATTGCACTCATGCGCCACCTCATTTCAGATCGGTTGTTGTCTATCGGATGGCTGCCAATCTAGGGCCGCGCGAAACCCGGCAGCAAGGCGGGAATTTGCACTTCTTCACTGGACTTCGCGCGGCTTCGCCGGGGTTCGCACAGCGTCACAATCCTCGTCATGAAGCGCCATATGCGTCCTGATTTTGCGCGCCATAACGCTGCGTGACGTGTGGTGAACGGCGGTTACCGGCGCCTCGACCCGCAACCTGCTTCGTCCTTAGATTGGGCATCACCAACCACTGTTTTTCAGGAGATCCCATGCCGTCACGAGTACCCGCTATCGCCTTCATCGGCGGCGGCCCACGCACTGCCGGTGTCCTGGAACGGCTAGCTGCAAACCGTCCCGAACTGTTCGACCGTCCCCTGCACATCCATGTGATCGACCCCCATGAACCGGGTTCCGGGAGGATCTGGCGCTATGACCAGGATCCCGGGCTGCTGCTGAACTCCACGGCTGCGGATGTCACCATGTTCACCGATGCCTCGGTGGTCTGCGATGGGCCTTCCGTTGACGGGCCCGGGCTTTCCACCTGGGCGGCAGGCGTGCTGGATGGCACCATCCACGATGTTCCGGCGCTGGAGCCGCACCTGCTGGACCAGCTCCGCTCGCTAACCCCTTCGTCCTTTCCTACCCGGCAACTGCAGAGCAAGTACCTTGAGTGGTTCTTCCGCCGGGCCGTGAGCAATCTTGGCCCCGAGGTCACGGTGACCGTTCACCGCAGCACAGCCACCGGCGTCGAGCGCTTCTCGGACGGCCAGGCTGCTTCCGGCCCGCACCACGACGGTGCGCACCGCGACGGTGCGCACCGTGTGCGGCTGGCTTCCGGCGACGAGGTGGTTGCCGACGTCGTGGTTTACGCGCTGGGCCACACCGATTCCCTGACTGATCCCGAATCTGCCCGCCACAGCGAGTTCGCTGCCCGGCACGGCGGGTTCCATGCGCCGCCGTCGTACACCACGGACGTGGACTACTCCACGATTGAAGCCGGGCAGGACGTGATCGTCTCCGGCATGGGACTCGCCTTCGTGGACCTGCTGGTGCTGTTGTTTGAGGGCCGTGGCGGCCGCTTTGAAGAAAGGCCCGACGGCGAACTGGACTATGTGCCTTCCGGCGCTGAGCCGCGGGTCTGGGCGGGGTCACGACGCGGTGTGCCGTACCACTCCAAGATCTCCTCCGCTCTGCGCGGGGAGCCGGTATCCCGTCCGCGATACTTCACCGACGAGGCCATTGACGCTTTGCTGGCCACGCATCAGGAACTCGATTTCCGCACCCACCTGTGGCCGTTGATCGCCAAGGACGCCGGTTATGCGTACTACCGCGAGCTGTTCACAGGCTATCCCTCGCGGGTGCTGGGAACGTGGGCCGACTTTGAGTCGCGCCTCGACGCCGTTGATTGGTACAGCGCTGCCAGGGAAGAGCTGGCGGCCTACTCCGTGCCTGACCCTGCACTGCGCCTGGACCTCGAAAAGCTGGACCACCCCCTGAGCGGCTGCGCTTTCGCCGATCATGAAACCGTCCAGCGCTCCGTGGCCGCCTACATCCAGAACGACCTGAACCTCAGGACCAGCCCGGATCACTCCGAAACCCTCGCACTGTTCACGGCGCTGTTGTACGTGTACATGGACTTGGGGCGTTTGGTTCCGCAAGACCGGCTCAACGCGCGCTCCCAGCAGACCATCCACGGTTGGTGGCACGGCTTCTTCAGTTTCGTGGACTCGGGCCCGCCCGCGCACCGGCTCCGCGAAATGCTCGCGCTACACAGGGCCGGGCTCTTGAAGTTCCTGGGCCCCGGCATGTGGGTCCGCGCCGACGATTCCGTTGGCAGGTTCGTTGCCGGGACGTTCCAGTCGCCCGTGGTGGTGGATGCCTCTGCATACATTGAGGCTCGGCTGCCTTCCGCGTCCGTGGAACGTTCAGCGAATCCCGCCTTGGCTGACCTGCACCACTCCGGATGGGGTACCGAGCAAAGGCTCCTCACCTCAGAGGGCGCCCACTCCACCGGCAAGCTCCTGGTCTCCGGGAATCACCAGGTCCTGTCCCCTGTTGGAACTCCACAGGAGGGTTTGTTCGCGGTGGGACCGTGGACGTCCGGTTGGGGTGCGGGGGCGTTTGCCCGTCCCAACACCAACGCAGCACCCTTCAGGGAAAACGACGCCCTGGCACGCCGGATCCTGTCCACGGTCGCCGCCACCCACCCAACTGAGTCGCAGTTAACGTCGTTCTGAGCCCTCAGAACGACCGTAATTGCCACCTGCTTGGGATCCACCTACGAAAGGCCTGACATGACCACCACGCCCACCCTGCCGACGTCAGGCCTGACCGTCCTCAGCCTGCCCATGCGCGACCCCCGGGTACGCCCGCTCCTGGACGAGCTCGCCGTCGAATACAACACCCGCTACGGGGACCTGTTCAGCAGCGAAGGAGCGGCCGAGGAACTGAACCGCTACCCGGCAGAAGAGTTCGCCGCCCCGCACGGCGCCCTGATCATCATTCAGGAAAACGGCGAGTCCGTGGCTGGCGGCGCGTTCCGCCGCTACGACTCCCACACAGCGGAACTGAAACGGATCTGGACGCACTCAGCCCATCGCCGTCGCGGTTTGGCACGGCTGGTGCTGACCGAACTGGAAAATGAGGCTCGACGCCGGGGCTACCGAAAGCTCTACCTCACCACCGGGCCGCGACAGCCGGAGGCCAAAAACCTCTACCTCGCCACCGGCTACAAAGCACTGTTCGATCTCGCCGCAGACCCCGAGGAAATCAAGCATTTGGCCTTCAGCAAGGATCTTGCCGAGCAGGGCTAAGCTATCCGCATGGCCAACAAAACGACTGCCGAAAAACTCGCCACCATCCAACAGGGGTACACCCTGGAAGGTGCCACGATCGAGCTGGGCGCCGCGATCGTGGACGGTGAAATCCACAAGGAAGCCCAGGTCCGGCTCCCGCTCGCCATGATGAACCGGCATGGGCTGGTGGCCGGCGCCACGGGCACCGGCAAGACGGTCACGCTGCACATGATTGCCGAGCAATTGTCCACGGCGGGCGTTCCGGTTTTCCTCGCGGACATCAAAGGTGATCTGTCAGGATTGGCCACGCCGGCAACGGGCAGTGAGAAGTTGACCGCCCGTACGTCTGCGCTGGGGCAGGAATGGTCTGCGAAGAACTTTCCGGTTGAGTTCCTCTCGCTCGGTGGGGATGGTTACGGCATTCCAGTCCGCGCCACCATTACGTCGTTTGGGCCCATCCTGCTTTCCCGCATCATGGACCTCAACGACACTCAGGAATCCAGCCTCCAGCTGATCTTCCACTTTGCGGACAAGAACAACCTGGAACTGGTGGACCTCAAGGACCTCCGGGCCGTCATCCAGTTCCTCACCTCGGATGAGGGGAAAGCCGAACTCGCAAACCTAGGCGGGCTGTCCAAGGCCACGGCCGGTGTGATCCTCCGCGAACTGGTGGGTTTGGAAGCGCAAGGCATGGAGAAGTTCTTTGGGGAGCCGGAGTTCGACACCGCAGAGCTCCTCCGCACTGCACCGGACGGCCGCGGTGTGATCAGCTGCCTTGAACTGCCCACCTTGCAGACCAAGCCGTTGTTGTTCTCCACGTTCCTCATGTGGCTCCTCGCGGACCTCTTCGAAGACCTGCCCGAGGCCGGCGACCTGGACAAGCCCAAGCTGGTCTTCTTTCTGGATGAAGCGCACCTGCTGTTCAACGGTGCATCCAAGGCCTTCCTTGAAGCCATCACCACTACCGTTCGGCTCATCCGTTCCAAGGGGGTGGGCATCTTCTTCGTCACCCAAACACCCAAGGATGTTCCTGCGGACGTCCTAGGCCAGCTGGCAAACCGCGTCCAGCACGCCCTCCGCGCCTTCACACCCGAGGATGCCAAGGCATTGAAGGCCACCGTCTCCACGTTCCCGGTCAGCGACTACGACCTCGAAGAGACACTCACCTCCGCAGGCATCGGCGAGGCCGTCATCACCGTCATGAATGAAAAAGGCGCACCCACCCCCGTGGCCTTGACCCGACTCCGCGCTCCGGAATCCGTGATGGGGCCCAGCACTGACGAACTTATCAAGAGCACCGTGGCCGCATCTCCCTTGCTGGGGAAATACGGCACCGCTGTGGACAACCTCTCCGCTTACGAGAAGCTCAATGGCAAGGCCGCGGCCGCTACCGGGGCTGCCGCGCCGGGTTTGCCGCCAGTGCCCTCTTCGGGGTCTTCGGGAGGTTCGGGGGGTTCGCAAGCGGACATCGACGCCGAAGCGCGCCGGATCGAGGAGGAAATCCTGGGCCGTCCCAGCTCACGGTCCTCGTCGCCAGAGCCTTTCCCCGCACCGCCGGCGCCTCCCGCTCCGGCACCGCAGTCCTCACAGCAGGACGGTATGTTCGGTGACATCGCCGGCGCCCTCGGAGGAGCCCTGGGTGGCGGGCTCAAGAGCATGGTCCGATCCATGGGAACGCAGCTTGGGCGCGACCTCATGCGCGGGGTCTTCGGCACCTCCTCGCGGCGTCGCCGCTAGTCCTTTCTGAAGGCCGGAACCACGACGCCGGGCGGCTGCAACGCCAGCTGCCACCCGGCGTCGAGCCTTCTCCAGATGGTGGATATAAGTCGTTCCGAGGCCTTCCTGCACGGCGTTGGCTGCCGCGGCAGGTAACGTAAAGGGCGTGCAGTTGAGTCAAGCATTGGTCAAGACCGCAGCCGGATGGCTGCTCGGTCTGATGCTTGCTGCCGCCGGAGCCATCGTGTGCATCAACCTGGTGAGCTCCTCTGTTGCCAGCCCGCAACAGCCCGTCAAGGAGTATCTAGCAGCCTTGCAGCACGGCGAAGGCGAAGCAGCGCTCGGCTTGCTCCGTGCCAAAGTCCCCAGCGCGAACCCCGCCATGCTGGACGGTACAGCGCTCCAAACGGCCGCCTCCAAGATGTCCGATATCAAGGTTGGAAACCCTGAAACCCGGGGCAGCAACCGCGTCGCTGTGCCAGTGGACTACACCCTTGACGGAAGCCGGCTTCACACGGAATTCCTGATGGAACGCACCGGGACCCAGTGGCTGTTCTTCGCTAAGTGGGCCTTCGTTCCCACCACGCTTCCCACCATAGAAGTCACCGTGGTCAACGCCAGCGAGGCCACCCTCAACGGCGTACCCGTGAACATGCCCAACGGGCGCAACAACTTTGCCGTGTTCTTCCCCGGCAAGTACGAGGCAAGCCTGAACGGCACCTATTTCGAAGCCCCGGCAGCCTCGGCCCTTGTCACAACACGCGACGGCGGCCAGGCGCCCCTGAACCTGCAGACCCGTTCCACCAAGGCCATGAATGAGGCCGTCGCGGGTAAGGTCCGGGAATTCCTGGACACGTGTGCCGCCCAAGCCACTGAGCAGCAGCGACTGCAACCCGATTGCCCGTTCTACCACGCCAGCAATGCCCGTGTGGTGGACGGAACCATCAAGTGGGCCATCACCGAGTACCCCAAGATCACCATTGAGCCGTTCGGTGGAAAATGGGTGGTGGCTCCCCTCAACGGCAAGGCCACACTGACCGCCCGGGAGATCAACCTCTTCACCGGGTTCGTCAACGACCTCAATGTGGAACACGATTTCAGCTTCACCACCCAGTTGGACGTAGGCGCAGACACTGTGACAGTCACCCCGATGCTGACATTCTGACTCTTCGGCGCCCTCTCCTTCCTTGGGTCCGGTCCCGCCGGGCTGGCCTTGCCCCGGGCTGGCCTCGCCGCCGGGCTGGCCTCGCCGGAATGGCCCAGTTTCTACCCCCTAGGTCCCGCAATCACTGCCCACCGAGGCATGAGAGCGCCCAGAAATGGGCTACTTCGACCACAACCGAGCTGGCCCACGAAGAAGAACTTCGCGCACATGCCGGAGCATCTTCTCCGGCGCGTACACCACATCGTCATAGAAGAACCTCAGCACCAGCATTCCTTGCCTGGTTGCTTCGTTATCCCGCCGGCGGTCTTTCTTGAACTGACGTGGCTCCAGATGGAAAGCAATGCCATCGAGTTCAACTATGAGGAAGCCTTCAAGAAGAAAGTCCACGGTTCCTACGCCGTCGATCCAGACCTGCGTCTCGGTGCGGATGCCTGCATCACGGAAAAGCACCCGTGCCAGGGTTTCCAACAAGGACCCTGCACCCCGGTCCACTCTTGCCAGAACTTCACGGGCTTGACCACCCCGGTTGCCCAGTAGATGGCGTCGCAGATACCCGAGCCCGATGTCGCCGCGGATATAGGCGCTCTCTACCATCACCAGCGATTCCAACGGTGGCAGACAGAGAAGTGCGTGCAGAAGAACATCCGGCAGAGCGACGTACGGCTCGTTAGGTCTAGGTTGAGACAGGGACAGGCGGTGGCTGATGCACTTAGCCGTGCGCCGGCCGTTGCTTTGCCAGTAATGGGGCTCAGCGGGTTCGTGCAGCAACCATAGGCCATAGCGGCTCGCAGCTGAAGCACAGGTGAGCAGCGACCTCGCTTTGACTGCGGCAACCAATGCCGTATCTGCGCCCGGAAGACTCAACACTCCACGTTCGACGCGCTGAACGCTTCCCTTCCGCACAGCGGATCGAATCGCCGCTTCGCTGGCGCCCTGAGCCTGCACCTGCCGGGTCATGGCAGCGCCACCCAATCGTCGCAAGGCTTCCTCGGGTTCCATCCCTCCAGCCTGCAGCTCCAGCTAAGGGGCCGGCAGGGCCGAATCCGGCTATGTGGATAGTCCGAGGCTCCGGAGCGACCCAGTTTTGGACGGTCCGACGGCATAAGAATGGCCCGGGCAACCTCCTGAGAGGTCAAACCCGGGCCATTCTCGATGGGTACCGCTTAGTCCATGCCGCGCAGGTCCAGCACCAGCTCGGATTCACCGTCGGCCTGCAGCACCACGGGAATGCCCCAGTCCTGCTGGTAGAGGTGGCAGGCAGCGTGGTCCGGAATTTCGCCGTCCTCAGTCTCGGGACCATCGCATGCAGCCGCGCGGGCCGTGATGTGAAGGATGCCCTCAGGAACATCGGCAGAAAGTTCCAAGGTTCGCAGCAAGCCCACCGAGGTCCCACCGCCGGAGACCAGCAGTTCAGGCGGGGTAGAGGAAATCTTCAGCTGCGTGGGGTCGCCCCAGCGGTCGTCCAGCTTCTGGCCGGTGGGAGCCTTGAAACGTACCGCGAGCTCAAGGTTACCGGGGGTCACCGGGCTCTTGGGACGGTGCGTTTGCGATGCTCCCTCATCTACCTGCAGGGCTTCCTTGGGAATGGGAACCAGGACCAGTTGGTGCTTGTTTGACTCCACTACAACAAGGAGAGGATCGCTGCCTTCCACCTGGACCACGACGACGTCGCTCGGCTCCGCTAGGCCCCTCGCCAAGGTGGAAACGGACTTGGTGGCGGGATCGTAGCGACGCACGGCACCGTTGTAGGTGTCTGCGATGGCCACGGAATTGTCCGGTAGGACAGTCACGCCCAGCGGGTGCTGCAGACGTGCATCATCGGCACCGCCGTCGCGGAACCCGAAGTCGAACAGGCCCTTGCCTACGGCGGTTTCCACGGTCACACCGGAATCACCCACCACCAGGCGGCGCAAGGACGACGTCTCCGAGTCGGCAACCCAGATGTTGTTGTCACCATCAATGGCCAAACCGGACGACTGGGCGAACCAGGCTTCCTCCGCTTTGCCGTCAAGCAGGCCTTCAAGCCCGGAACCGGCGAGGATGGAAACCTCGTTGGCCAGGGGGTCGAAGGCGAAGATCTGGTGAGTTCCCGCCATGGCGATGACTACGCGCTGCAGCTTTTCGCTCCAAACCACGTCCCACGGTGAGGACAGTGAGACCTCGGTGCCCAAGCCCAACGCCCCAACATCGATTGCGTCGGCAGCGAAGTCAGCAGGGCCGCCGTCGTGGTGTTCAGACCACGTTCCGGCACCGGTGTCCGTCACCCGGGCGGGACCGGCGTCGAGCAGGCGCTGAACACCGTTGCCGGCGAGGGTCTGCACGTAGCCTGAGCTCAACGTGACGCCACGCAGGCGATGGTTGACAGTGTCCGCAACCACTGCGTCGTAGCCGAGCTTCCACGCCAATTCCGACGGCAGGACGGTCACGCCCTGGGGTTCGTTGAACTGTGCGATCTCCGATTGCCCGTCCAGGAATCCCTTAGTGCCGGAGCCAATGATGCGCTCCACGGTTTCAAGATCGGGGCGTAGTTCCACCAGCCGGTGGTGGCCGGAGTCCACCACGAGGTAGTTGCCGTTGGCGAGCTGAGTCGCCTTTCCGGGGAAGCGCAAAGTGCCCGACGTCGGCTCCGGGGCCACGTAGGGACCGTTACCGCGGTGGAGGGTCCCCTTGGCCTCGTGCTCGGCTACGAGTTCCTCCAGGAGAACAGCGAGGCCGCCTGCGTGACCCTCACCGGAGAGGTGGGCCACGATGTAGCCCTCGGGGTCAATGACCACAAGTGTGGGCCATGCGCGAGCGGTGTAGGCCTTCCACGTTGCCAGCTCGGGGTCATCCAGAACCGGGTGGTGAATTTCGTAGCGTTCAACGGCGGATGCCAGTGCGACGGGATCCGCTTCGTGTTCGAACTTGGGCGAATGCACACCGACCGTCACCAGGACGTCCGAGTACTCTTCCTCAAGGGGGCGCAGTTCGTCCAGCACGTGCAGGCAGTTGATGCAGCAGAAGGTCCAGAAATCCAGCAGCACGATCTTGCCGCGCAAGGACTCGAGGTCCAGCGATTTCCCGCCCGTGTTGAGCCAGCCGCGGCCCTCCAGTTCGGAGGCCCGGACCCGGTGTTGGGTACGTACGGTTTCGCTCATCAGCGTCCTTCCAGCTTGGTATTCGGTTCGGTCTGCCCGGCAGAGTCTGTGGTGGCGTGTTCGGCGTTGCCGCGTTCCGACCGCGCCGGCGTGGATTCTTGGGCCTCCATGGACACCTGAGGGGTCCTGGACACCTGAGGGGTCCTGGACACCTGAGGGGTCCTGGCTGCCTGGGTAGTTCGAGTAGTCATCTTGGCATCGCGATCAGCGAGCCGGGCAAACATATCGTTGTAAGCACTGAGATCGGCGTCGTTATTCCTGTCGGCCGCCCGATCCACCCTCCGGGTCTCCCGCTCGTCCGAACGGGACCACATCACAGCGACGCCAATTGCCACCAGCAAGGTGGGCACCTCCCCGATGCCCCAGGCCACTGCGCCACCGATTTGCTGGTCCCCAATGGCCGACGGGCCCCAAGCCCTGCCCAGGTTTCCAAAGTAATCGGCGGCCAGCAGCCCGGTGCCACCCATAATGGCCACACCGAAGAATGCGTGGAAGCCCATGGTGGCCAGAAGGAGAAGCAGGCGCATGGGGTACGGGGCACGACGAGGAAGAGGATCGCTCCCGATCATGGTCAGCACAAAAATGTAGCCGGTCAGCAGGAAGTGCACGTTCATGAGCTCATGTCCCACGTGCTCACGCATCGCAAGGCTGAACAGGTCCGAGTAGTAGAACAGGACGATCGAGCCGGCGAAGTTGGCGGCAGCGAACAGTGGGTGCGTCACCACCTGCGAGAACTTTGAGTGCACAAACAACAGCAACCATTCGCGCAGGCCGCGGGACCCGTGAGCTCCTTCACCCCGGGCCGGCAAGGCCCGCAAGGCAAGGGTTACAGGGGAACCGAGGACCAGAAAAATGGGAGCCACCATGGTGAGGGCCATGTGATCCACCATGTGGGCAGAGAAAAGCACGCGTCCGTAAACGGCGGGCGGACCGGACGTGATGTACATGAGCACCACCAGCCCGATGAGCCAGTTCACCGTTCGGAACCAGGACCACTTGTCGCCACGCTTACGCACCTTGACGATGCCAAGGATGTAGGAAACGGCACCGAACAGGGCGACGCCCACCCACAGCCAGTCAAAGCGCCACTCAGTCAACCAGCGTTCCGGTGTGAGCTCAGGTGGGAGCTCGTAGCCGGAAAGGATGAACGACGGCGAAGCGTCGGGTGCATACGTGGTTGGCTGCGGCGGCGCTGAGCGTCCGAGCGCAACGGCGAGTCCCGACGTCGCGCCCATCACCAGCAGCTCCACCAAAACCAGCTGCCATAGCACCCGGCGAGCAGACATGGAACCGCTCTTCCCAAGCTGCGGGATAACCCACTGGCGGTGCATGAAGCCGATACCACCCAGCACCAGCGTGGCTAGGGACTTGGCGACAATGAGCTGGCCATAGGCGGAGCCGAAAAGGTCAGCAGGGTTAGTCACACGGATGGCGGCGTTGATCACCCCGGAAGCGAACACCAGGACGAAGGCGAAACCGGCCAGCGACGAGAAGCGACGCAGCGTTTGCTCGGTGATGTCCGGCGTTCCCTTGCTCCGGGAACCCGTGAGAATGCCGGAGAGGACCGCCAGCATGATGATGCCGCCAACCCAGGTGGACACACCCACCAGGTGGAGGCCCAGGGAGTTAATGGCGCCTTCATGGTCGCTGGAGCTGGAGGAGTGGCCAATCAGGGCGGTAGGAATCAGGCCGATCAGGGCCAACAGGAGCGTGAACGCCAGGCCTGTCAGCGACCTCACGCCGAACAACGCAGTGGTGACAACGGCGGCAATGATGGTGACCGCGAGCCAGGCCTTGCCGGTCTCGATGTCTGTCATGAAGTAGACCAAGGAACGTGTGAACTCCGCGTCCCCGGAGAGCCCCTGTCCTGCGACATCTGCGTACGTCAGGACGAGGACCGCCACTGCGGATAATGTCCAGGCTGCGCCTGCTGCCGCCGCAACGGCCAAGGCCCGAGCGAAGGCCGGATGTTCGGGGGCGTCAAGGTCCTTTTCACGGGACCGGGATCCGCCGATGTTCTTAGGCAGGATGCCCACAGCAAAGATCAGGCCGCCAACTACCGTTGCTACTGACACGTTGTGGACGGCTTTTGCGATGGGGAGGCCCCACCGGACCAATTCACCGGGATCGGAAACCTGCCGCGCAGCTGAGGCGCCGGAGAAGATGAGGGCCGCTGCGAGTGCCAGGAACAGCACCGCCAGACCGGCCAGTTGCCACGGCAAGGAAATGCCCGCGGCAGCAGTGCCTCCCCGCGCTCCCGGTTTGGGAGCAGGCGAAGGGGCAGTAGCGGAGCTTCTTGCTGATGGCACTTATCCATTGTCCGCTACCTGCCGCCGGGCTGCGAATCGGGAAGGCGCTATGTGGATTAACTCAAAGCAGAAGGGACGGCAACCTCGCGGTTGCCGTCCCTTCAAGGCTTTCGCCGAAGAGTAATTACTTCTTCTTGGCGACAGCTGCCTTCAGCTTGGAGCCAGCGGTCAGCTTGACGCTGTGGCCGGCTGCGATCTGGATGGTTTCGCCGGTCTGCGGGTTGCGGCCGGTGCGAGCTGCACGGTCGGTGCGCTCAACTGCGAGCCAGCCCGGGATGGTGATCTTTTCGCCAGCGGCGACAGAAGTCTCGAAAACTTCGAACAGTGCATCGAGCACGGAGTTGACTGCTGCCTGGCTGGTGCCAGCCTTGCCTGCTACCTCTGCAACGAGTTCACTACGGTTCTTAGCCATTTACGTCCTCCTGGACTCATACGTTTTTGAGCTTTCAAGCGGAATGCGAGCAAGCCACTGTTCGAAAACTTACCAGCTTGGGCTGGCATGGCCAGCAAATTCCGCGTGTTTCCGCGCCTTTTTGACCAAAATCACCGGAATTTCGGGGTTTTTAGGGGTGCTTTACGCCCTTGGCGTACCCTACGGCTTTGGCGTCAGGCGCAAGCAGGCACTCCGCTGGCCTCCGCAACTAGAACAAAATGCGTTGGAACAACACATGGTCCTGCCACTCACCGGCGATTTGGAGGTAGGACGGCGCCACCCCAATTCGCTCGAAGCCGGACCGTTTCAGCACCGCTTGGGAGGCTGCGTTGTGGGCCAGCGTAGCGGCCTGAATGCGATGGAGGCCGAGTTCGTCAGCAGCCATACTCACGACGGCGGCTACCGCACCGGACGCTACGCCCTTGCCGGTGCACAACTCATCCACCCAGTAGCCGAGGTTGGCATTCAAGAAGGGCCCGCGGACAATACCGGAGAGGGTGATCATCCCCAATATTTTCTGTCCAGCGGTCAAAAACCAAGGCACCTCCGTGCCTTGTTCATAGAGGTCCAGCTTGCCCTTTAATACCGCCGTCTGACCCGCGGTACTGAAGAACTCGTCATCCCGGGCTGGTTCCCAGGGTGCCAGGTGCTCACGGTTCCGCCGGTAGGCAGCGGCCAGGGAGGACGCGTCAGAAATTTCCAGCGGACGCAGGAGGAACTGAGCGGCGTCTCCGCCCGCTGATGCAATGTCCAGGTTTCGCGTGAGACTCATCCCTGGACTCTACCGGCGGTCGCCCGCGGCGATTGCGCACGATTCAGCGGAGTGATAGCTTTCCCGTGATCGTGCTTTTCGACAGGAGGTGAGACCCATGAACGCAGTATCCACACTGGGCGCTCCCCTGTCCATGATCCCGCGACTGAGTTAGTCGCCACTGGGAGCGCCGAACAGGCAATTCGCGAAAGGCGCCTCCCATGAACACAACTCCTTCTTCTTTACACGTCCCTGCACCGTCCTATCGGCAGGATTCCGATCAGCTGGTGTCTCACCAGCCCCACCCGGCTATTGACGCCTCACAAAGAGTGCCCACTGGCGAGCGGGCGCTGATCCTAGGTGGCGGCGGGTCCACAGGCAACGCATGGCTGATCGGCGTCGTCGCTGGACTTTTCGACGCCGGGTTGGACGTAACCGCTGCGGACCTCACCGTTGGCACGTCCGCCGGTTCGACGGCGGCGGCCCAGTTGGTGGGGGCAACTCCACCCGAGCTCTTTGATGCCGTCCTTGCCGCGGCCCCGCGGAAGCCCGCGGCGATGCCCGGAGTCAACCCTGGCGCCGACTCCGCGCCTGCCAATCACGCCGGCGGGAGGAACGGAGCCCGCGCTGTGACCGACCATATGGAACGAACCGGAAAAATCCTGGAGGACTCCACGGACATGGCCGATATGAGACGCCGCATGGGTGCCGCGGCTCTGGACATGGCCGAGGCGATGGAAGGCCCCAGTGCACGCTGGCGACAAACCGTTGCTGCCCGACTACTCCATCAGGAGTGGCCGGAACGATTAGTGCTCCTCACAGCGGTTGACGCCCGCACCGGTGAACCGGTGGTGTTCGACCGCCGTAGCGGAGTGGAGTTGGTTGACGCTGTGGCCGCCAGCTGTGCCAGTGGGTTCGCTTACGGCATCGGCAGCAATCACTATATCGACGGCGGCTACCGGTCCAATGCCGATAACGCCGACCTCGCGGCCGGGTACAGCCGCGTGCTGGTGCTCTCACCCTTTGGAGGGAGGACACGGACTCCCCTGGAATGGGGCATGCACTTATCCGCACAAGTAGATGAACTCCGCCGCAGCGGCAGCCGGGTTGAAACGGTCTTCCCGGACAGCGAGGCTGAGCACCTGTTTGGCGTCAACGCGATGGATCTCTCGCTCCGGCCGGCAGCTGCCCAAACCGGCTTCAATCAGGGCAAAGCCTTGGCCAGTCCGCTCAGCGCGTTCTGGCGCTGACCCGTCGCATGTCAGCTGCGACTGGGTTCCTTCAACCGCCAGTCGCGGCTGCGTACCCGGCCGTGTTCGTGGGTGGTTTTGGTTGTTAAATGCGAAGGGCCCCAGCCGGTGGCTGGGGCTCTTCTTAATTTGTGTCCGGCGGTGTCCTACTCTCCCACACCCTCCCGGGTGCAGTACCATCGGCGCTGTGGGTCTTAGCTTCCGGGTTCGGAATGGGACCGGGCG
>Ga0247742_10000210_pt1 | contig 50074 bp, 34 predicted proteins | sample UWRJL208509C2_FD_180944 | JGI IMG/M metagenome (GOLD analysis project Ga0247742, IMG submission 180944) | Plant litter microbial communities from Arlington Agricultural Research Station in Wisconsin, United States - UWRJ-L208-509C-2 | ecosystem: Environmental > Terrestrial > Plant litter >...
GGTGAAGGCTTTAGCGGCGACGGCCGCCTGCGAGATGTGCTTCTTCATGGCTCACTGCCTTTCCGGACGACCTCTCCGGACGGGCGCGAGCGGCTCTCAGCTGGCAGCTGAAGGCGTGCGCGCCGGCGCGGAGCCGACGTTCGGTTTCCGGGTAATCGTGACGGCGGACGGCGAAAGCCGCGCCGTAGAGTCTATGTCGCTGTTCATGCCTGCGGCAGTTTGCCGTCAGCCCGTTTCAGATTGCTTTCAGTAGCGTCGAGCGAGCGCGGAACGGTGATCGTGCGCTTGGCCGGGGAGGCCTCGTTGGCACGACGACGGGCGAGAGCGAAAGCGAGACGGCGGCCGAACATGCGCGGACCGGTCTTTTCGAGTTGGATGTACATGGCTCAATCCTCGAATAACGGAAGCTCGCGAGCTTCCGACGAGGAGAGCCGGACTTTCCCTAGCGGAGGAAAGCGCCGACAGACCGGGTGCGGTCGCCGCGGGCGATGAGTTTTGCCAGCGCCGGGCTCCGATGCGAGCGGAAGCCGGCGCGTCGACTAGGGTAGACGTCCATAAGCCTGGATAAGCTAAGAAGGGTGCCACCGCACGATAAGAGCGGAGCGGTAGCCCGGGAATTGTCGCGCCGCAGCGAGGATCGGTCAAGCACCAAGAGCCGTCCTGCGAGCTCTTCGTAGGAGCCGATTTATCAGGGGACCTCGGCGGTGGGCCTTCCATCCGTGATCCCCGCCTCGTACTCCCGGGCCTCGCCCATCAGCCAGTCGCGGAACCGGGTCACGCCGCTGTGCGCCTCGGACCGCTTGGGATAAACGAGGTAATAGGCCTCGGCCACCCGCAGGCGCTCCTTGCACAGCACCGTGAGCGCCCCGCACTCGATCAGCGAGCGGGCCATGACGAGCCGTCCCAGCGCTACGCCCATGCCTTCCAGGACGGCACGCTGGAGATGCTCCGTGTTATCGAACCGGGCGACATAGCGCGAGGGCAGAGGCATGCCGAAGGCCTCGGCCCAATCGTTCCATCGACCCGAGGGGTCGCCGAGCAGCGGCCAGCCTTCCAGCGACGTGGTCGGCAGCCCACCCATCTTGCGAACCAGCGACGGGCTGGCAATCGGCACGATGTACTCGGCGAACAACTTGTCCGCCTTGGTTCGCGGCCATGAGCCCAACCCGTAGCGGAAGGCGACGTCGATGGTCGGCTCGCGATCGAAGTCCACGACCGACACGGACGAAGACAGGCTGAGCTCCAGTTCCGGATGCGCACCCACCAGCCGGGGAAGGCGCGGGACCAGCCAGCTCGACGCAACCGAAGGCAACACGCTGAGGGTGACGGTGTCCTGGTGACGGCTCGCATAGCGATTGAGCGCGTGCTCGATACCATCGAAATGGTGGCCGATCGAGTCGAGCAGGTTATTACCGTCGGCGGTCAGCGTGACACCGCGCGGCCCGCGATCGAACAACGAGCGATCGAGACGCTCCTCGAGATGGCGGATCTGGTGGCTCAGCGCACTCACCGTGAGGTTGAGCTGCTCCGCGGCGAGCGACAGCTTGCCGGTCCGGGCGACCAGGACGAACCCCTGTAGCTGACCGAGCGGCAAGCGAGACATGTGAAAAATCCTCAAGTCCAGGTTGCAAACATATCGCTTTTTGGTGGCCTGCGGAACGGGCACCCTTAACTCCACCGATAGTCGCAAGGGGTTGCGACTCCATCCGCAAGGAGTACGTCATGGCTTCGATCTTTACCGGCCTCGCTTTCATGCATGGCCACATCGTCGACCGCGAACTCGTCTTCCGCCTTGGCCGCGACGAACTCGTCGCCGAGGGTGGCGCGGGCTCGAAGCGGGCAGCGCCAACGCCCCGCACGGTTGAGCGTAAAGCATCACCGGAGGTTCCTGCCTGCCCCGCCTGCGCTACCTGCTGAGCGATCGGCCGACCGATACATCGCCTGAACCTTGCGTGCTTCAAAATAGGGGTTTCCGCCTATTCCGGAGAGACGCATGACGCTTCGCCCCCTTGGCCGTTCATCCTTGCAGGTCGCCCCGCTCGCCTTTGGCGGCAATGTTTTCGGCTGGAGCGCGGACGAGCCGCGCTCATTCGAACTCCTCGATGCCTTCGTCGACCACGGCTTCAACCTGATCGACACAGCGGATGTATACGAGGCCTGGGTACCGGGCAACGAAGGCGGCGAGTCCGAAACCATCATCGGCAACTGGTTGAAAAAGAGCGGCAAGCGCGACCGCGTCGTCATAGCGACCAAGGTCGGAAAGTGGGCGCGTTACCCAGGACTGTCTCCCACCAACATCAAGGAAGCGGTGGAGGATTCGCTGCGCCGCCTGAAGACCGATTACATCGACCTGTACCAGTCGCACGAAGACGACGCGAAGGTGCCGCTCGAAGAGACCTTGCGCGCCTTCGACGACCTGGTGAAGGCCGGCAAAGTGCGTGTCATCGGCGCGTCCAACTACAGTGTCAATCGCCTCGCGGATGCCGTCGCCACCAGTGCCTCGAAATCGCTCGCGCGTTATGAGTCGCTACAGCCCGAGTACAACCTGATGGACCGCGCGGGCTTCGAGGCAGGCTTGCAGCCGCTTTGCGTCAAGGAAGACATTGGCGTGATCAGCTACTACTCGCTGGCCAGCGGCTTCCTCAGCGGCAAGTACCGCAGTGAGGCCGATCTGGACAAGAGCAAGGTGCGCGGTGGCACGGTGAAGAAGTATCTCGATGCGCGCGGCAATCGCGTGCTCGGGGCGCTCGACGAGATTGCCGAGGCGCATGCGGCGAAGCCCGCCCAGGTCGCACTGGCCTGGGTGATGGCGCAGCCGGCGATCAGCGCGGCAATCGCCAGTGCGACCACCGTCGAGCAGCTGGACGAACTGGCGAAGTCGGCCGCGCTCGCATTGAGCGCGGCCGAACTGAAGAAGCTCGGCGAAGCCAGCGCCGTGTGATCGCCTGCGTGCGCACTGCGTAGGAGCCGATACATCGGCTCCTACGACGGCGGTGCTGGGTCAGCGTGACGCCAGCAGTGTGGCGATGGCTCGGTTGAACGTGGGGCTCGGACGCATCGCCGCGCTGACCAGGGCCATGTCCGGGTGGTAGTAACCCTTGATCTCCACCGGCTTGCCCTGCGCACCGTTCAGCTCACCGATGATGGTCGCCTCGTTGTCCGCCAGTTCCTTCGCCACGGCGGTGAACCGGGCTTTCAGGTCGGCATCGTCGTTCTGCGCGGCGAGTGCTTCGGCCCAGTACATCGCCAGGTAGAAGTGGCTACCGCGGTTGTCGATCTCACCGACCTTGCGCGCCGGGGACTTGTTGCTGTCGAGGAAACGGCCGTTGGCCACATCGAGCGTCTTCGCGAGCACGCGCGCGTGCTTGTTGTCGTAGCGCTCACCGAGGTGTTCGAGCGATGCCGCCAGCGCGAGGAACTCGCCAAGCGAATCCCAACGCAGGTAATCCTCTTCGACGAACTGCTGGACGTGCTTCGGCGCCGAACCGCCCGCGCCGGTTTCGAACAGGCCACCACCGGCCATCAACGGCACGATGGAAAGCATCTTCGCCGAGGTGCCGAGCTCCATGATCGGGAACAGGTCGGTCAGGTAATCACGCAGCACGTTGCCGGTGACCGAGATGGTGTCCTCGCCCTTGCGGATACGCTCCAGCGACAGCTTCGTCGCCGCCACCGGATCGAGGATGCGGATGTCCAGACCGCTGGTGTCGTGATCCTTGAGGTAGCGCTCGACCTTGGCGATCACCTGCGCATCGTGGGCGCGATGCTTGTCCAGCCAGAATACGGCCGGCGTCGCCGAGAGGCGCGCACGCTGTACGGCGAGCTTCACCCAATCCTGGATCGGTGCGTCCTTGGTCTGGCACATGCGCCAGATGTCACCCGTCTCGACGGCGTGTTCGAAGACGATGCTGCCGTCATCGGCGACGACGCGAACCTTGCCGTCTGCCGACATCTGGAAGGTCTTGTCGTGCGAACCGTATTCCTCGGCCTTCTGTGCCATCAGGCCGACATTGGGCACGCTGCCCATCGTCGCCGGATCGAATGCGCCATGCGCGATGCAGTCCTCGATCACCGCCTGGTACACGCCCGCGTAGGAGCGATCCGGGATGACGGCCTTGGCATCCTGCAGCTTGCCTTCGCCATTCCACATACCACCGGAGTCACGGATCATCGCCGGCATGGACGCATCGACGATCACGTCGCTGGGCACGTGCAGGTTGGTGATGCCCTTGTCGGAGTTGACCATGGCCAACGCCGGGCGGTGCGCGTATTCGGCCTTGAGGTCGGCTTCGATCGGCGCGCGCGTGGCGGCATCGAGCTTGTCGAGGCGCGCGTAGAGGTCGCCGATGCCGTTATTGGCGTCGAAACCGACCTGCTTGAGCGCGTCGGCGTGCTTGCCCAGCACGTCCTTATAGAATTCGCGCACGACGATGCCGAACATGATCGGGTCGGAGACCTTCATCATGGTGGCCTTCAGATGCAGCGAGAAGAGCACACCCTTGGCCTGTGCATCGGCGATCTGCGCATCGATGAAGCTGGCGAGGGCCTTCTTGCTCATCACCGCGGCGTCGACGATCTCGCCCGCCTTGACCGCGACCTTGTCCTTCAACACCTTCACGCTGCCATCGGCCGCGGTGAATTCGATGCGCAGGCTACCCGCCTTTTCCAGCGTGGCCGACTTCTCGCTGCCGTAGAAATCGCCACCGTCCATGTGCGAGACATGCGACTTCGATTCGCTCGACCACTTGCCCATGCGGTGCGGGTGCTTGCGCGCGAAGTTCTTCACCGAAAGCGGCGCGCGACGATCGGAATTGCCTTCGCGCAGCACGGGGTTCACGGCGCTGCCCATGGCCTTGCCATAGCGCGCATTCGTGTCCTTCTGCTCGTCGGTGGAGGGGGCGTCGACGTAATCGGGCAGCTTGTAACCCTGCGACTGGAGTTCGCGGATCGCGGCCTTCATCTGCGGCACGGAGGCGCTGATGTTGGGCAGCTTGATGATGTTGGCGTCCGGCGTCGTCGCCAGGGCGCCGAGTTCCGCCAGGTGATCGCCGATCTTCTGGGCGTCGGTGAGGTAATCCGGAAACTGCGAGAGGATGCGGCCGGCGAGCGAGATATCACGCGTCTCGACAGCGACGCCGGCGATGCCGGCGAAGGCCTCGATGATCGGCAGGAACGACGCCGTAGCGAGGAACGGCGCCTCGTCGGTGAGGGTGTAGATGATCTTGGGCGAGCTGGACATGATTCGGCGAGCCTTATGCTTGAGTGGGCCAGGTCATGGGGCCCGCCGGCGCAAGCCTCAAGGGCGCACCGGCGAGCGGGAAACCGGACCATTGTGGCGCGGATGGCGGCAGGCGGGAAAGCCGCTGCGCAGCAATGCAGTTATGCCGCGGGGGCACAGGGCGCCCGGGGGGCTGCGTTGTGGGCTCTCCTTTATGGGCCCTGCTTTGTGTGGGAGCCGATTTATCGGCGATGGGGCTGCGGCATTGCCGCTCCGTTGGCTTTTCGCCGCTGAAGCGGCTCCCACATTTATCTGTTCGCCGATGAATCGGCTCCTACCGAGCGCTCAGGCGCAGGAGGCGCGCTTCGCGGCGGCGGGCCTTGCGGGCTTTCCAGCGCTCCGACAGGCAGGCGAAAATCACGTACAGCGCCGGGGTCGAAAGCAGGGTCAGGCTCTGCGAAATGATCAGGCCGCCGATCATCGCGATACCCAGCGGGCGACGCAGCTCGGAGCCTTCGCCCAGGCCGATGGCCAGCGGCAGCGCGGCGAGGATCGCGACCATGGTGGTCATCATGATCGGGCGGAAACGGACCAGGCAGGCCTCGCGGATCGCTTCCCGGGAGTTCAGGTGATGCTCGCGCTCGGCGACGAGGGCGAAGTCGATCATCATGATCGCGTTCTTCTTCACGATGCCGATGAGCAGGACCAGCGCGATCATCGCCACCACCGATAGCTCGGTATCGGTGATGACCAACGCCGCCAGCGCGCCGACACCGGCTGCCGGCAGCGTGGAAAGAATCGTTACCGGATGGATCAGGCTCTCGTAGAGCATGCCCATCAGCAGGTAGACGACGATGATCGCGGCCAGGATCAGCAGCGGCATGTCGCTCTGCGACTGCTGGAAGCGCCTGAAGTCGCTGCCTGCATCGAGGCGGATGTCGCCCGGCATACGCATGCCGTTGATCGTCTTCTGGATGATCTCCATCGCCTCGCCCATGCTCACGCCGGGCGCCAGGTTGAAGCTCACGCCCATGCTCGTGTACTGGTCCTCGTGCACGATCTGGGTCGGTGCGAGGCCCGGCACCTGCTTGGTCACCGCCGTCATGGGCACCATGGCACCGGAATCCGCTTTCACGTAGATCTGGTTCAACGACTCCGGCGTGGCCGCCATCTGCGGCAAGGCATTGACGATGACGCGGTACTGGTTGATGTCCGAGTAGATCGTCGACACCGCGCGCTGACCGAAGGCGTTGTACAGCGCGCCGTCGATGTTGCCGATGGAGACGCCGAGGCGCCCCGCCGTATCGCGATCGATCACGATGTTCTGGCGCAGGCCGGCGGCGTCGATATCGCTGCCGACGTCCTTGAGCATCTTGTTCTTCTTCAGCGCGTCGACCAGTTTCGGCAGCCACTCCTGCAATTCGGCGACATCGTTACCCTTGAGCGATACCGAATACTGGCCACCCTGAGAGGTGCCACCACCACCGCCGGTGGGGAGGTCCTGGATCGGGCGCAGGCGCAGGTTGAGGTCGGGGTATTTATTGGCCTTGGCCGAAATACGGTCGAGCGCGTCGAAGGTGGTGTCCTCACGGCCATCCGCGACGGTCTTGAGCTCGATATTGAACGAGCCCGTCGAACCGGTACGACTCGTACCGAGACGGGAGCCCACCGATTTCACGTCCGGATCGGCAAGCAACATCTCGGTAAGACGAGCCTGGCGCGACTTCATCTCGCCGAACGATACGGTCGAGCTGGCCGTGGCGCGCGCGGCCATCAGGCCGGTGTCCTGCGGCGGGAAGAAACCACCCTTGACCATGCCGGCGAGCACGAAGGTGATACCGACCAGCACCAGCGGCGTGAGCGCCATCAGCAACGCATGGCGCAACGACCAATCCAGCGCACGGCGATAGACACCGATCAGTCGCTCCTGCCCGCGCTCCAGCGCGCGACCCAGCCTCGACTCGGGCTTGTCGTTCTTGTGCGCCGTGAGGAAATGGCCGCAGAGCGACGGCGTCAGCGTGAGCGAGACCAGGGCCGAGACCACGATCGCAGCGACCAGGGTGACCGTGAATTCCTTGAAGAACATGCCGGTGATGCCACCGGCAAAGAGCAGGGGGATGAACACCGCGATGAGTGAGGCGGTGATCGACACGATGGTGAAGCCGATTTCGCGCGCGCCGAGCAACGCGGCCTCGAATCGGGAAAGACCTTCGTCCATGTGCCGGATGACGTTCTCGATGACCACGATCGCATCGTCGACGACGAAGCCGATCGCGATCACCAGCGCCAGCAGGGTCAGGTTGTTCAATGTGTAGCCGAAGCAATACATGGCCACGAACGCGCCTGCCAGCGACAAGGGTACGGCGAGGCCGGCGATGACGGTGGGTGCGAGGCGGCGCAGGAACAGCGCCATCGTCATGATCACCATGCCGAGGCTGATCAGCAGGGTCGCCTGCACCTCGTGCAGTGAGGCGCGGATGGTCGGCGTACCGTCGAAGAACGAATGCAGTTTGACGCCGGCCGGCAGCCAGGCCTGCATGGTCGGGATCTGCGCCTTGATGCGGTCGACGGTCTCGATGACGTTCGCGTCCGACTTGCGGTACACGTACATCAGGATGCCGGGCTTGCCGTTGAACCACGCGGCCTGGTACGCGTCCTGCTGGCCGTCGTACACGTGCGCGATGTCGGACAGACGGATAGGCACGCTGTTCTTGACCGCGATCACCAGCTTGCCGAAGTCGTCGGCCGTATGCAGGGAGTCCGTCGCGGTCACGGCGATGTTGCTGTAGCCGTCGGTGAGGAAGCCCTGTGGCGAGGTGACGTTGGCGGCGGTGAGCGCATTACGCAACTGGTCCGGCGACAGGCCCATGGCGTTGAGCGCGCGCAGGTTGACGTCCACGCGAATCGCCGGCGTGGCGCTGCCGGCGATGTCCACCGAGGCGATGCCCTCCTGCTGGCGAAGGCGCTGCGCGAGGATCGAGTCGGCCACGTTGTACAACTCGGTCGGCGCGACCGTGTCCGAGGTCAGCGCCAGCACGATCACCGGATCGTCGTTAGGGTTGGCCTTCTGGTACGAGGGCGCATTGAGCAGGCCTGCGGGCAGGTCCGGCTGGGCCGCGTTGATCGCCGACTGCACGTCGCGCGCGGCGGCGTCGATGTTGGTCCCGTTCTGGAAGAACAGCAGGACGAAGGTACTGCCCTCGGAACTGTTCGAACGCATCGACTCCACGCCAGGCACCTGACCCAGGTGGCGCTCCAGGGGTGCGGCGACGGTGGAGGCCATCGTGCTCGCGTCGGCACCGGACTGCTGTGCCTGGACGAAGATCGCGGGGAACTGGATGTTCGGTAGCGCGGCGACGCCGAGCAGGGAGTAACAGATCATGCCGACGACAAAGAGCCCGATGGCGAGCAACGTCGTGCCGATGGGTCGGCGGATGAACGGGCCGGAAATATTCATGCAGTGGGACGGCTTTTCTCGTGCTGGATCGCGTCGATCGTCCCTGTATCAACGCGTATCCCGGAAAAAGGTTTCGCCGGGCGGCGAACCGTCCGGCGAATGAGGGTGGTGCGGTCTCCCCCGGCGACGCTTCGCATCAGGAAGCGGGCCGGGCATCTGCCAGCAATAGCTCTCGTCGCGCCTTGCGCTCCGCCAGCCAGTCGGAGAATCGCTCCATGTAGAGGTAGATCACCGGCGTGGTGTAGAGGGTGACCAGCTGCGAAAGCAACAGGCCGCCGACGATCGACACACCCAGCGGCTTGCGCAGTTCCGAACCGATGCCGGTGCCGAGGGCCAGCGGCAAGGCGCCGAGCAGCGCCGCCGCGGTGGTCATCATGATCGGGCGGAAACGCAGCAGGCAGGCGCGGCGGATCGCTTCCTGCGCATTCAGCCCGGTGCGTTTCGCCTCGATCGCGAAGTCGATCATCATGATCGCGTTCTTCTTCACGATACCGATCAGCAACACGATACCGACGATGCCGTCGACCGAGAGGGTCATGCCGCACATCAGCAGGGCGAGCAGCGCGCCGACGCCGGCCGGCGGCAAGGTGGAGATGATCGTCAGAGGGTGGATGTAGCTCTCGTAGAGCACGCCCAGCACGATGTAGATGACGATGATCGAGGCCAGCAGCAGGAGCACTTCGTCACCGACCGACGAGGAGAACTCCGCGGCTTTGCCGATGAACTGACCGCGCACCTGCGGCGGGAAGTCGAGCTGTTTCTCGACCTCGTGGATCGCTGCGACTGCCTCGGACAGCGATTCGCCCTTCGCGAGGTTGAACGAGATCGTCACCGCCGGCAGCTGCTGCAGATGGGTGACCACCAGCGGCGCACTGGTCACGACGGAACTGGCCAGCGCGGTGATCGGAATCGTGCCGCCACCGCCGACCTGGAAGCCGACGTTACCGGTGTTGCCGATACCGGCCGGCGTGGCCGAGTTGCTCGATGCCAGCTGGCCGAAGCTCGTGGCGTTCGAGCCGGTGAGCGCGCCGTTGCCGTTGCCGCGCACGGTCAGCTTGTTGAGCAGATCCGAGCTGGTGCGGAACTCGGGCGAGACTTCCATCACCACGCGGTACTGGTTCAACTGGGTGAAGATGGTCGAGATCTGGCGCTGGCCGAAGGCGTCGTACAAGGTGTCGTCGATCGTCTGCACCGGCACGCCGAGGCGGCTGGCACTGTCGCGATCGATGGTCAGCTTCAGCGCTGTGCCCTGGTCGGCAAGGTTGTTGTCGACATCCGACAGCTCCTTGCGCTTGCGCAGGGCCGAAGTCATCTGCTGCGCGTAGCCGGCGAGTTCCGTGGAGTTCACGTCGGACAGCGAGTACTGGTACTCGGTCGCCGAGACCTGGGTGTCCAGCGTCACGTCCTGCACCGGCTTCAGGTACAGCGCGACACCGGCGATGTTCTCCACGGTCTTCTGCAGGCGCGGCAGGAGTTCGTCGAGCGAGGCGCGATCGCCACGATCCTTCAGCACCAGGGACAGCTGGCCCTGGTTGAGCGTCGGGTTGATCGAACCCGCACCGATGAAGGCGGCGACACCGGCGACCGCCGGGTCTTTCGCCAGCGCGTCGGCCACGGCCTTGGTGCGCTGTTCCATCTGCGGGAAGGCCACGTTCTGGTCGGCCTGGACCACGGCCGTGATCAGGCCGGTGTCCTGCTCGGGCAGCAGGCCCTTGGGAATGATGATGTAGAGCACCACGGTCAGCGCCACCGTGAGCGCGGCGACGACCATGGTCAGCGGACGATGATCGAGCACCCAGTCCAGGCTGCTGCCGTAACCGTCGACGATGCGCGACCAGGTGGTGTGCTTGCCCGAGGCGGATGCATGCTCGTGCGCGTCTTCTGCGTCCGGCAGCTCGTCGGCCTTGAGCAGGTAGGCGCACATCATCGGGGTGAGGGTCAGCGAGACCAGCATCGAGATGGCGACGGCGATCGTCAGGACCCAGGCGAACTCGTGGAACAGACGACCGGTTACACCCGGCATCAGCAACAGCGGCAGGAACACCGCGATCAGCGAGACGGTCAGCGACAGGACGGTGAAGCCGATTTCCTTCGCACCGATTTCCGCTGCGGTCTTGGCGTCGTGGCCCTGCTCGATATAGCGGACGATGTTCTCGATCATCACGATCGCATCGTCGACGACGAAGCCCGTGGCCACCGCGAGCGCCATCAGCGAGAGGTTGTCCAGCGACATGCCGGCGAAGGCCATCACGCCGAACGTACCCACCAGCGACAGCGGCACGGCGACCGACGGAATGACCGTCGCCCACAGGCGGCGAAGGAAGACGAAGATCACCGCGACGACGAGGAAGATCGTCAGGATGAGGGTGAACTGGACGTCCTCGACCGAGGCGCGGATGGTGATGGTCCGATCGGAGAACACCTTCAGGTGGACGTCGGCTGGCAGCACCTTCTGCAGGTCGGGAATGGTCTGCCGGATCTGCTGCACCGTCTGCACGATGTTCGCACCGGGCTGCCGGCGGATGTCGAGCAGTACGGCGGGCTTGCCGTTCGCCCAGGCGGCGAGCTGGTCGTTCTCGACACCGTCGATCACGTTGGCGACATCGGAAAGGCGCACGGGTGCGCCGTTCTTGTACGCGATGATGGTGCCCTTGTACTCGGCCGCATCGGCCAGCTGGTCGTTGGTGCCGATGCTGTAGGACTGGGTCTTGCCGTTGAGCGTGCCCTTGGGCGCGTTGACGTTGGCCTGCGTGAGCGAGCTGCGCACGTCCTCCATGGTCAGGCCGAGATTGGCCAGCTGCGCCGGGTTGATCTGGATGCGCACGGCCGGACGTACGTTACCGGCGATCGAGACCAGGCCCACGCCCTGAACCTGCGCCAGCTTCTGCGCGATGATCGAGTCGGCGTAGTTGTTCACGTCGCGCAGCGGCAGGCTGTCCGAGGTGAGCATGAGGGTCATGATCGGCGCGTCGGCCGGGTTCACGCGATTGTAGACAGGCGGATACGGCAGGTTGTTCGGCAGCGTGCCGCGCGCCTGGTTGATCGCCGCCTGCACGTCCTGCGCGGCGACGTCGATGTCGCGATCCATGGCGAACTGCAGCACGATCGTCGACAGGCCCGCCGACGAATCCGAACTCATCGAGGTCAGGCCGGAAATCTGGCCGAAGTTACGCTCGAGCGGCGTCGTGACCAGGGCGGCCATCGTCGTGGCGCTGGCACCCGGATACTGCGTGGTGACGACCATGCTCGGCGCACTGATCTCCGGCAGCGCCGACACCGGTAGCTGGCGGTAGCCGAGGATACCGAGCAACAGCACCGCCACCATCAGCAGCGAGGTTGCGATCGGTCGGCGAATGAAGAGTGTCGAAAAACCCACGTTTGTGTCCTGGTGTCGGGACCTTGCGGTCCGTGGGCGGCGCGTCCGTCATGGACACGCCGCGCGCTCTGTCAACCGCCGCGCTTGCCGCCCTGGCGACCCTGCTTGCCTGCCGTCTTCGACTTCTGCAGCTCTTCGGCGGTGGGTGCTTCGGGCACCTGGCCCGGCGCCAGCGGCTGGATCTTCGAACCCGGCTTGAGGCGGAACTGGCCTTCCGTGACCACCTTGTCGCCGACCTTCACGCCCTTGCTGAGCATGACGTGGCTGTCGCCGACCTCGGTCGCGGTTTCCACCGCCTGCATCTTGACCGTGTTGTCGCCCTGCACGAGGTAGACGTAATCGCCGTCCGGACCACGCTGCACGGCCTGCGCAGGCACCACCAGACCGTTCTTCACCGTGCGCACCTTCAGCTGCACGTTGACGAACTGGCCCGGCCAGAGCTGGGTCTTTTCGTTATCGAACAGCGAGCGCAGGCGGAACGTGCCGGTGCTGGTGTCGATGGTGTTGTCGAGGACGTCCAGATGGCCCGTGGCGATGGCATGCGAATCGACGCGGTCGAGCGCGGAGACTTCCAGCGCGGAGAGCGAGCCGTCCGTCGTCGAGCCACGGACCAGGTCGAGGTTCTTCTCGGGCAGGTAGAACATGACGTAGATCGGGTGCAGCTCGGTGAGCGTCACGATCGCGTCCGTGGTGGCGACGATGTTGCCGGCGTCCACCGAGCGGATGCCGGCGAGGCCGTCGATCGGCGCGATGACCTTGGTGAAGCCGAGCTGCACCTGGGCGGCACGGATCGCGGCCTGGTCGGCGTTGGCGGTCGCCACGGCCTGGTCGAGGCTGTTCTTCAGGTTGTCCAGGTCCTGCTTGGACACGTACTGCTGGCCGCCCTTGCTGACCAGGTTGGTCGAGCGGTCGAGGTTGTTCTTGGCCGTGGCCGCGAGCGCCTGGTCCTGCTTGAGCTTGGCGACGGACTGGTCGTACTGGGACTGGATCGTGCGCGGGTCGATCTCCGCGATGACGTCGCCCTTCTTCACTTCCTGGCCTTCCTGGAAGTTGAGCTTCATCAGCTGGCCGCCCACCTGCGGGCGCACGGTGACCGTGTTACGTGCCTGCACGGTCCCGAGGGCCGTGAGGTACACCGGCACATCCTGCGTCGCCACGGGCACGACCGTGACCGGCACGGGCGGCTGGTCCTTACCCTGCCCCTCGCCGTTGGCCTGGGCACCCGCTGCGGCGTCGCCCCCCTTGGCATGATGGCTCCTGATAAGGAAGAAGCCCGCAATCAGCACGACCACAATGACGGCCAGCGCGATTTTCCAGAAACGCGACATGTAACACTCCCAGATGAATAACCGGTCGAAGGCACCGCTCCGACCGGGCGCGCCGTGCGCCATGGGGGGTTATACCCCCCGAAGGTTAAGGATCGACGGCGCCAATGTTAGGTGTTGGGGAACGGAATTGAACAATGCCGGTTGACAGGGGTCCCCCATGACTGACGGCATGTTTACCCCTTTCCGCATGAACCGTTCCAGCGCCGATCTCAAGACCGCTGACTCAAGCAAGGGTTCCGTTATACTCGCCCGGTTCGACGCCGCATCGCGGCCGCAGGCACGCCGGAGCCCGGGGAGGGGGACGGCACACCCAAATTCAGTGGAGTCAATGCGTGAGCGGTTCTCCGAGCAAGTCCGACCAGAACTTCATGCGTCAGTTCTCATTGCTGACCGCCGGCCTCAGCGTCCTCGCCGTCGTCCTGATGGTGCTGGCGTACATCATCTACAGCAATATCCCCAAGGACCAGGACCCCGCCGTCGCCAAGCGGACCGAGGCCCGGATCGCGCCCGTCGGTGCCGTATATGCCGGTGACACGGGCCGCGCCGCCATGCTGGCCGCCCAGGAAGCCGCCGCCAAGCTCGCTGCCTCGCAGGTGGCTTACGGCGGCAGCACCGACGGCAAGACGATCTACGACAACCTCTGCCACAGCTGCCATACGGCGGGCGTGGCCGGCGCACCGAAGGTCGGCGACAAGTCCGCCTGGGGTGCCCGCATCGCCGAGGGCATCGCCGTGCTGACCAAGCACGCGATCGAGGGCTACACCGGCCCGGACGGCAACCACATGCCGGCCAAGGGCGGCAATCCGTCCCTGACCGACGAGCAGGTCGGCAACACGGTGAAGTGGATGGTCGACCAGGCCAAGTAGGAGCCGATTCATCGGCGATCCCGCGGCGGCGGGCCAGTCTGAGGCGAGCACCCATTCGCCGATGCATCGGCTCCTACCGTAATCCCGCAAGCGACGAGCGCTGCACGACCCACTCGCGGGCGAAATCCCTCAGTTGCGGGAAGAACCGCTCGAAGGTCCCGCGCAGCATCGTGTCTTCGGAAAGAAGAAGCGGCATCGCCTCGGCGACCGGATTGGCGCGCGACAGACGCTGCGAGATACCGCCCAAGGCTTTGCCGATCGCCGCCGGCTCGATGTACCCGGCCGGGAGGTCGTTGGCGTCCATGTAGCCAAGGAAGCGCCTAAGCGAATCGGGGAGGATCGGCATCGCCGCGTGCATCTCCTCGCGCAGACCGGTCGAGAATTCGGCCAGGGGATGAGCAGACCACTTGGCGAAATCCCTTGCCAGGCAATGGTCGAACCACATATCCAGCAGGATGCCCGCGTAACGACGAAACGGCGCGGGCAGCCGCTCGCGCGCCGCGCGGACCTCGTCGTGGCTGTCGGTGAAGCCGTCGATCGCCCGGTGCAGGTAGATGCCGTCGCGCACACGCGGCGGCAAGGCCAGGTCAGGCGTGCCGCGAATGAAATCGCCCATCACGCCGCCCAGCCTCAGCGCCGCGTCGTCGCCCGCCAGCAGGGCGTGGGCCAGGACGTTCACGGGGCGGGTATCATGAAGGGCATGAGCGAACATCTATCTGAAGCGCCGGAGCGTTTTCCGGACGAGACCGCCAGCTTCGCGCTCGCGGGCCCCGCGGGCAAGCTGGAATGCGAAGCCCGGGCCGCCGACCCCGAGGTCGCCCGCAACGCCATCGCCGTCATCTGCCACCCCCTGTCCACCGACGGCGGCAGCATGCGCAACAAGGTCGTGACGATGATCGAGCGCTCGCTGCGCGAAGCCGGCGTCGACACGGTCATCTTCAACTTTCGCAGCGTGGGCGGATCCGAAGGCGAGTTCGACAGCGGTCACGGTGAAAGCGACGACCTCGCCGCCGTGGTCGCCTGGGCGCGCAAGACGCGCCCCGGTGCGGCGTTGTGGCTGGCGGGATTCTCCTTCGGCAGCTACGTCACGCTGCGCAATGCCGTAAGCCTTGGCGCCGAGGCGCTGATCAGCGTCGCGCCGCCCGCCGCGGGCCGTGGCTGGGACTTCGGTCCGCTGGACCTGCCCACCTGCCCGTGGCTGGTCGTGATGGGCGATGCCGACGAGATCGTCGAGCCGCAGGCCGTCTACGACTGGATCGACAGCCTGCCGGAGGATCGTCGTCCGCAGTTGATCCGGATGGAAGACACCAGTCACTTCTTCCATCGCCGCCTGATGGACCTGCGCGGTGCGATCAAGCACGCGGTGAAGGACTGGTTGCCGGGACCCCGCCCCACATGAACTGCACGGAATCGACACCGGGCGAGCGCTACCGCGACGGTATCGCCGGCCATCGCTGGGAATCCGATCCCGCGCAGTTGCCCGTCATCGCCGAGTTCGACCGCCTGCATGCCGCGCTCTGCGCACCGGAGCCGCCGGCATCCGGTCTTTTCGGCCGCCTGCGCAACATGCTCGGCAGCGAACCCCGCAAGGCCGTTCCGGGCCTTTACCTCTGGGGCAGCGTCGGTCGCGGCAAGACCTTCCTGATGGATCTGTTCGTCTCGAGCCTCGCGCCGGGCCTGGCCCTGCGCCGCCACTTCCATCGCTTCATGCTGGAGGTGCACGCCATGCTGCGCGAACTCGGCGAACGGCAGAATCCGCTCGACGAAGTCGCCGATCGCCTGGCCGCGAAGTGTCGCGTGCTCTGCCTGGACGAATTCCTCGTGTCCGACATCGGCGATGCGATGATCCTCGCCGGCCTGCTCGATGGCCTGTTCGCTCGCGGCGTGACCCTCGTCACCACGTCGAACACACCGCCTTCGGGCCTCTACAAGGGTGGCCTGCAGCGTGCCCGCTTCCTGCCGGCGATCGCCGCGATCGAAGCCCAGTGCGTCGTGCACGAAATGATTTCGCCCCGCGACTGGCGCCTGCGCGCCCTGTCCCAGGCATCGGTGTACATGGTGCCCCCGGGCGCGGAGGCCGAACGTTCGCTTGCCCGTATCTTCGGCGGCCAGGCGCAGGGCGACGTGGTGGACGGTGGTTCGATCGTGCTGAACAGCCGCGAGATCCCCGTGCGCAAGCGCGCCGACAACATCGTCTGGTTCGATTTCACCGCGCTGTGCGAAGGGCCGCGCGCCGTTGCCGATTACATCGAGCTGGCCCGCACCTTTCCCACGGTCATCGTCTCCAACGTGCCCCAATTCACCGTCTACTCGGAAAACGAAGCGAAACGCTTCGTCCTTCTGGTCGACGAGTTCTACGACCGGCACGTCAAGCTGGTGCTTTCCGCCGCCGCGCCGATCACCGAACTTTACGACGGCAACAAGGTTCGCGCCGAGTTCGGGCGCACCGAATCGCGTCTGATCGAGATGCAGAGCGAGGACTACCTTGGCCGTGACCATAAACCCTGATTCGGCGCGGACGCGGACGCCTGTTCGCTCGCTGCCCGCCACCTTCATGCTTTGCGGGCGGGTCACCCGCGCCACCTGAGAGGACAGCCATGGAACATTACGAACTGGTTCCCGGTCGCGGTATTCGCCGCGACGACACCGATATCTTCTTCGGCATGCCACGCAAGAAGCTCCGTGACTCGCTCGGCTGGAAGGCCGGCGGCGAGAACATGTGGGACGACGAGGACGAATACAGCACGCCCGACGGCAACGACTGGCTCCGCCTGCGCTTCCTCGACGACAAGCTCTGCGATATCGAGGTCCTGGGCGGCAACCTCGTCCACGAGGGCATCGAGCTGATCGCCACGACCTTGCCCGCCTTGCGTGTCGCCCTGAAGAAGTCCGGCATGGCGCTGGAGAAGACCCAGTGGCTGTCCGAGGGACACGACTGCGTCGACCTGCAGATCGTCGTCGCCTCCCGGGAAGATGCCGGCGACGTCGGCGACGAGATCGAATGGGTCATCACCAGCAGCGATTTCCGCGTCGAATGACGCATCGGGCCTCCACCGTCGCCAGGCCTGCGCGCTTTGCGGCGGTCGCCCTTCTCCTGCTCACGATGGCGGGTTGCGCCACCGCGCCGCCCGTCGCACCGCAACGCAGCGCGCTCGCGCACTGGACCCCCTCGCCGAACTTCAATGTGCGCAAGGCCCAGCTGATCGTGTTGCACCACACGTCCATCGGCGATCCCGCCGCCGCCCTGCGCGTCCTCAGTACGCGCAATAGCGAAGGCCCGGTCAGTGCGCACTACCTGGTCGAAGCGGACGGCCGCATCGACCAGCTCGTCGACGACAATGCGCGTGCCTGGCACGCCGGCGCATCGCGCTGGGCCGGCATGACCGACATCAACTCGTCGTCCATCGGCATCGAGATCGATAACGACGGTGTGTCGCCCTTCACCCAGCCGCAGATCCAGGCGCTGGTGAACCTGCTCGCCGACCTCACCTCGCGATTGGGCATTCCACGCGATGCGGTGGTCGGCCATGGCGATATCGCGCCGGGACGAAAGAACGATCCCAGCGTGACGTTTCCCTGGGCGACGCTGGCCCGCTATGGGTTCGGACTGTGGCCCGACGCGACGCTCATACCGGCGCCACCCAACTTCGACAGCCTCGCGGCCATGCGGCTGGTGGGTTACGACGTCAGCAACCCGCGCAACGCGATCATCGCTTTCCATCGCCACTACCGCGCGATGGAAACCGATGCGCTCGATGCGACCGACGCCGCGATTCTCTATTCGTTGCAGCGCAAGCTCATGGCGCCGCGCCCGTAAACCCTCGCCGCTGAGTCCGGATCAGTAAGCGAACGATCCGAAGGCCGCGATCGTCTGCTCGATCGCGGCATCGTCGATATCCAGATGCGTCACGAGCCGGACCGACGGCAGGTAGCCGATACTCAGGCGAACACCTGCGTTCGTCATGTGTGCCGCGAGATCCTTCAGGCGAGCCGCGGGCACATCGAGGAACACCATGTTGGTGTGACAGGCCGTGACCTTGAGACCTTCGATACGGCGCAGGCCGTCGGCGAGCCGGCTGGCACGAGCATGGTCGTCCGCGAGCCGTTCCACGTGATGATCCAGCGCGTGCATCGCCGCCGCGGCGAGCATGCCGGCCTGACGCCAGCCACCGCCGGTGACCTTCTTCCAGCGACGCGCACGCTCGATCAAGGCGGCGTTCCCGAGCAGGACCGAGCCGACGGGGGCGCCCAGTCCCTTGGACAGACACACCGAGACGCTGTCGAAGCCGGCCGCCACATCGCGGGCCGGACGGCCGTAGGCGATCGCGGCGTTGTACAGGCGCGCACCGTCGAGATGCAGGCCGAGGCCACGACGGGTCGCCAGTTCGCGAGCCTGCGCCATATAGTCGAAGGCGAGCGTCCGGCCATGCCAGGTGTTCTCCAGCGCGAGCAGCCGCGAGCGGGCGAAGTGCGGGTCGATCGGCTTGATCGCCGCCTCGACCTTGTCCAGCGGCAGGCTGCCGTCGGCGTCCTGCGGAATCGGCTGCGGCTGGATCGACCCGAGCACCGCGGCACCGCCGCCTTCGAAGCGATACGTGTGGGCGTCCGCACCGACGATGTATTCGTCGCCACGTTCGCAATGACTCATCAGGGCGAGCAGGTTGCTCTGCGTCCCCGTGGGAACAAACAGTGCGGCAGCGAAACCGAGCTCCCCGGCGAGGCGTTCCTGCAGGGCGTTGACCGTGGGGTCCTCACCGTAGACATCGTCACCGACCGGCGCGCGCAACATGGCTTCGCGCATGGCCTCGGTGGGCTGGGTGACGGTATCGCTGCGGAGGTCGATCATGGCCATGGCGGGTGGGGTCGGTTGGGGAGCCAGCCTCCGATGGTACGGGAAATGATGGCATGCTTACCCTCATGATCATCATTGTCATGGGCGTCTCAGGCAGCGGCAAAAGCACGATCGGTGAAGGCCTGGCGACCCGGCTCGGCCAGCCCTTCATCGACGGCGACAGCCTCCACCCCGCCGCCAACCGCGAGAAAATGGCGCACGGCATTCCGCTGGACGACACGGACCGCCAGCCCTGGCTGGAAGCGATCGTGGCGACGATGGATCGCCACCGCGAGCGCGGCGAATCGCTGGTGCTCGCGTGCTCCGCCTTGAAGCGACGCTACCGCGATTTCTTGCGCGGCGGGCACAACGACGTGCGCTTCGCTTACCTCCACGTATCGCGTGCGTTGCTGGCCGCGCGACTCGGCCACCGCAGCGGCCACTTCTTCGATCCCGGCCTCCTCGACAGCCAGCTGGCCACGCTCGAGGAGCCGTCCGCCGAGGAGGCCTTCCGCGTAGAGGTGGGAGGTACGCCAGCCGAGACGATCGAAGCCATCGTCCGCGCCCTCGTTTGCGACATCGACACGTAGGGCCATCAGGGAGCGTATCCCTGACAGCCCACGCGAAAGTCAGATGTCGTAACTCACACCCAGCCGCACGTAACGCGGCAGCTGGCGAACCACCGCCTGGCCGTACTGGGGATCGGCCACACCCGGATCGGTCTGCGAGTACGGATAGCGGTTGAGCGCACGCTGGTCGTTGAAGGCGTTGAAGACGCTCGCCGTGAACGACAACTTGCCCTCGGCGAACGCGGGCCGGTAGGTCGTACCCAGATCCAGCTGGCGAATCCAGGGCAGCCTGCCCTGCGACCCCGGTGTCGCGGCGACGCCATCGCAGTAGTGGTACTGGCCGCCGTACTTGCCCGGATCGGTGAGGTTGGGGCCGTAGTAACCCAGGCAGACCTTCGGCGCACCCGAGACGAAGCTCAGGTTCGCGGACACCAGCCATTCCGGCGTCAGCTGGTAATAGCCGTAGAGCTTGAGCTGATGGGTGTGGTCGTTGTTGGTCGGGCCGTTGTTGTTCTCCATCAGGTAGCTGTTGTCCCAGTCCGGACTGGTCGAGGCGGCCGTCGCCTGGACATCGGAGCGCAGCTGGCCTTCGGTATCGCCGTAGCTGCGCGAGAAGACGTAGTCCACCTTGCCGTACCAACGGCCGTCGAACGGATGCTCGAGGAAGCTTTCCAGTGCGTAGTAACGACGCTCGAGACGAGGAAAGCCGAACTCGGCGTTGGTCATCGGCACGCTGACCAGCTGTCCCGAGGTGTCGATCAGGTTGAACGTGCTGGCGCGACCCGGGTTGAACAGGTAGCAGCTGTTGGTCGTGGCGACGTCATAACCGAGCGAGGCCGCCTTGGCGATGATCCGGTCCGTGTCGCAGTAATCGTCGATCGCGCTGCGCAGGATGCGCTGGGTCAGCTTCGCGCCATAGACCCAGTCGTGGCCGAGTGTCTTCGTGAAACCGAGGATGAACTCGTCCTGGTACTCGGACTTCAGGTTCTTCGCGGTCACGGTGCGCGGATCCGGAAGGACGCCGTAGTAGTTGTTCGAAGACACCGGCTGCGAGAACGACGTAAGGCCGGTCGGCAGGCCCTGCCCGTCGATGCCGCTATAGGTGAAGTACTGCGAGGTGCTCAGCGCCGCGCCCGCAGCGTTCAGTCCCGGGTTGAGCGGCAGGCCGAGGTAGTAGCGACCGGCATTGCCGTACACCTTGAAGCTCGCGTCACCGTTCACGTCCCAGCTGAAGCCGAGTCGAGGCGCCCACTGGGGCCGGTGCTGGGTGACATAGGCGTCGCCGTCACGGTTGTAGTTCTCGAACTGATCGTTGCGCAGACCGAGCGACAGCAGCCAGCGATCGTCCACCTGCCACTTGTCCTCGATGTACTGCGCGCGCTGGCTGGAACGGACGCTGGCGAGCGAACTGGACACATGACGCACGACGTAATAACCGTCCTGACCGTTCGCGATACCGCCCGTCGCCGGAACGCCAAGACCCGTCGAAATCGGCGTGTTCGGATCGGCACGGCCGTACGTCCAGTAGTAGCCATCACCCGAAGCCTGCGAACCCTGGTCGATGGCACGCGTCACTTCGTTGTCGATACCCGCGCTCAGCGTGTGGTCGCCGAGCACATAGGTGACGTCGAATCGCGTGTTCGTGGTGCGCTGGCTGCGGTCAGCGTTGTACAGCGTGGAGACGTTCTGGTTATTGCCTCGAGGCGAACCGTTGTTCAACGCGGGATTCTGGTTGATGAGGCCATCCACGTAGGTCAGGCTGGGATCGTACGCACCCGGCTGGTCGTACTGGCTCAGCTTCATCTTGCCGAACAGCGCGGACACGGTCAGGTTGTCGGTGATGTAGCCGGTATATTTTCCGGAGAAGACGTGGCCGCCGGTCTTGATGTTGTCGGCCGAACCGATCTGCTCGCCACGCGTCAGGTTCGTATAGTCGTAATCGTAGACACTACCGCTGGTCTTGCGCGTGTTCGACGCACCGGTCAGTTCGAGGATGTTGTTGTCCGTGATGTTCCAATCGACCTTGCTGTACCAGCGGGGCGAGTTGTAGCGGTACTGGACATCCGGACTCGTGCTGTCGACCGCGTTGTGCGTCGAGCCTTCCTGGCGCTCGAACTCCCCTGCGAGGAAGAAGAACAGCTTGTCCTTGATGAGCGGGCCGCCGATATAACTGCTGACCGTCGTGACCCAACTCTTGTCCTGTGCGTTGGGTCGGTAGAGTTCGCCAGCGACCGGCGACGATGGCAGGCCGTTGGTGTAATAGGTGTTGCTCGTCTCGGCGCGTGCGAACGCGGGCTCCCAGAGGATCTGTCCGCCGACGTGCCATTCGTTGCTGCCGCGCTTGCCGACCTGGTTGATGACGCCACCGTCGGAGCGACCGTACTGGGCGCTGTAGCCACCGGTATACGTTTCCTGCTGGTCGATCGCGCCGTAGGGCAGCGAGATGCCACCCAGCCCGCGCTGCGGATCGGTCACGTTGAAGCCGTTGATGTAGTACGCGTTCTCACTGGCGGCGGAACCGCCGAAGCTGTTCAACGACGCCCCGGTGGGGCCGGTGTAACCACCGCTGTTCGACACCACGCCCGGGGCGAGCCGGGCAATCTCGTCGGCGTTGCGCGCCAGCGGCAGCCGGGACAGCTGCTCCGCGGTGATGACCGAGCGCGAGTCCACCGTGGTGACGTCGATATCCGGCAGGCGCGACGCGCTGACGTTGACGCCTTCGAGGTTGGCCGTCGCCGCGCCGAACGACACGTCGGTCGATGCGGCGACCCTCAGGCCCACGCCCTTCCGTGTCTCCACGTCGGCACCGTTGCGCCGTAGCGTGACGGAGTACGTACCCAGGGGAAGCTGGCTTGCGCTGTAGCGCCCCTTCTCATCCACGTTCACTTCGCGGGTCAGGCCGTTGCTTCCCCGAACGACCACGGTCGCGCCTTGGGGATCATTGACCTGGCCGGAGATGCCGCCCGTGGTGGACTGCGCGAGCGCTGCCCCGGTGCCGAGAGCCGTCAGCAGCGCGGCAAAGAGGAGAGGACGGCGAAGGGTGATTCTGGTTTGCACGGTGGTGCCTCATCAAGTCAAACAGGGACGCCCGCAACGGGCACGACGTCGGCACGAACGCGATGCACATCGTGCACGCGCCGTCGCGACCGGAAGATCGAAAGAAAGAGGGAGGGGGTTACTCGGCCGCCCGAAGGGCGGGTGCGCTCAGGGGCGCAGGAGGATCAGCCGCGACAACAACAGCGACACGCACCGATCGAAACGATATCGATCAGAAGGTGCGTGCGCGCTGAGTGCTGGATGATCAAGTCAGGATGCCTGCGTGTGAGTCGGCAGTATAGACGTCTAAAAGTCTTAACGAGGATGCATGCTGCGTTAGTATTTCGCGAATGTCAACCGCTCGGGAACATGATCGTTGCAGGCACCTCAGGGCCGATAGTGACTCGGCGACTTGCCCAGCACACGGCGAAACATGGTCGAAAAGCTGGTCGGGCTCTCGTAGCCCAGGTCCAGGGCAACCGTGGTCACGGACTCGCCGGCAGCCAGTCGTGGCAAGGCGACCAGCAGGCAGGCCTGCTGTCGCCACTGGGCGAAACTCGTGCCCGTTCCCCGGCGAAACACCCGGGTGAAGCGGCGTCGGTGCATGCCCAAGTCGGCCGCCCAGTCGTCGATGGTCTCGCTCATGCGTGGCTGCTCGAGGAAGGCCGCGCAACGGGCGGCGAGTGGCGCGTACGTGGGCAAGGGCAAGGCCAGCGGGATGGTCGGCGCGCGGGCGATCTCCTCGACCACCAGGGACATCAGCAGACCGTCGCGTCCTTCCTGGTCGTACTCGCGCGGCACGTCCACCGCCGCGACGAGCAAGGCACGCAGCAAGGGCGCCACCGCCAGCACGCGGCAGTGGTCGCCCAAGGCGGTACTGGCGGACTGCTCGATGTAGACGCTGCGCGTGCTCACGCTGCCGACCATGCGCACCGAGTGCGGCGTACCCCCGGGAATCCACACGGCGCGCTCGGGCGGGGCGATCCAGGCACCCTCCGGCGTCGTCACCGCCACCGTGCCCGCCGCCGCATAAAGCAGCTGGCCCCGCCGATGCTGGTGCGTGGCCATTTCGAACGAGGCGGGGTACTCATGGCCGCGGGAAATCACCGGCCGCGGCACGGCTTCGAACGCCACAGGGTCGTACTTGACGATCATTGTCCCGATCTCGAAGGTGCCTGACCCATATCCTAGCGCGGGACGCCGGGAAGCGTGGTCTCATAGGCCTCCCCGATCCCCAGGACAACCCCATGCAAGCGCCCGCCAGCGCGACGGTGGACACACCGCGCGCGGACCCGACCGTGTTCGGCGTGATCTTCGCGATCAGCTTCTGCCACCTGCTCAACGACATGATGCAATCGCTGCTGCCGGCGATTTATCCGGGCCTGAAAGAAGGCTTCCATCTGGACTTCGGCCAGATCGGCCTGATCACCCTGACCTACCAGATCACCGCCTCGATCCTGCAGCCGCTGGTCGGCCTGTACGCGGATCGCCGCCCGACGCCGCTTGCGCTGCCCGGTGGCACGCTGTTCTCGCTGGCCGGCCTGCTCGTGCTGTCCATCGCACACACCTACCCGATGCTGCTCGTCGGCGCCTCGCTGCTGGGCATGGGCTCCTCGGTCTTCCATCCGGAATCCTCGCGGGTCGCGCGCATGGCCTCCGGTGGCCGGCACGGCCTGGCGCAGTCGCTGTTCCAGGTCGGCGGCAATGCCGGCCAGGCGCTCGGTCCACTCGCCGCCGCGGTCGTCGTCGTGCGCTGGGGTCAGTCGAGCCTGGCCTTCTTCGCCCTGCTGGCCCTGCTCTCCGGGGCGATCCTCTGGAATGTCGGCCAGTGGTACAAGCACCATGGCCTGCCGCGACTGAAGGCCAGCGCGGCGAAGCAGGCACCGGTGACGCACACCAGCACCGAGGCCAAGCGCGGCATCGCCGTGCTGCTCGCGATGATCTTCTCGAAATACGTGTACCTGGCCAGCCTGACCAGCTACTTCACCTTCTATCTCATCCACCGCTTCAACGTGTCGGTGGAGAACGCACAGCTGCACCTGTTCGCGTTTCTCGGCGCGGTGGCCGTGGGCACCATCCTCGGCGGGCCACTCGGCGATCGCATCGGTCGCAAGCGGGTGATCTGGTTCTCGATCCTGGGGACCCTGCCCTTCACCCTGCTGTTGCCGTACGCCAGCCTGTTCTGGACGGCGCCACTGACGGTGGCGATCGGGCTGATCCTGGCGTCGGCCTTCCCGGCCATCGTGGTGTTCGCGCAGGAACTGGTGCCGGGCAAGGTCGGGATGATCTCCGGCCTGTTCTTCGGCTTCTCGTTCGGTATGGGTGGACTCGGTGCAGCGGTGCTCGGCGAGCTGGCGGACCATATCGGCATCGAAGCGGTGTATCGGATTTGCGCGTTCCTGCCGTTGATTGGGCTGCTGGCGGCGTTTCTGCCGGATACACGGAAGGCGCGGTAGAGCATCGCCGCTGAAGCGGCTCCCACAGGGAGCGAGAGCATCGCCGCTGAAGCGGCTCCCACAGGGAGCGAGAGCATCGCCGATGAATCGGCTCCTACCAGAGCGGGGTGGGAGCCGATTCATCGGCGATGCTTTTCACACACGGGCGATGCTTTACGGCTTAGGCAGCGCGTAAGCAATCACCCAGTCACCCTGCTTCGTACCCAGCGAACCATGCCCGCCGGCGGTGACCAACAAGTACTGCCGGCCACTGCTATCCGCATACGTCATCGGCGTGGCCTGCCCGCCTGCGGGTAGACGCGACTCCCACAGTTTCCTGCCCGTGCGCACGTCGTAACCGCGCACGTAGTAGTCCAGCGTGCCGCTGAGGAAGGTGACGCCACCGGCGGTGGTGACCATGCCACCCAGGCTCGGTACGCCGAGCGGCATCGGGATAGGCAGCGGCGCACTATCGACGATCGTGCCGTTCTTGTGCCGCCAGAGCATCTTGCCGCTGCGCAGATCCACGCCCGCCACGTAACCCCACGGCGGGGCCTGGCACGGAATACCCAGCGGCGACAGGAAGGCCGAGAGTTCGATGCCGTAGGGAATGCCTTCGGCCTTCTTCACACCGTCGGTCTCGCTCTTCGCGGGGCCGACCTCCATCTTCGCCAGCTTCTCCTTCGGAATCAGCTTCGACTGGAAAGCCATGTAGCTGGGATTGATCAGCATCAGCTGACGCGTCGGATCGACCGAGATGCCGCCCCAGTCGAACACACCGAAGTTGCCGGGAAAGACCAGCGATCCCTGCTCCGAAGGCGGCGTGAACATGCCCTCGTAGCGCAGCGAACGAAAGCGCACGCGACACCACAGCTGATCGAAGGGCGTGGTGCCCCACATGTCCTGCTCGCGAATCTGCGGCGGCGCGAAGTTGAGATCGGACAGCGGCTGCGTCGGTGCGGTGTGGTCGCCCGGCACGGCACCTTGTGGACGCGGCACTTCGTTGATCGGGACGATAGGCGTGCCGTCGCGACGATCGAGCACGTAGACGCTGCCCTGCTTGGTCGACGCGAGCACAGCGGGCTTCACACCGTCGGCCGTCTGCAGGTCGACGAGGGTCGGTTGGCCGCCCACGTCCATGTCCCACAGGTCGTGGTGCGTGAACTGGTAGTTCCACTTCACCTTGCCCGTGGCGATATCGAGTGCGACAAGGCCTGCGCCGAACTTCTCCGAGGTGGGCGTGCGACCACCGGCGAACTGATCGGGAGTCTGGTTGCCCATGGGCAGGTAAACGATGCCCAGGTTCTCGTCGACGCTGAAGAGCGACCAGACATTGGGCGAGTTACGCGTATAGATCCCATCGGGACCGATCGGCGCGGTCGCGTCCGGATTGCCCGGATCGAAATTCCAGACCAGGTGACCGTCGTGCACGTCGTAAGCGCGAATCACGCCGGACGGCTCGTTGGTCGATTCGTTGTCGGTCACGTGACCACCGATGATGACGAGATCCTTGGTCACGGCCGGCGGCGAGGTGGAGTAATAGCCACCCGGCGTGAACGGGCCGACGTTGCTGCGCAGGTTGATCGTGCCCTTGTCGCCGAAATCGGCACAGGGCTGACCGGAATCCGCATCGAGCGCGATGAGGCGTGCATCGGCGGTCGGCAGGAACAGGCGACGCGGACACGTCGCCGACGCCGTGGCGGTCGGCGGCAACGGGGCGGTGGACGCGGGAACGGGAACACCGGCGGCCGTGGTCGCCGGTGCGGGGATCACGGCGGACGCGTACTTCGCATCGTCGTGGTACGAGACACCGCGGCAGGTCATGTGCTCCCAGTGCTTGAAGCCGACCGGACTCTGGATCTTCGGGTCGAACTCCCAGCGCTTCTGTCCGGTGGCCGCATCGACCGCGATGACGCGGCTGTGTGGCGTGCAGAGATAGACGGTGTCGCCGATCTTGAGCGGGGTGTTCTCGGAGGTCGTCTCGGTCGGATCGTCCGGGCCGACCTTGTCGCCGGTCTCGATCTTCCACGCGACCTGCAACTGGCCGACGTTGTCGGGGGTGATCTGGGTCAGTGGCGAATAACGCTGGCCGTACGGCGAACTGCCGTAATCGGTCCAGTCGGCATCCGCACGCGCGGCACGATCGCCCTGTCGGCCGGATACATCGGCCATCGGCAGTTCGCCAGGCAGGTCGTGATCGACATGGAACACGCCGACGATGCCGACCACGGCGACGATCAACAGTGAGACGAAAAGGAATCCGCCACCGGTATCGCGCGCGCTGTCGTAATAGCGATCGCGCCCAAGCCCACGCCGTGGCCAGGGCAACAGCAGCCACAGGCCAAGTACGAACCACACGTCGAGGCGCGGCAGCAGCTGCCAGAAATCCCAGTGGACTTCCCACACCGACCAGGCGGCGCTGCCGATCAGCATGAGCGCGTAGAGGCCGACCGCAAGGCGTTGTCGCAGCAGCAACAGGAGGGCGACGACCAGCAGGATCGCGCCAGCCACAAGATAGTAGATGGAGCCGCCGAGACTGACGAGGCGTATGCCACCGAGCAAGGTCGCGACACCGGCCAGCGCGAACAGGAACGCTGTAAACAGCGTTGCCGGATGAAATCTTCTGACTCGTTTCACGTGTCGCCTCATCATGAGCAGTACCCCCACCCCTGTGTGCAGGGTGGTGCTCAGGGCGTGAATCCGAGGTGGAGGTGGGACGTCACACTTTCTTGCGAACGCCGTTACGCACTCGCCTTTTCGGCAAGCGCTGCCAGCATCGCTTCGCGCATCAGATACTTCTGCACCTTGCCGGTCACCGTCATCGGGAAGGTATCGACGAAGCGCACATAGTGCGGCACCTTGAAGTACGCGAGATGTCGCCGGCAGTAATCCTGGATGGCGGCTGCCGATACGGAGGACCCGTCGCGCAGGCGTATCCAGGCACAGACCTGCTCGCCCAGGCGCTCGTCCGGCACACCGAAGACCTGCACATCCTGGATATCCGGATGGCCGTAGAGGAACTCTTCGATTTCGCGCGGGTAGATGTTCTCGCCACCGCGAATGATCATGTCCTTCAGTCGGCCGACGATGGTGCAGTAACCGGCATCGTCGATCGTCGCGAGATCGCCCGTATGCATCCAGCGCGCCTCGTCGAGCGCGGTGCGCGTATTGGCTTCGTCGCCCCAGTAGCCGCGCATGACCGAATAGCCACGCGTCAGGAGCTCGCCTGTCTGGCCGCGCGATACGACACGCCCGGCTTCATCGACGATCTTCACCTCCACATGCGGATGCACCCTTCCGACCGTCGAGACGCGAAGTTCGAGCGGATCCTCAGCGACGGTCTGGAAACTGACCGGACTCGTCTCGGTCATGCCATAGGCGATCGTCACTTCGGCCATATGCATGTCGCGCACTACGCGACGCATGATCTCGATCGGACACGGCGAGCCGGCCATGATGCCGGTACGCAAGGACGTGAGGTCGAACTCGTGGAAACGGGGATGTTCCAGCTCGGCGATGAACATGGTCGGCACACCATGCAAGCCTGTACATCGCTCCTCGGCCACGGCCTCCAGCGTCGCCAGCGCGTCGAAGCCTTCGCCGGGAATCACCATGCAGGCGCCATGCGTCACGCAGGCAAGGTTGCCCAGCACCATGCCGAAGCAGTGATAGAACGGCACCGGGATGCACAGCCGGTCCTCTTCGGTGAGGCGCATGGCCTCGCCAATGAAAAAGCCGTTGTTGAGGATGTTGTGATGCGTGAGCGTGGCACCCTTCGGTGCGCCTGTCGTACCGGAAGTGAACTGGATATTCACCGGGTCGTCGAACGACAGCTCGGTTTCGATCGCGGCGAGCCGTGCCCGTGCTTCCGTGTCGGCGACGATGTCGACCCAGCGTCGTGTGCCTGCTGCCGGCTCGTCGTCGAGCAGGATGACGTGACGCAGGTCCGGCAGTGCGGCGGCACGCAGGCCACCGGGTATCGAACTGGCGAGCTCGGGCGCGAGGCCGCTGAGGATCTCGAGGTAGCGCGAGCTCTTGAACGCCCGCGGCAGGATCAGGGCGCGACAAGCCACCTTGTTCAACGAATAGGCCAGCTCGTGCGAGCGATACGCTGGATTGATGTTGACGAGGATGAGGCCGGCCTTCGGCGCGGCAAACTGCGCCACGACCCACTCGGCCCGGTTCGGCGCCCAGATACCGACGCGATCGCCGGGTTCCAGGCCGAGCGCGAGCAGACCGGCGGCCACCCGCTCCACCTCGGCGTGGAACGCCGCGTACGTCCATCGAATGCCCTGCTGGCGTACGACCAGGGCCGGCCGGTCCGGCCAGCGTGCGGCGATACGGTCGAGCATGGTCCCGACCGTTTCGCCGAGCAACGGCGTCGCACTCGCCCCGTGGACATAACTGGCGGCGTGATCCATGCGGGCGTTCCTCGAGCAGCGGCGTTGCAACGCAGGATAGGTCAGCCGCCGCGACTCACCAACCGGGCGATCACCTCGTCGACACCCGTACGGCCTTTCACCGGGGTCCCTTCGAAGTCGATCCAGCCTTCGTTGAAGCCATCCAGCATGCGCATGCGCGGGGTCGGGTTCGTCATGCCCTGGGCAACGAAGCGCGATTCCCATTCGTCACGCGGCACGACACGGGCGACCACGTCGCGACCGAGCGCTTTGGCGAAGGCCGCGGCGATATCGTCCGGGCTCGTGCGCTGGGTGCTTTCGAGTTCGACCACGCGGACGCCCGTCGAGGCCTCACCCAGGAGCGTGGCGGCCAGCTCGCCGATGTCCTTCGTGGCGACCATGGGCACTTTGCGATCGAGCGGGTAGAGATAGCTGTCGATGACACCCGTCTCGCGCGCCGCGGCGACATCCCATTGGGCGTTCTCGAAGAACCAGCCGGCGCGCAGGAAGGTCACCGGCATGGGCAGCTTGCCCAGCACATCTTCCATGCGACCCAGCTGTGAGAGGAGGTTTTCCTCGGTGGCGTGCGCACCGACGGTCGACAGGACCACCACGCGATCGGGCCGGGAAGCGAGCAGCGCGTCGCGGATGGAGGCAATGCTGCGGTTCGATTCCGGATAGCCCGGCGACGGATCGAACAGCGGCGGCAACAGGACGAAGACCGCTTCCGCCCCCTCGAAGGCACGGGTCAGCGCCGGGGTGTCGTCCACTTCGGCAACGGCGACTTCGGCACCGCGCTCGGCGAAGGCCACACCCTTTGCCGCATCGCGAACGATGGCGCGGAAAGGCTTGCCTGCGGCGAACAACGCGTTGGCAAGGGCGGTACCGACCTGGCCGGTGATTCCGGTAATGGCGTACATGACGTTCTCCTCGTTTGATAGCGACGAGGAGGACGATAGGCCGACGGAACTGATGACTGAAGCGACTTATTCGCAGATCTTTAGTGACGTTTAGTCACTTCAGGCGAATGCCGCCCAGGCGTCGCTGCCCTTCTTCACCGGTGCCGACTGGCCGAAACTGAGATCGTGCGCCGCGCGTTCCGCCGCCGAAGCAGGGGCCGGCCGCTCGGTGCTGGCGGCCCCGTCGACCGTGAAGAACCCCACCTGATCGCTCAGCGAGTGCGCCTGGTCCTGCATGGACTTGGCCGCGGCGGCCGCCTCTTCCACCAGCGCGGCATTCTCCTGGGTCACCTGGTCGATCTGCGCGATGGCCAGGTTGACCTGATCCACGCCCGCCGATTGCTCGGCGCTGGCCGCGGCGATCTCGGCGACGATGTCGGTCACCTTCTTCACGCTGGCGACGATATCGCGCAAGGCCCCGGAGGACTGCTCGACGAGCGCGGCACCGATCTCGACACGTTCACCACTCTCGGCGATCAGCCCCTTGATCTCGCGCGACGCCGCGGCGCTGGACTGGGCCAGTCGACGCACTTCCGCCGCTACGACCGCGAAGCCCCGCCCCTGTTCGCCCGCGCGTGCCGCTTCCACGGCGGCGTTGAGCGCCAGCAGGTTGGTCTGGAAGGCGATCTCGTCGATCAGGCCGACGATGTCGCCGATGCGGCGGCTGGAATCGCCGATCTCACGCATCGCCGCCATCGCCTCGCCCACCACGTCGCCACCCTTCTCCGCTTCGCTACGCGCATGACGCGAGAGGCGATCGGCTGCGGTGGCATTCTCGGCGTTCTGCTTCACCGTGGCGGTCATTTCTTCCATCGATGCCGCGGTCTCTTCGAGGCTGGAGGCCTGCTCCTGCGTGCGCTGCGACAGGTCGTCGTTGCCGCGCGCAATCTCGGCGGAGGTCGTGGCGACCACGTGCGCCCCTTGCTGCACCTCGGAAACGATGGAGGACAAGGTCCCACGCATGCGCTCCAGTGCGCCGAGCAGGCTGGCCGGGGCGTACTCGCCACCGTCGCTGCGCAGGTCGCCACCGGCGATGCGGCCGGCGATCTGCACGGCGTCACGCGGCTCGCCGCCGACCGTCGCCCGGATGCTGCTCATCGACAGCCAGATCACCAGGAGGGCAAGCCCGGCGATGACCGCGGACTTGAGCAGGTCGCGCTGCAGCTGCGCGTGGAATGCCGCGTCGATGTCGCTGAAATAGGCACCGGAGATGAAGTGCAGATCCCAGGGTTTGTACCAGCTGGAATAGCTGATCTTGTCCTTGAGCTCGTTGGTCTTGGGCATGACCTGCGTGTAGCGCGTCATGCCGTGGCCGTCCTTCGTATCGGCGTCGAGCATGGCCACGTACTGATGGAAGCCCTTGCCGTCCTTGTCCTCGCGGATGTTCTTGCCGATATCGTCGGGACGCAGCGGGTGCATGCGCATCGTCAGCGCCGAGTCGAAGGCGAAGACGTATCCGGTGTTGTTCGCCCAACGCATGGCCTGGATGTCGTCGAGTGCGGCGACGCGCGCCTCGAGGTCGCTCATCTGGCCCTTTTCAGCGCGCGCGTGGTACGCATCCGCGATCGCGATGGCGGAAGTAACGTGCTGTTCCAGCGTATCGGCTAGCTGCGTCATCTGCACGTGGCGACTTTCCATGCCCGACATGACGGTCTGCCCGATAAGACCAAGCACCACCACGGTCATGACCATCCACACGCGCGCGTTCAACGTCGTGCGGCCGAACCAGTTCTTCAATGCGGACATGTACCGTCACCCTGTGCTTTCCCCGTGTATGCATTAACGGCCGGAAATCGCAGGTCTTTACGACACTTTTGTGAACGACGCACCCGACCGGCCCCGTGTAGGAGCCGATTCATCGGCGATCCCTACGGAGCGCCCAAATGATGATCCCCCGACCCCACAACCCTGTCCGACCGCCCAGGCAGCCCGATGACCGCCTCCGCCCCCACCGGCACATGCACATCCAGCTCCACCCGCCCACCCACCTTCCGCCAGGCCACCGAAGCCTCCCCATATGGCGTCATCACAGCGGCGGAAGCATGATCCAGCCACGCGGTCACCGCCGGCCGCACCTCGATGCGCCGCCAACCCGGTTCCAACGGCCGCAATCCGGCAACGTCGCCAAACAGCCAGTCATCGACCGTGCCGAGGAAATAGTGCCCCCGTGAGCGCGAGGCCAGCTTCCAGTGCTCCCACAAGCTGGTCGCGCCGTTCTCCCGCCAGAAGCCCCAACTCGGAAAGCTCACTTGCGTGGCGATGCGCCAGGCCTCGTCGGCATGTCCCGTAGCGGTGAGCACCGGCAGGATGATCTTGGTGGCCAGGGCGCCGGTATCGAGGTGGTCGCCCCGGGCCTTCGCATCCGCCGCCACGCTGGCGGCGACGTGATCGCGCAGGTCGTCGGGAACGAGGCCGAAAGCCAGCGCCAGCAGGTTGTGCGCCTGGCGATAGCCCTGATCGCCCTCCCCCCGGTAACGACCGGCCGCACGATCGAGGAAGCGCGCATTGAAGGCATCGCGGACGACATCCGCTTCTGCATCGAATCGCGCAGCGCGTGTCGGGTCACCGCGCAGGCGAAGCATGTCCGCCGTGACACGCTGCATGCGATACAGATACGCCGTGGCGGCGACGCGCTTGTCTTCCGGCGCATTCTCGCCACCCGGATCGGTTTCCGGACTCACCCAGTCGCCCAGCTCGGTGTCGGCGATGCCGCCGGGGGAACGTGCGTTCTCCATCGCCACATAACGCGCGATGCCCTCGATATGCTCGTCGATGGGACGGCGGTCGCCCGCGTTCATCCAGAGCGACCACGGCACCAGCACATAGGCGGCGTGCCAGGTCGGCGCGCGAACGTCGCCCCAGCCGGGATTCGGTGCGATCAGCAAGGGCGCGCCATCCGCCTTGCGCGTATCGACGATGTCACGCACCCACTTCGCCAGCAGGCGATCGGCATCGACGTTGCGCAGGAACATGTCCGCGCCGAGCATCCCATCGCCGGTCCAGCCGTTTTTCTCGTACATCGGCGTATCGGTAGGGATGCCGTAGAGGTTGTTGAGCAGGGTGTCGACCGCCGCGCGATGAATCCAGTCGAGCAACGGGTTCGCACTCTCGAAGCGGCCGGTCACGGCGACATCGGTATGCACGACCTGCGCCGTGACGGCGCCGAGTGCCGGCTTGCCGCCCGGCCAGCCCTCGACCTGCACGTAACGGAAGCCCTTGTAGGAGAACCGCGGATGCCATTGCTCGCGTGTGCCGGCAAGGGTGAGCCGATCCGTCTGGAATCCGGCCTTGAAATAGTGGTGCTCGTCGCGCGCATCCACCGTGCCATCGGGCATCAGCTTCTCGCCGTAATGCGCCGTGATCGTCGTGCCTGCAGGACCCGTCACGTCGAATGTCGCCCAGCCGGCGATGACGCGGGCGAAGGCAAAGACGAACACGCCGGGCTTCGGCTCGGTCACCGACGTGGCGTGCAAGGTGTCGATCACCCGGATCGGCTGTTCGGTCTGCGCGACGAGTTTGCCGCGCGGCGCGGGAAGGATTGCCGCCGGCGCCCATGTCGTCGGTGTCGCTGCGCGCGCATCGTAGGTTTCACCACCGTAGAGATCGTCCAGACGCGTCGGGCCGTCGGCCATGCGCCAGCTGCCGTCGCTGACGATGTCCTGCACGCGCCCGTCGTTATAGCGAATGCGCAGTAACGCACGCATGCGCGGTTGCCCGTGCCAGGGCGCGCGTTCCCAATGCCAGACGTTCGGGTTGGTCATGCCGTAGAAACCGCGACCCAGTTCGGCACCGAGCGTATGTTCGCCCGGCGTCAGCGCGACATCGGTGGCGACCACTTCCACGCGCTTGTCGTAGTCGGTGAAGCCGGGGGAGAGCACGGCATCGCTGACCGGCCGCCCATCGATGGAAAGGTCGGCGTATCCGCCCGCGGCGATATAGAGCGTCGCGCGCGTGGCGTTCGCATCGACATGGAACACCTTGCGCAGCAGCGGTGCGGGCACGCTTGTCGCGTCGGCCTTGCCGATCCACTGCGCGCCGTGCCAGCCCGGCTCGTCGAGTGCCGTGTCGAAGTGCGATGTCGTGCTGCCGTCGCCGTCCGAGGTATGCACATCGGCGCGCCATTCGTAGCGTTGCCCTGGCAAGAGCGCGGGACCTGCGTAGTCGATGTCGAAGGATTGTGGCGAGGGGACGTCACCGCTGTCCCAGACGGGCTTGCCTTCATGCGTCACGACGATGCGATAGCCGGTCTGGCGGGTGCCGTTGACGCGTGACGCGATGAGCCAGGAGAAGCGCGGCGTGGGGGTGTCGACGTAGGTGGGGGTGTTGCTGCGTTCGACGCGGGGGGATTGGATGGATGGTCCGTCGCTAGCACCCTTCGCCGATGAATCGGCTCCCACAAAGAGCGAGGCCGTGAGGGCGAGCGCGAGGGCGATGGGCAGGAGGCGGGTGCTTGGCAAGGCCGGGACCGATGCGAGGGAGAACGGTCGAGCATAACCGGCAAGAAGAAGGTCTGGCGGAGGACCGCTTACATCCGTCTAACGCGCGAAGGTTTATCCCTTCCGGACCTCGACCCTCCGGAGCCAACGTCATGAAGACCGTCCTCGCCGGTATCGCCCTCACCCTCGCCGTCGCCGCTCCTGTGGCATCCGCCGGTCAGCTCGACAAGCTGATGGGTGGATCGTCCAGCAGCTCGCTCACCTCCGGCAGCATGGGCAACGTCGCCGGCATCCTGCAGTACTGCGTCACCAACAATTACCTCGGCGGCGAAAGCGGCGCGTCGGGCGTGAAGGACCAACTGCTCGGCAAGCTGGGTGGCGGCTCGTCAGCCACCGCCGCTGCGCCGACGCAGGACAAGGGGTATCTCGACGGCGCCAAGGGCCTGCTCAAGTCCAAGGACGGCAAGACCGTGGATCTGGGTGGCGCGGGCAGCTCGGACAGCTCCCCCATGGGCGACATGAAAGCCAAGGTCACCAAGAAGGCCTGCGATGTCGTGCTCAAGCAGGGCAAGGGCATGCTCGGCGGTATGGGCAAATGACATGACGTGGACGGGACATGGACGTCCCGCCCCGTAAACCGGGAGACCTCCCACCCCGAGGATCTCCCCATGGCGAAGCACGCCACGTACGACCCCTATGCCATGCGCGATCCGCGCACGCAGTATCCGCAGCCGGACTTTTCCAAGCAGCCCCAGCCGGCACCCGGTCTCGCGGCCGACATGGTGCCGAAGCCCGACCACGGCGAGACCAGCTACCGCGGCAATGGTCGCCTGAAGGGTCGCAAGGCCCTGGTCGCCGGTGGCGACTCCGGCATCGGCCGCGCAGCCGCGATCGCGTTCGCGCGTGAAGGCGCCAGCGTGATGATCAACTACCTCCCCGAAGAACAGGAAGACGCCGACGACGTGATCGCCTTGCTCACCGGCGAAGGCCATACCGTGATCGGCGTGCCGGGTGACCTGAAGGACGAAGCCTTCTGCAAGCAGCTCGTCGCCAGGGCCGTGAAGGATCTTGGTGGCCTCGACATCCTTGCGAACGTCGCGGGGCGCCAGCAGTTCGCCAAATCCATCGCCGAGCTGGACAGCGCGGCGTTCCAGGCAACCTTCCAGACCAATGTGTTCGCGCTCTTCTGGCTGTGCAAAGCGGCCCTGCCGCACATGCCGCCGGGCGCGGCGATCGTGAATACGGCTTCGATCCAGGCGTACGAGCCTTCGGACATCCTGCTCGACTACGCCCCCACGAAGGCCGCCATCGTCGCCTTCACCAAGGCGCTGGCCAAGCAGGCCGCGGAGAAAGGCATCCGCGTGAATGCGGTGGCGCCGGGTCCGGTGTGGACGCCGTTGCAGCCGAGTGGTGGACAGCCGCAGGAGAAGCTAGTCGAGTTCGGAAAGAACGTGCCGCTGAAGCGTCCGGGACAGCCGGTGGAGTGCGCACCGGTGTATGTGTTGCTGGCGTCGCAGGAGGCGAGCTTTATTACGGGCGAGACGTATGGGGTGACCGGGGGGCATATGTTGCCTTGAGGAGGGTGCTGCCTTGAGGCGAGCACCCTTCGCCGATGAATCGGCTCCTACCAAAGCACGAGAACCTGCTCGGTAGGAGCCGATTCATCGGCGATGCTCTTCTGTGGGAGCCGATTCATCGGCGATGCCCTTCTGTGGGAGCCGATTCATCGGCGATGCTTTTACGACTCCCGCGTAATCCGCCCGATCGCCTCGATCAGATCCGCGACGCCATACGGCTTCACGATGATCGCCGTACGCGCATCGCGCTCGACGCCATTGGCAGTCTGGTCGCCCGTGGCGAAAAGCACCGGCAGCGACGGCTGCACCTCACGCATGCGCTCGGCGACCTCGACACCGTTCATCCCGGGCAGGCCGACGTCGGTGAGCAGGATGTCGATATCCTCGGCGCCATGCCAGCGCATGGCCTCGACGCCGTCGCCCGCTTCGAAGACGATGTGCCCGCGGCTCTCGAGCATCTCGGCAATCGACATGCGGATGAGTGCGTCGTCCTCGACCACCAGCACACGCAACGAAGCCGGGGCGCCCTTCGGCGGCGGCAGCGATGGCGCCGGTGCGGCCCTGGGATCGACCGGCGTGCGCGGCACGCGCCCGGCGAGCACATGACGGATCTTCCGCGCCAGGGCTTCACGCGAATACGGCTTGCTCAGCAACTCCACGCCTTCGTCCAGGCGGCCGCCGTGCACGATGGCGTTCTCGGTATAGCCCGAGGTAAACAGCACGCCGATGCCGGGCTGACGCTCGGCGGCCTTGCGTGCCAGCTCCGGGCTGCGCAGCGGACCGGGCATGACGACATCGGTGAACAGCAGATCGATGGCGATGCCGCTCTCGATGATCGACAACGCACTCTCCGCATCGCGCGCTTTCAGCACGCGGTAACCGAGGTCGGCGAGCAGGCCGACCACGGTCTCGCGTACCGCCTCATCGTCCTCGGCGACAAGGATGGTTTCGTCGCCGCCGCGTACGCCTTCTTCCTCGATATCGACCACGCGGTCCTCGCCCTGCACCGAGCGTGGCAGGTAGATCTTCACCGTCGTGCCTTCGCCCGGCTCGCTGTAGATCTTCACGTGGCCACCGGACTGTTTCACGAAGCCGTAGACCATCGACAGGCCCAGGCCCGTGCCGCGACCTTCGGGTTTGGTCGTGAAGAACGGATCGAACACCTGGCCAAGGATGTCCTGCGGTATGCCGGCGCCGGTATCGGTCACGGCGAGCATCACGTACTGGCCGGGACGCAGGTCGCCATGCGCCTTGGCATAGGCGTCGTCGAGCAGCGCGTTACCCGCCTCAACGGTCAGGCGGCCCTGCCCATTCATCGCATCGCGCGCGTTGATCGCCAGATTGAGCAGCGCGTTCTCGACGTTGGAGGGATCCACCAGGGTGTTCCACAAACCACCCGCGATCACCGTTTCCACGTCGATGGCCTCGCCGAGCGCGCGACGCAGCAGCTCATCCATGTCGCGAACGAAGCGACCGATGTTGACGACCTTTGGCGCCAGCGGCTGGCGGCGGCCGAAGGCGAGCAGCTGGGCGGCGAGTTTGGACCCGCGCGTGACACCGGCCATGGCATTGGCGACGCGGCGTTCGGCCCGCTCGTTGCCCGACACATCGGTGGCGAGTAACTGCAGATTGCCGCTGATGACCTGAAGCAGGTTGTTGAAATCATGGGCGACACCACCGGTCAGGTTACCGATGGCGTCCATCTTCTGCGCCTGACGCAGCTGTTCCTGGGTGATTTCCAGCGCCGCCTCGCGCTCGCGCTCGGACGAGACATCGCGCGCCACGGCGAAAATCAGGCCCTCGCTCGGCACAGCGCGCCAGGAAAGCGTGCGCAGGCCGCCGTCGGCGGTGCGATAGCGGTTCTCGAAGCGGAGCGTGGTCTCACCGTCGGCAAGATGTCCGGTCTCGTCCTGGGTACGGAAGATGTCGTCCGGATGGACGAAGTCGAGGTAGGAGCGACCGATCGTGTCGCGCTCGCTCCAGCCCAGGATGGCGGTCCACGCCGGATTGACCGACAGCAGGCGCGTGTCGGTGTCGGCGACGACGAGGATATCGCTGGACAGGGTCCAGACCCGGTCGCGCTCGTAGGTGCGCTCGACGACCTGGCGCTCCAGGTCCTTGGCGAGCAGCCGCAACTCGTGCTCGGCGCGGCGCCGTTCCACGGCCACCCGCGTGCGGCTGGCCACCTCGCTGACGAAGCTGATCTCTTCCTGCAGCCATTCACGGGGGTGTTCATGGTTGAGATAAAGCAGCGCGACGAAGCCGCCCCGCTCGGTCACCGGCATATTGATGAAGGACAGGGCACTGATGCCGTCCAGCGCATCGGCCGTGACCGCGGTACGCGGGTCGGTCCGGGCATCGGTGATGACGACGGTCACGCCACGCTTGAGCTCCTCGATATACGTGCCGTAGTCGCGAAAGCGCAGCACGCCGGCGAGCGTGGTGATCCCCGGCGCGTTCCAGTCGCGCTCCACGGTGATCGTCTCCGCGACCGGATCGATCGTGCCGTAGCCGGCGCGACTGACCTTCAGGGTGCGACCGAGCACCTCGGCGACGCGATAGGCGATCTCGGCCGGATCCTCCAGGTCGCGCAGCAGGTTCCCTATCTCGATCAGCGCCAGCCGGCGATCGTCAGCCGCGCTGGCGCCGCTCGCACCATCGTGTGCCGGACGGATCGTCACCACCACGCTTGCGGATACACCGGGGCGCGCTTCCAGCGACACGCGCACAGGGACGCCATCGGCGGTGCCCAGGGCCAGTTCGCGCACGCCGTTGCCCGGCACGACCAGCGGCAGGGCCGCGAGAAGGCGGCGCCGGCTCTCCTCGTCCCACAAGGCCAGGAACCCCGTTGGCTCGTGCTCGCGCAGGCGTGCCGTGACCCAGGCGTTGCCGTAGAGCAGGTCCCCCGTCGCGGACAGGGCCGCAAAGCCGAATGGCAGGCCATCGAGCGCATGGGAAAGGAGGGTCTGGTCCTGCAATGCGAACGATGAGGGCATCGGTAATGCAATCGTGGGTTGGAGATGGGCGGCGATTTTATCGGTTCGTTGTGGTTCCCTTTGTGTAGACGGTCTTCACAAAACCCTCATGCCCCAGGGCACGAAAACCGCTTGACAAAGGCGACTCCCAAGCCGATCAAGCACCTAGGGCAAACACCCTACATCTTGTGTTGACGCACCCCCCGGCCAGCTATATCGTGTGTCCCGTTGGTGTCCGGAGAGGCGCGACTGCCCGTCGGACTTAATAGGGAATACCGGTGTGAATCCGGAACTGCCCCGCAGCGGTAAGTGGAAACGATCCCGTTCTATGCACTGGTCCTCCGGGGACTGGGAAGCGACGGGTAGGCGGGCCGAGAGGCCCACGTCCACAAGTCCGAAGACCTGCCAGCAATCGGAGCCCGAGCGGCCTCGATAGCAGTGACGGCTTCCGCGGGGAAGCACGTCGCGGACCGGAGCCCTTCGCGGCGCTCCGTCCTCGACGATTCCCGCGTTTCGCCGCCATCGCATCGAGCCGGTTCCTCGGGAACGGGGTTTGACCAAGGCCATGGGGCTGCCAACACAATGACGACGATGGATTCCGCAGCGCGCGAGCGCACCGAGACGGCCGATACGGCCGCCACCTCCCCTGCAGCAACGGACAAGGCGCTGGCCGCCGGCTACAAGAACAACGACGCGCCGCCGGCCTTCGCGCTGACCCCGCCGCACAACCCCGGCCAGATGCGCGTGACCAAGCGCAATGGCGGCCACGAAGTGGTCGACGTGAACAAGATCGTGCGCGCGGTGACGCGCAGCGCCGATGGCCTGTTCGCGGTCGACCCGATGCGCGTGGCGCTGAAGACGATCGGCGGCCTGTACGACGGCGCCACCACCCAGGAACTCGACCAGCTGTCGATCCGCACCTCGGCGGCCCTCACCGCCGAAGAGCCGGAGTACGGCCAGCTGGCCGCGCGCCTGCTCTCCGCCTTCGTCGACAAGGAAGTGTCGGGCCAGGACATCCAGTCGTTTTCGCAGTCGATCTCCACCGGCTTCGACCTGGGCATCCTCAACGAGCGCCTGCGTGATTTCGTCCTGATCAACGCGCGCAAGCTCAACGATGCGATCGACACCACCGGTTCGCGCCGCTTCGAGTATTTCGGCCTGCGCACCGTGTACGACCGTTACCTGCTGCGCCACCCGACCAAGCGCTTCGTGATCGAAACGCCGCAGTACTTCTTCATGCGCATCGCCTGCGCGCTCGGCGGCAACGACGTCGCCGAGACGCTCGAGCTGTATCGCATGCTGTCGTCGCTCGAGTACCTGGCCAGCTCGCCGACCCTGTTCAACGCCGGCACGGCGCACGAGCAGCTGTCGTCGTGCTTCCTGCTCGACTCGCCGCAGGACGCGCTGGAATCCATCTACGCCAAGTACGGCGACGTGGCCCAGTTGTCGAAGTTCGCCGGCGGTATCGGCCTGGCCTACTCGCGCATCCGTTCGCGCGGTTCGCTGATCAAGGGCACCAACGGCCACTCCAACGGCCTCGTGCCCTGGCTGAAGACGCTCGACGCGTCCGTGGCCGCGGTGAACCAGGGTGGCAAGCGCAAGGGCGCGGCCTGCGTCTACCTGGAATCCTGGCACGCCGACATCGAGGAATTCCTCGAGCTGCGCGAGAACACCGGTGATGACGCACGCCGCACGCACAACCTGAATCTCGCCAACTGGGTGCCCGACCTCTTCATGCGTCGCGTGGAGATCGACGGCGACTGGTCGCTGTTCGATCCGAAGATCGTCCCGCATTTCGTCGACACCTGGGGCCCGACGTTCGACGCCGCCTATGAAAAGGCTGAAGCCGAAGGCCTCGCCGCGAAGTCGATCAAGGCGCGCGAGCTCTACGCCCGCATGCTGCGTTCGCTGGCCCAGACCGGCAACGGCTGGATGACCTTCAAGGATCGCTCCAACGCGACCAGCAACCAGACCGCGCTGCCGCAGAACGTGATCCACCTGTCGAACCTGTGCACCGAGATCCTCGAAGTGACCTCGGAAGGCGAGACGGCCGTGTGCAACCTCGGCTCGGTGAACCTCGCCCGCCACGTGGTCGACGGCCAGTTCGACTACGACAAGCTCGCCACCACGGTGCGTACCGCCGTGCGCCAGCTCAACCGTGTCATCGATCTCAACTTCTACCCGATCGCCACGGCGAAGACGGCGAACATGAAGTGGCGCCCGGTCGGTCTCGGCGTGATGGGCCTGCAGGACGTCTTCTTCAAGCTGCGCCTGCCGTTCGATTCGGAAGAAGCCCGCAAGCTGTCGACGCGCATCCAGGAAGAGATCTACTTCCACGCGCTGTCCATGTCCAACGAGATCGCCGAGCGCGACGGTCCGCTGCCGGGCTTCGAAGAAACCCGTTCGGCCAATGGCGAGATGCAGTTCGACTACTGGCCGGCGGCGACGCCGACCGACGTCGACGGTCGCTGGGCCGAGCTGCGCGAGAAGATCAAGGCCAAGGGCCTGCGCAACTCGCTGCTCATCGCCATCGCACCGACCGCGACGATCGCCTCGATCGCCGGTTGCTACGAGTGCATCGAGCCGCAGGTGTCCAACCTGTTCAAGCGCGAGACGCTGTCGGGCGACTTCCTCGTGGTCAACCGCTACCTGGTCGACGAGCTGAAGACGCTGGGCCTGTGGACCGCCGAAGTGCGTGACCAGATCAAGCTTGCCGAAGGCTCGGTGCAGGGCATCAACGCCATCCCGGCCGCGCTGCGCGAGGTGTACCGCACCACGTGGGAACTGCCGCAGAAGGCGTTGATCGACCTCGCCGCCTCGCGCGGTGCGTACATCGACCAGAGCCAGTCGCTGAACCTGTTCATGGAGAACCCGAACATCGGCCAGCTCTCCTCCATGTACATGTACGCGTGGAAGTCGGGCGTCAAGACGACCTACTACCTGCGCTCGCGTCCTGCCACGCGCATCGCCAAGACCACCGTGAGCTCCCCGGCCGCCGTCCAGGCACCGATCGCTCCGGTCGCCGACGCGCAGGAACAGGCCGAAGCCGCGGTGTTCTGCTCGCTCGAGAACCCCGAGTACTGCGAAGCCTGCCAGTAAAGACATGTAGGAGCCGATTTATCGGCGATGGGTGCTCGCGGAACCCTGTGGGAGCCGGCTATTGCCGGCGATCCCGCGGCAGCGGGCCAGACCGACGCAAGCACCCATCGCCGCTGAAGCGGCTCCCACACAAAGCGGCGCCACGCGCCGCTCACCTATTCCCGAGGTACCCGATGTCCGCTGCACCGATCACCCGCGACTCCAACATCCTCGACCCCGGCTTCGAACTGACGCTGCGGCCGATGAAGTACCCGCAGTTCTACGAGATGTACCGCTCCGCCATCCGCAACACCTGGACGGTGGAAGAAGTCGACTTCTCGCTGGACACCTCGGACCTGAAGTCGAAGATGTCGGACGCGGATCGTCACCTCATCCATCGCCTGGTGGCCTTCTTCGCCACCGGCGACACGATCGTGGCGAACAACCTGGTGCTGAACCTGTACCAGCACATCAATTCGCCCGAAGCGCGCATGTACCTCTCGCGCCAGTTGTACGAGGAAGCGCTGCACGTGCAGTTCTACCTCACCCTGCTCGACACCTATATTCCGGAACCGTCGGAGCGCAACAAGGCGTTCGCGGCGATCGAGAGCATCCCGTCCATCGCGGCCAAGGGCGAGTTCTGCTTCAAGTGGATCGATTCCATCCAGAACCTGCATCGCCTGGAAACCCGCGAGCACCGTCGCCAGTTCCTGCTCAACCTGATCTGCTTCGCCGCCTGCATCGAAGGCCTGTTCTTCTTCGCCGCGTTCGCCTACGTGTACTACCTGCGTTCGCGCGGCCTGCTGCACGGCCTGGCCTCGGGCACCAACTGGGTGTTCCGTGACGAGTCCGGCCACATGGCCTTCGCCTTCGAAGTCGTCCGCACCGTGCGCGAGCAGGAGCCGGACCTCTTCGACGACGAGATGCGCATGCAGGTCGAAGCCATGCTCGAAGACGCCATCGCCTGCGAGACCCTGTTCGCCCAGGACGTGCTCTCCGGCGGCGTCGCCGGCCTGTCGGTCACCGACATGCGCCAGTACCTCGAGTACTGCGCCGACCAGCGCCTCGTGCAGTTGGACATGCCGAAGAAGTACGGCTCGAAGAACCCGTTCGACTTCATGGACCTGCAGGACGTCCAGGAACTGACCAACTTCTTCGAGCGCCGCGTCTCCTCGTACCAGGTCGGTGTGGAAGGCGAAGTCGCCTTCGACCAGTCGTTCTGAGCGAGGTCTCCCGGGCCCGGCTGTCTGTGGGAGCCGATTCATCGGCGATCCCGCGGCAGCGGGCTAGGGTGTCGCTCACCCTTTCACCGATCAATCAACTCCTATATCAGACAGATCGGGGCGATTCGTCCTTGAGGACACATCGCGGGCGTAAGAAGTGTTTCTCAATACTTCCGAGCATCGATGGCAATCGGTAGGCTGAGGACAAGCGGGCGTGATAACCGCACCCACCTCGCCTATCCCTTGGTGCTACGCCAGCCTGACCACTCTATCCGCGATTGAGATAGTCTCCGGTCTGTGTGCGATCGTTATCCTCGAAATGCCAAGGCTGGCAATAGACTCATTTACTCGGCGTTCCGACGCAATATCCAAATGGCTTGTCGCTTCATCGAGAATGAGTACGCGCGGCCTCCTGTAGAGCGCACGCGCGAGAAGGAGCCTTTGTCGCTGACCTCCCGATAGCCAGCTCCCCAGGTCCCCAACCTCGGTATGGAATTGCATAGGCATTGCTTCGACCTCCCCAAGAATATCGGCCATGCGTGCTGCTGCAACTACTTCGTCCATTACGACATCGTTGGCGAAGAAAGTAATGTTTTCCAGCACGGTACCGGAAAGAAGGTTGTCGTCCTGCATAACGACTGAAACATCTCGTCGCCACCGAGCAAGTGCACGCGCAATAGGCTGCCCGTCTTGACGGACTTCCCCGATTGAGGGCTGCGTGAGCCCCATCAGTATCTTCACCAGGGTTGATTTACCTGTGCCCGACGGACCAACCAACGCGACGTGCTCCCCCGGCTCAACGTGCAAAGTGAAATCGCTGAGCACCCAAGGAAGCCCCTCCGAATGCCGGTGACTGATCGCAACGATATCAATGCGCGGGGAAGCAGATCGTCTAGTCACGCAAAGTGAGCTTTGAGATCCAACCTCCTCTTCGGACTCCGTGACGATGTCCCCGAGTCGATCGACGTGAACTCGCAGCCCCCGGATCGTAAGCAAGTTATCGATAAGGCGCTGTGCTCGTGAACAGAAATCGTCCTTATATGATGTAAAGGCTACGAGCATTCCGACCGACATCGCTCCCTCTGCCGCTTTGTGCGCACCTATCCCCAGAATGATCGCACTCTGCAATCCGAAGATCAGCGCGTACGCGCCCCCGAACATGAGCATCATTTTCTGGGCGGCGAATCTGTAGTTCACGGCATCAAGCGCGATATCAGCCCAACGTCCAGATCGATGCGATTCAAGGCAACCGACTTTCACCGTGGGCATTGACCGAACACTTTCGATGAAATGGGACTGCGCCTTTGCCTCTTTGACGACCGCATCTTCAATCGACCGATGATACGGACCGTGTGGCAACACCCTCACGATGCAGTAGACACACACGCTACCGAGGGCGACCAACGTAAGGATTGGACTGTAGACGAGCATCACAGCCAGCAGCCCGAGGCAAAAGATCAGGTCGAGAACAATTTCCGTGAACTTTCCTGACACAGCCTGCTGAATCGCCTGAGTCGACTGAAATCGAGATACAACGTCGCCTACATGACGAAGCTCAAACCATCTGACTGGCAGTCGCATCAGGTGACCCATGATACGGCTGCACCAAGCTGTCATCAGTTGGGTAGTGAGAACTAAGCTGAGCCATGCTCGAGAGACGTCAAGCGATGTTTTCAAAAGAAGGGATAACGTCAGTCCGATACATATCACCCAGACCAAGTCCGAATCGGAGGACGCAATCGCGTCGTCAATGACCCACTGGCTTAACAGCGGACCCGCGAGTGCGAAAAGTTGGAGGCAGGTTGCAACTATCAGTATTTGACTGACCCCGCGTTTCAACCCTGAAGTCCTTCCCGTGACTTGTCGCCAATGCAGTCGCTCCCTCATGGGCCGCGACTCAAATCCAATCATTGGTGACAGCTCCAGCGCTATGCCGGAAAAGAATCGCTGGAATTCGGGCCAGGTCAAAACCTTTTCGCCTCGAGCAGGGTCGTGAATGACAACAGACCTTAACCTCCGTCTTGCTAGCACCACAAAATGGTCATCATTCCAGTGCAGGATGCAAGGGAGCCGGAGTGCGGCCACTTCGTCGGCACCGACCACGATCCCGCGACCTTCCAGTCGCATCGTTCTCGCGATGTCTACCAGATCAGCCAATCTTGCGCCTGTTCCGGACACCGGGAATTGACGACGCAAGTCGCGAAGGTCAATGTGATTTCCAAACGTCGCCAGAACATATCCTAGGCACGCGAGGCCACATTCTCCCGCGCCCGTCTGTCGGTAGGAGCGTGACAAGTGATAAGACCGATTAAACATTCTTTGACTTCCTGTCAAGATTACCGCCAGCATGGCTATGCGAATGCTGGCGGTACTTTTCCTAAACTTAGATCAGGGCCACGGATATCCTTCGTCGCCATCGATCGCATTTTCGATCGTGGTGCCGATGTAATAACCCCCGATCGCAGCTCCGACCACCGCCGCACCCGCCACCCCCACGACGCCGGCAGCGAGGCCTGTCTCGGCCAGACCAAGTCCTCCGGCCTGCGCAACTCCAACTCCCACTCCGCCACCGATAGCGGTACCCATCGCCAAAGCGTCGCCAACGCTCAAGCCCGGTCGAGCCCCTGCGACGACTTTCATTTCAGTTACGGTCATTTCACGCATCTCAGTCTTCCTTTTTGTTCTTTACGCGCTTACATCGACGCAACCCTGCGCCGAAAACGAACTTGCTCAACCTTGACATGTCTCGGTACTCAATTAGTTCGTAGATACTCCGCTCGCTGCTCAGAAAGAATAGATGCGTAGCCGCTGCGATAAGAGCATATGCGGCTCCTCGCAATAAGATTACTCCTGGGTCGCTAACGTCCAGATCATCATTGTCGAAGGCATGCCTGAACAGGCATTCCAGCGTGGCCGACGTGGTCACTGACGTTGCCAGTGACATCACTTTCCACCGCTTCACGCCCCGCTCCGGATTGAGCAGACGCCGCCACGAATAAGATTGCGTAGGAGTTCTCTCGCCGTAGCGCGGCCCTCCGGTGGTAAAGATTCGAGGATGTCGTCAACGCCGCCTCGCTCACCGTTCCAAAGAGATTCGACAAATTCGAGCGAAGATTCATCCGCGCTAAGACTTACGCCGTTGATGATCAGTTTGTTGCCGCGCACCCTCGGATGCATACGAGCGTTGAGAACGAGGTCGCCGTCGCGGTGCAGCAGACCATCTTCGTTACCGATCGAAGCGAGGTTACTTATCACCCTGGTTCGATCTCGTGAAAGCGTCCACTCGTTGAATTTCGCAACGTTTTCTTCGTCCAAGATAGAAGTCGCAATGATGTCAACAGTATCGCCACAAGGTGCTGAAGAAGCAGGACTATTTCCCATTACTTGTCGCAACGGCTCAAATGCTGGGAGTACGTGGGCGCAGCACCAGCTTACGTAGTCGATCACGTGATAGGGATGAACTCCGACAGCGATGTGTGCCGTTTCTTGACCTTCGACAGGGAGCGCCTCATGCCACCATCCGCGCGGTATGTAGATCACGTCTCCCGAAGACGTACATATATCGAGGAATGGCGTCTCCGGGCACTCGTGTTTCTTGCCCGCACTGGTCTGGCCAGATATCGGTGCATGAAACGTCGGAGGGTATATTCTCCAGCGCTTTTGTCCGATGAGCTGCATAGCGAACACATCATGTGTGTCCCAATGCTTACCGAAGGAACCCATCCCTCCAAATGCCACGTACGCGTTTGCGACGGTGCGCGCCCCCACGAACGTTGAGACCATGCGCGCCAGATCGTTTATTACTCGCGACTTTGCATCAATACGATTCAGTACTAGCGTTGCGCCGTTACGTAGAAGATCTTCGACGATCGACATGGTTAGCTTCGTGCTTCGCCTCCCCACATCGTCGAATGTGTCGGCGTACACGTGTCCTGGCACGCGCCCATCGCGAAAAAGCTGAATATCCCCACTATGGGGATCTACACAGAAGAGGACATCATCAAACGTAGACCACGTTACGCCGTGATCGATGGCCGCCCTACGAGCGACGTAGGCTTCGCGTGCATAGTAGTTAGCCATGAAGTCCTCGCGCGACATTCCCAGGTTAAGCATCGTGTCTCCTTCACGAAATTCTTCTGCGGACTCCATAGAGAGGCTCCAGGATCCAATGAATAAGTGGCCGACTCTCGATGTCGATCGAGGCATCGACCAACATACCTGCCTTATAACGCCGCTTTCCTACGGACGAGTCCACTTGGTGGCTTGCCAACTTGACTCTTATTCGATACAGGGAGGTTCCGCTCACCTCAGACAAGCCTGTCAAGTCAGCCGACGGCACCGGGCTCTCAGAAACGTCAATGACGCTTCCTTCTTGTTGTCCGTAATGCTGGTACGGAAAAGCCTTCATACGGAGTCTTACTGACTGACCCGCCTCGGCGAATCCGATGGCATCGGACGTCACATACACGTGAGCTATGAGCTCGGATGAATCAGGAATCAGTTGGGCGATCGGCGCGTCTGTGAGCTGCGACCCCTCGCGGACCGTGATAGCTGTAATGATTCCGTCAGCTGCCGCTGCGATCGCAAAGTTACCTTCAGCGTCAAATATGGCCTCGTCTTTGCCGAGCGTCGCCAACTCGCGCTCCTGAGACAAAACGTCGGCACTTAGTGCCAGAGCCCTCCGCCGGTCGTCGGCCATTAGGTCCACCCGCGCACGATCCAAACCTATCGACTCGCGACGAAGGACTAGAACTTGGGCTTCATGCGCGGCGAGTTCCTCGCGAACTGCCGCGAGGGCAGCGGAAGAAACGTAGCCCTTGCTTGCAAGGAGAACGTGGCGTTCTAGCGACGTCCTTGCGATATCGACGCGAACTTCCTCGACCTTTATCTGGCGCGCATTCTCATTTCGTTCACGATTATTCAAGGATAGCTTTTCTGCAATTGTCGCGGCGTCATTCGTGTCTGCAGAGATGCGAAGCGCGCGCCCGTTCTTTAAGCTTCCCTTCCGAACATCTATAAGTTCCTTTTGGATTGAGTGGTAGGTCACATGGGCGGCGCCACCCGCACTTCGCCGGTCGTCAACAACCGTAAACAAGAGGTCTCCCTTCCTTACTCGCTGTCCTTCGGCTACGTGTACGTTCGAAATAGTTCCGCGTGCTAGCGAGTGGATGCGCACTGTCCCGTCCTGCGGCACGATCACTCCAACGGCGTTGGCTCGTTTCGTATAGCTGCATTTCGTCAGGAAGATCCCAAAGGACACCAGGGATATGACTGCCCAAGCTGTCGCCCACAGCGCGCCCGGTGGCCTGACAAGACATACGCGACCAGTGAGTTGCGTTTCAAATCGGCGGCTAGAGCACCTGAGCGGCATCAGTTCTTCACGTCCCTGCATCTCCCTTCTGCACCTCCAGTGCAGTAGCCATTCTGGCCGCTTGTTGTGGCGATCCATATCCGCGTCGGTAGACGAATCGCGTAGTTCGAGGGCCCAAGATTTGGTAGGAAATGCGGGGGCGGGGCCGCCTCGGAGCCATCCGGCGCGACGCCAACGACGCGTACGCCCACGCGCAGTGAGAGGCAGCTTCGGTCCAGCGATGTCCTGTGGGAGCCGCCTATTTGTCAGCGATCTCGCGGATGCGAGCTGGCCTTAGGCATGCACCCGTCGCCACCGAAGCCGTGATAGAGAAGCGCAACAATCCCCGCTGCCCCGAGGGGGGGCCACATCAAAGCGGCTTTCGCGCCTCGGCTGTATCATTGCTGCACTGCAACAGGACCAGCCCATGACCGACATTGCCAACCCCATCGAGGCCCGCGTCCTCGAAATCGTCTTCCCCGACCACACCAACCACCTCGGCACGCTGTTCGGCGGCCAGGCGCTGGCCTGGATGGATAAGGCGGCCTTCCTCGCCGCCTCGCGTTACTCCCGGAAGATCGTCGTCACCGCCCGCTCGGAGCAGGTCGACTTCCACGTGCCGGTACGCAAGGGCCAGATGGTCGAGCTGATCGCCACCGTCGTCTCGGTCGGCCGCACCTCGATGAAGATCGACGTGGCCATGTATACCGAAGACCTGCTCACCGGCGCGCGTGAACTGTGCACGCGTGGCACGTTCACCATGATCGCGCTGGATGCCGATCACAAGCCGACGCCGGTGCAGCCGCTTCCGGCCTGACGTTTGCCGCAATCTTGCCCGCTGCCGCGGGATCGCCGATGAATCGGCTTGTGTCTTAGGGCCGGCGTAGGCTTAAGGGTGAGAGCGGAGTGCGGCAAGCCCGCCATCGGCGGTGCTGCGAGCACGTGTAGGAGCTGGGGCTG
>Ga0247742_10000212_pt1 | contig 49977 bp, 49 predicted proteins | sample UWRJL208509C2_FD_180944 | JGI IMG/M metagenome (GOLD analysis project Ga0247742, IMG submission 180944) | Plant litter microbial communities from Arlington Agricultural Research Station in Wisconsin, United States - UWRJ-L208-509C-2 | ecosystem: Environmental > Terrestrial > Plant litter >...
AGAGGTCGGAAACAAAACTGATTTAATCCATCAGGAACCAACGGTTGTTGCCTAAGAGCACGTAGAAAAAATTCTTTTAACCATGGTGGATTATATTACTTGTAATTTACTTTCAGAAAAAAAAGCCGAATTATTCGGCTTTTTTTGTGGCTTTTTTAGCCTTTGGTTTTGGTGCCGCGGCGGGTGCTGCTTCGGCAATTTCTTCTACTGCAACAGGCGTTTCGGCAACAGGTGCTGCCTCAGCTTCTGCGGGTGCAACAGTTGGATCAGGCTCATTAAAAAGCGGCAGATCTTTCAACAATTGAAACCATGATATTACTTTTTTCATGTCTGAGGCATATACTTTCTCCTCGTCATGATCCGGAGCTACTTCAAAAAAGAAAGCCCTTAATTTTTTACCGTCAGCCTTAGCATCTGGAACGTTCGACGCACTTTTCATACGTTCAAAAACATCAATAAGCCTGATATCTTCATCAACACCAAAAATGGTGATCTCGCTCAGTGCAGCTAATTTAGCAGTTGACAGATTGGCAATCAGTTTGGTTTTTTGAGCATCAAGGCTCTCCAGCACATAACCTGTTTTGTTTTGCGCCAAAGCTTTCCACAAACCTGGTTTGCCCGATACTGCAACTATTCCTTGTAAATTCATTTGTTTTGGTTGGTTAAGTGAGTGGTTGATTGAGTTAAGTGGTTAATCTGTTTATGAATTTAAACTAATCACCTTAATTAACCACCCACTATTCACTATTCCTCTATTACTTCGATGGTTAAAATTTTGTCGCCCTGGCGTATAGCGTCAACCACATCAACATTTTCAACTACTTTACCAAAAACGGTATGGTTACGGTCTAAATGCGCGGTGTTATCACGGCTATGGCAAATGAAAAATTGCGATCCGCCGGTGTTGCGGCCAGCATGAGCCATTGAAAGCACACCACGGTCATGATATTGATTTTCGCCGGTTAGTTCGCAATCAATTTTGTAACCTGGGCCACCAGCACCAGTACCGGTTGGGTCGCCACCCTGAATCACAAAATTTGGGATAACACGGTGAAAAATCACGTTATCATAAAAGTTTGATTTCGCCAACTTTTTAAAGTTAGCAACAGTATTTGGCGCATCGTTGTCGAAAAATTCAACAGTCATATCGCCCTTTTCGGTTTTAATAATTGCTTTGCTCATTTTATTGTTTTTTTGAAAACAGATGGCAAAGGTAATAAAAAAGCATAAAGCCAAAAGCATAAGGCTTAAAGCTTTTTTGGATAATAGACAATAAAACGTACGCGGTTAACGGTAATACATTACCTGTTTATTCGTTACATTTGGTAAATCAGCGTAGAAAGAAATATACCAATGGTGGCCGGACTAACAAACAAACAATCTCTTTTATCCCGCATTTCTATCTCTTTGCCTCTTGCGCGGCTTTTAGCTTTTTTTCTTTTGCTTTTAGCTCCTGTTTTATCCAAGGCGGCTTCTATACTGATCCCGATGGATGATGAGCAAAAAGATCACCTGAAATCGTATGGTATAGCTTTCTGGACCCTCAAAAATGGTGAGGAGGTTGACTGGCTGCTCAACTACCGTGGCGGCAGCTTTATGATGAAATACGATCCTAAAATTGAGGAGGAGTGTAAGGTGCGCGGGGTAAGCTACCAGGTACTGGCCGATGCAAAAGTAAATGAAATTGTTACCGAAGTAAGCGACCCATCCGTAAATATGGATATTGTGAAGTTGGAGAAAGCGCCTAAAATGGCGGTTTATTCGCCTAAAAATAAATTACCCTGGGATGATGCCGTAACGCTGGTGCTCAAATATGCCGAAATTCCTTATGATGTAGTGTACGATGAGGAGGTTATAAAAGGCGACCTGCCAAAATATGATTGGCTGCACTTGCACCATGAAGATTTTACCGGCCAGTACAGTAAGTTTTACGGTGCATTCCGTTTTGCACAATGGTATAACGACGATGTAAAAGGGCAGGAGGAAATGGCCCACAAGCTTGGCTTTAAAAAAGTATCGCAAATGAAACTGGCGGTTGCCCGCAACATACGTGATTTTTGCGCTGGGGGAGGTTTTCTGTTTGCGATGTGCTCCGGTACCGATACCTTTGATATTGCTCTGGCCGCTGCCAACACTGATATATGCGAACGCATGTTTGATGGTGATGCTGCCGACCCCGAGGCGCAATCAAAACTTGATTTTACCCAAACCTTCGCCTTTCAGAATTTTACGCTGGATATGAACCCGGTGTCGCACCAGTTTAGTAATATTGATGTTACCGGAACGAGGCAGATAGATCGTACGCGTGATTTTTTCACCCTGTTTGATTTTTCGGCTAAGTGGGATGTGGTGCCCAGTATGCTCACTCAGGATCATGACAAGGTAATTAAAGGTTTCATGGGACTCACCACCGCCTTTAATAAAAGTATGCTGAAACCCGGTGTAACCATCATGGGCGAAATGAAAACAGCCAACGAAGCCCGATATATACATGGCGAGTTTGGTAAAGGTCAGTGGACATTTTATGGCGGCCATGACCCGGAAGATTATCAGCATGCCGTAGGAGACCCTCCAACAGATCTGAAATTGCACCCTAACTCACCGGGCTATCGCCTCATATTGAATAATGTGCTATTCCCGGCAGCTAAAAAGAAAAAGCAAAAAACCTGATCCGGTTTTTTCAATCTCTTGCGCTCGTCTGTGACGAGTGCTTAACATGCAATAGCGATTGCATCGCTAATAAAAGACACTCAAATAAATTTAGTATTCGCGTTATAAACGCTTGACCAAATTAAGCACTCGTCACAGACGAGCCCAAGTGAGCAATAAAAAAAGCCTTTCAAGTTTAATTGAAAGGCTTTTTATTATGTTTTGGTTCGTTATGACATCAGTTTAATGAAATCATCAAACAGGTATCTTGAATCGTGCGGGCCAGGTGACGATTCCGGGTGGTATTGTACCGAGAATGCTTTTTTACCTTTTACACGGATACCTTCTATTGATTGATCATTCAGGTTTACGTGAGTGATCTCCACTTTGTCAGATGCACGTACAGCTTCGGGCACTACACCAAAACCGTGGTTTTGTGAAGTTACCTCGCAGTGGTTAATAATGATATTTTTAACCGGGTGATTTAAACCGCGGTGACCGTTAAACATTTTTTGAGTTGGAATATCATTAGCCAAAGCCAGCAATTGGTGACCTAAGCAAATTCCGAACATCGGTTTTTCAGAGGCCAGGATTGATTTAACTGTTTCAATGGCATAAGGCATGGCCGCAGGATCGCCGGGGCCGTTTGATACGAAGTAGCCTGTAGGTGCAAAATCCTTTTCCATTTCTTCAAAGGTGGTTTTTGCCGGGAAAACCTTAGCATAAACATCACGATCGTCAAAGTTACGCAGGATGTTTTTCTTAACCCCAAGGTCAAGTACAGCTACACGGTATGCAGCGTTCTCGTTGCCAAAAGTATAAGTTTCGGTGGTTGTTACTTTTGATGATAGCTCCAGCCCGTCCATAGATGGTACTTCGGCCAGTTTAGCTTTCAAAGTATCAATATCCAGTATCTCTGATGAAATAATGGCGTTCATAGCACCCTTGTCGCGAATGTGGCGAACAAGCTGGCGGGTATCAACATCAGATATACCTACCAGGTTTTGCTGCTGAAAATAATCCTGTATTGATTCATCGGCCTGTTTACGGCTGTAAGCTATGTTGTAATTTTTACAAACCAGCCCGGCAATCTGAATATTGCCCGATTCAACCTCGTCATTGGCAATACCATAATTACCTACGTGGGCATTAGTGGCAACCATGATTTGCCCAAAGTATGATGGGTCGGTAAAAACTTCCTGGTAACCGGTCATTCCGGTATTAAAGCATATCTCGCCTGTAGTAGTACCTATTTTTCCTGCCGCTTTACCGTAAAAAACGGTTCCATCGTCAAGTAGCAGCACAGCCGGTAATTTGGTGAAGTACGTCATTTATTAAAAAAATTTAATGGATTATTAAATCGGATCGCCTGGTTCAAAGCCCCGTGAAAACTGATAGAAATATTGAAGTAAGGAACTTCCTGATTCACGGCGCAAAAGTAAGGTTTTATTTCGGATTTTGGAATTTCGATTTGGGATTTATTTTAAATAAAGGGTTCAAATGTTGTATTTCAGATTTATTTTTTGACTTTTACCTTATATTTTGATTGTAGATATTGAACGATACTATGTAACAGCATTATTTTATACTCACGCTTTGCCAGGGCAAAGCTGAAATTAAAGTAGTTTCAAACATAAATCCGAAATCGAAATTCCGAAATCCGAAATAAAAATGTCAGTAAATAAAGAAGTTAAAAGGATCACTACACATACTGTGCAGGAAATGAAAAACCGTGGCGAGAAGATAGCCATGCTTACCGCCTATGATTATTCGATGGCAACCATAGTTGATGATGCCGGAATGGATATTATACTGGTGGGCGATTCTGCCTCAAATGTAATGGCCGGTCATGAAACAACCCTTCCTATAACGCTTGATCAGATGATATACCATGCATCGTCGGTAGTGCGTGCGGCAAAGCGTGCGCTGGTGATAGTTGATCTTCCTTTCGGATCATACCAGGGTAACTCTAAAGAGGCCCTGAACTCGGCTATCCGTATCATGAAGGAGTCTGGTGCGCATGGCGTTAAAATGGAGGGTGGTATTGAAATTGCCGAATCGGTAACCCGCATACTTACAGCAGGTATACCGGTTATGGGGCATTTGGGCTTAACTCCACAGTCTATATATAAATTTGGTACTTACACTGTACGTGCCAAGCATGATGCCGAAGCGCAAAAATTGCGTGAAGACGCAGTTACACTTCAGGAGCTTGGATGTTTTGCCATTGTGGTTGAAAAAATACCCGCCATGCTGGCCAAAGAAGTTACCGAAAGCGTACAGATACCTATTATAGGTATTGGTGCAGGCCGCCATTGCGATGGCCAGGTATTGGTGATACATGATATGCTGGGCATTAATAAAGGTTTTAAGCCCCGGTTTTTACGGCAGTACTCCAACTTATACGACCAGATGAATGGGGCCATTAAAAATTATATTGGCGATATCAAATCAAAAGATTTCCCGAACGAGCAAGAACAATATTAATGGATTTCGGATGTGGGATGTGGGATTTCGGAATTTTAGATTTTAAAATTTCAAGTTTTCAAGTCCATAATTAAGTAAATCCGAAATCGAAATTCCCAAATCCGAAATAAGAATGCGTCCCGAATTTAATTATACCAGTCACGACGTTACCGATAAGGATATTCTTTATGAGGATAATCACCTTATTGCGGTAAATAAGCGTGCCGGCGACATTGTGCAGGTAGACGATACCGGCGATGAGTCGCTTGACGAAAAGGTAAAAAAATATATCGCCAAAAAGTATGATAAGCCTAATGGGGCTTTCCTGGGTGTGGTTCACCGGTTAGATAGGCCCGTGAGCGGCGTTATCCTGTTTGCCAAAACCAGCAAGGCTTTAGACAGGGTCAACAAAATGTTCAAAAACCGCGATATGCATAAAACTTATTATGCTGTGGTGCGCAAACGGCCTTATCCTGAAGCCGGTACCTTGATTCATTGGCTGGTTAAAAACCCTCAAAAAAACGTGACCAAAGCGCATGATAAAGAAGTGCAGGGTAGCTTACGATCTGAGTTAAGCTACAAGCTGGTTGGCGAGCTTGACGGCTATTATTTATTGGAGGTAGATCCTATAACTGGCCGCCCTCATCAGATCAGGGTGCAGCTGTCAACCCTGGGTACTCCCATTGTGGGTGATAACAAATACGGCTATCCGCGAGGCAGCCTGCGCAAAAGTATTTGTTTGCATGCGCGCAGATTAACCTTTGTGCACCCGGTAAAAAATGAGCCTGTTGAAATTGTGGCTCCCGTTCCACGCGATGGCTTTTGGGAAAAGTTTGAAGGTATGATGGTTGAGTAATTGTTTAATAAAATAATCATCGTTGTTATCGACGAGGAATGATGTAAAATCTTGTAATTTTTTCCACGCGTCATTGCGAGGTACGAAGCAATCTCTATGCTGTACAGAGTGGATAAAAATGCTTAACCTGCCTGTGTAGAGATTGCTTCGTACCTCGCAATGACGTGTTGTTTTACTATTTAAGGGGCTTATCAAAATGATAAGGTTTTACTACATCACATCACCAAACTCAACCTTTTTAAATATAATCCCGGTGTTATACCTTCCGACCGTTTAAACAGCCTGATAAAATAGTTGAGGTTATTAAAGCCTGATTTAAAGCAAACCTCCGATATATTAATAGATGGGTTTTTCAGCAGCATTTTAGCCAGCCCTATACGTTCCCTGATAATAAACTCCACCGGCGACAAGCCAAAAGCTTCTTTAAACGTACGGAAGAAATTTGTTTTACTCATACATGCTTCATTGCACAGGGTATTGATATTTATTTGTTCGGTTAAATGCGCGCGGATGTATTTAACAACTGTGGTAAAGCGGCTTGTATCTGTTTGACCATCATTGGGCAGTTGAAATTTTTGTGCCTGTATGGTGCGTATCAACAGTTCTGTTAAGGTAATATCGGCCAATACATCCTTATTTATATTATCCTCCATGCTAATAGCAATAAGCTTATGAATAAGCCCCGTAAGTTCCCGGTTGTTATGGAAATGATATTGTGCAAAGTTGAGGTTCCAGCGTTCCGCACCATCTTCGCCCGGATATGTACTGTTTAAATACTCCAATGTTTTAGTCACTTTATTCCAGTCAATAACCAATGTAGCGCATTGCACCGGATGTTTTTTGTCCACATCCGGAAAATCAACATTAATGGGCATACCCTCGGGCAGTATCAGTGTTTCGCCGGGCAAAAAATCAAACCTCGATTGATTGAGCATCCCCACCGTCTTTTTCCCCCGCAGCATGCTTGATATAACCAACCCATTATACCTGAGGTCGAGATTGCCGCATTGCTCATTGGTTTCAAAAATATTCACCTCGCAATGCGCCAGGTTATACAGCTTACGGTGTTCAACAAGAGTTTCGGCTGTATGATCGTGTTCACCTGAGCCAAATGGAACTAAAATGTGCTGCTGGTTCATAAGTTTTTTAACTGGGTTTAGTAGCAACAACAATAAAGCACTATTGTGTTGTTTTATGGCATTATCGTTCAACGGTGCTGTATGTATTGGACGCTACCTTTAATCAATTATTTTACCTAAAGCAAAATTTTATGAGCATTACATTAGATCAGGCCGAAAAACTGTCTGAAGCTGCAAAATCAAAGGCAAAACAAATTGGCGTACCCATGAACATTGCTATTGTTGATGAAGGGGCCAACCTGGTGTCATTTCACCGGATGGATAATGCGTGGTTGGGTTCGGTTGATATATCGATCAGGAAAGCTAAAACAGCGCGTTTTTTTGATATGAACTCCGGCGAAATAGGAAAACTATCCCAACCTGGCGGGCCCCTTTATAATATTGAACATTCAAACGGGGGGCTAATATCATTTCCAGGTGGCGTACTGTTAAAAGATGGCAGCGGGAAAATTGTGGGTGCTATTGGTGTATCGGGCGGGTCGGTTGAGCAGGATCATGATGTGGCAGCAGCAGGTGCGGCGGCCTTATAATTTCGGTTCCTGATTTTTTACCTATTAAATTGAATATGTTATGTGTCAAAATCATGGTGTAGCGTATATAAAACCCGGTGAGGTTGAAGTACGCGAAATAGATTATCCCAAACTGGCTATTGGAAACAGGCAATGCCATCATGGGGTTATACTTAAAATAGTGGCTACTAATATTTGCGGCAGCGATCAGCACATGGTACGCGGGCGCACAACTGCACCTGCCGGTCTGGTGCTTGGGCACGAGATTACCGGTATTGTAATTGAAGCCGGCCGCGATGTAGAGTTTATACACGAAGGCGACCTGGTATCGGTACCTTTTAATATTGCCTGCGGCAGATGCCGTAACTGTAAAGCCGGACAAACAGGCATTTGTCTTAATGTAAATCCGGCCCGCCCCGGAGCAGCCTATGGTTATGTAGATATGGGCGGATGGGTAGGTGGTCAGGCCGAATATGTTATGATACCTTATGCCGATTTTAACCTGCTCAAATTTCCGGATAAGGATAGGGCGATGGAAAAGATCAAGGACTTGACCTTGCTTTCGGATATTTTCCCTACCGGTTTTCATGGCGCGGTTACGGCTGGTGTTGGCCCGGGCTCTATTGTTTATGTAGCAGGAGCGGGGCCGGTTGGTTTGGCCTGTGCGGCTTCATGCCAGTTATTGGGTGCGGCTGTAGTTATTGTAGGCGATATGAATAAAGAACGTTTGGAACAAGCTCGCAGTTTTGGCTGCGAAACGGTCGACCTGTCACAGGAAACGCCACTGCCCGATCAGATAGCAGCCATAGTAGGCGTGCCCGAGGTAGATAGTTTTGTAGACTGTGTGGGCTTTGAGGCCAAAGGCCATGGTGCCGACTCTGATAAAGAACAGGCAGCAACGGTGCTCAACTCAGCCATGGAGGTTACCCGTGCGGGCGGGGCCATAGGTATTCCGGGACTTTATGTAACCGGCGATCCGGGGGCTGCTGATAAAGCCGCCCAGCAGGGCAACCTTTCTATCCGTATTGGTTTAGGCTGGGCAAAATCACACTCGTTTTATACCGGCCAATGCCCGGTAATGAAATACCACCGCCAACTGATGAATGCTATTTTGTACGATAAAATACAGATAGCAAAAGCGGTTAATGTACAGGTGATCAAATTACAGGATGCACCAAACGGCTACAAGGACTTTGATAAAGGTGCAGCCAAAAAATTTGTTATTGATCCAAACGGCATGATCATGAATTAGTGGTAATAGTTTATTGTCCATAAGGGCGGCGTTTATACGCCGCCCTTATTTATTATAGGCCAAGTACAGTATTCCAGATTTTTTCATCAACCAAAACACCTTCTTTTAGGTTGCGCTCCCTGGTTAGCAAGGTGTTTTCGCCAGGGTAGGTAATTGCCCCGCCTTCATGTTCTGGGGTGCTGGTTTTAGTATATGCAATGATCTCTTCAATTAATGCCGAGGTGTGCTCATCGCTTTGGGGTTTTATGCAGATAAACACTTGTGATATACCGGCCTCTTTGCCGGTGGCCGTAATTTTTGCGGTTGAGTTGCCCCCGCTTAAAACAGTAGCCAGCAGATCAAGTACTAACGAAAGACCAGAACCTTTCCAGAAACCAACGGGCAGCAACCGCTGCGATTGTAGTATGGCCGTGGCATCGGTGCTTAAATTCCCTTCGCTGTCATAGCCGCCGGGGAAGGGCAGGGCTTCATTTTTTGCCTGATACTGGTACAGTTTACCTACCGCATATTGCGATATAGCCATATCCAATACCACATGTCCGTTTTTACGCGGCACAGCTATCACCAGCGGATTGTTACCCAGTCGTGGATCGAGGCCACCCCAGGGTGGTAGGTTAGCTATAGTATTGGTAAAACAAATACCTATATAACCTGCTTCGGCAGCTTGCCAGCCGTAAGTGCCGCCGCGCATCCAGTGGTTGGTGTTTTTGATAGCTACACAGCCTATGCCGTTATCCTTTGCCAGTTCTACAGCGCGGGTCATGCAAAGGCCGGCGTTAAGCATTCCGGGGCCATAGTTGCCGTTCCATTGTTCAATTGCGCCCATGCCGGCTTCGCGTGTTGGCTCGGCGCCAGGTTTAACCATGTTATCCTTTACATGCTGTACAAAAACCGGGAAACGGTTAAGCCCATGCGTATATACGCCATCAAGGCTGTTACTGGCGAAGATGGCAGCACACTTTTCGGCTTTGTCTGTGGTAAAATCAAGGCTGATTAGTATTCGCTTAAATTCGGCCTGTAACTGATTGTATGGTATGCGCATGGTAGGTTAAAGTTAAACTCAAAAGTAAAAAATTATACATCCCGATTTTAAATTTCTGGTCCTGATTAAATAGCAGGGGCTATCCAACTAAAATATTTTTACCTTAAAAGAGTTATTATTACATCCTCGTTGTGTACTAATAAGCGGGGAATCTTTACTTTTGCCACAGTGATTTACATGAAAAATAAAATCCCGTTAATCCTTGTTTTAGGTTTGGTCATCATTAACCTTTTAAGCAATTCATGCAAAAAGGAGGATAACAGCAACATTCCCCATCTTTTAGTGAATGGCACATGGCAGCTGGCAACCTTGCAGGTAACCAACTATATAGGCGATTCGCAGATCTCAATTGATACGTTGAATGACAGCTGCCTGTTAACGCAGCTTTTTACCTTTAATGCCAATAATACCTGCACTTATACCAATTACGCCTGTCAGAGCCAAACTACAACAAGTAACTGGACACTTACCCCGAATAAGCTCTTTTTTGCATCTGACATGACCTGTAAGGACACTGTACCAGGCGGCAAAGGAGCGCTGCAGGATGTAAAGCCTTTTACCAACACGCAGATATATAACCTGGGAACCTACTCTATGGTGTTGCAAACCGGAGATGTGGAACCCAACTATTCATCAACCAAGCGGCGCAGGATTATGAGGTACGGATTTATCAGACAAAAGGCAGTAACTCAATAGGTAAAAATTTTATATTTGGAATAATTATAAAAATGGTTTGTTATAATAAATACCGCGGGCATACATCAAACCAACAATAAAACTGCTCATGGTAACATCATCACCTTTGAAAAGCAACAAATTTTAATGAAAAAAAGAATTGCCATTTTTGCTTCAGGTTCGGGGTCAAACGCCCAAAAATTAATGGAGCATTTTAAACGCAATGCCGATGCCGAGATAGTGCTGATTCTCACTAACAACCCACAGGCTTATGTTTTACAACGGGCCGACAACTTCGAGGTGCCATCGCATATATTTACCCGGCATGAATTTTTTGAAACCGACGATGTGATACGTCTGCTTAAAAACCTGCAAGTTGACCTTATTGTGTTAGCCGGTTTTTTATGGCTTGTACCAGCCTCGCTTTTAAAGGCTTTCCCTAATAAGATCATTAACCTTCACCCAGCGCTGCTACCTAAATACGGTGGTAAGGGCATGTATGGCGATCATGTGCACAAAGCCATTCTGGAAGCCGGTGAAGAAGAAAGCGGCATCACCATACATTTTGTGAACGAGCAGTTTGACGAGGGCGAGATCATCCACCAATCAAAATTTAAGATTGAACCGGGCGATAACCTGGAGATGGTGAAGTTTAAAGGGCAGCAGCTGGAACACCATCATTTTCCAAAGGTTGTTGAGGCCTTGCTGAAAAAAATGAAGAGCTAAATTATATTTTGCCGGGCAAGTTCCCGGCAAAACTTTTTAAAGCCGTTTTTTAATACAAAATAGCTTCAAAATAGGCGCTTTTTGCTCAAAATTCATTGAAATAAGCTGTTTAATTATTGGTTTTAACACTTTTTAGCAAGGTTTTAACGTAGTTTAAAAACTTTAAAAAGTTGATAATCAGTTCTATAATTCAAAATTAGCGATTTCTGGATGTCTTTTGGTCCGATATTAAAACAGGCCGGTCCCCTCTAAAAGGAACCGGCCTGTTGTGTATACAAATATACGCAAAGTACGTGGCACTGTCATCCCAATATTATTGCCTATTCATTTTTCATATACTTATCCATGCCTTCAGCAGGCTTCCAGGAGCTTTGGGGTTCAAAATAATGCCATAATAGTGCCGATACCTTTTTGATAAGCAGGTAAGCCTCATTATCGGGCACCCAGCGCTGGTCGGCGTTATGATTGGTGATCACGGAGAACACATAATCGCCATGCGGGGCGTTCACCAGCACTGTCTCTGATTTAGATTCATTAACGGCCCCCTGTTTGGAAATGGCCTGCACATAAGGAGGCATTTCAGATAGCGCCTTATCATCCCAATAAATGCGTATCATATTGCGGTACATGCGTTCGCTGGCGGCCTCGCTTACGGCCTTGCCCTGCCTGATCATGGTAAACAGGCGGCACATCTCATACGGGGTACTCACTCCCCAGCCATATATGCTTCTGATACTTTCACGGCCGGGCACGCGGGAGTTTACGCGCATTACCTTAAAACCGTTTTGATCTAACCAATTGTTAATATACGGACCGCCTACCAGTTTTTGCAGCCAGGTGCTGGCCGTGTTATCGCTCATGGTGATCATGAGCATAGCAACCTTGCTCAGTTGTATGGTATCCTTATCTTTAAACGAGCCCAGAATATCTTCGCCGGGGTACAGTAGCGAATCGCGGTAAACCAGTTTTTGGTTGTACTGCATTTCACCTTTTTCTATCTTATCCATTAAACCGCACTGAATACTTACCTTGATCATGCTGGCAGTGGGGAACAGGGTATCGGCATTAATAGCAGCAGTTTTACCGGTTTTAAGGTTCTGTACGTATATCCCCGCCTGGCCATGAAAACCGCTGATAACGCTTTGCAATTGCTGCGTAAGCTTTTTATCAGTTTGGGCTAAGGATGCTGTGGTAATGAAGGTGAAAAGGATGAGCAGGTTGGTTTTCATAGGCTGGGTTGTAAGATCAACAAAGTGGTTTGACCCAAATTTATAAAACCATTTGTACCGTTTTGTTTCTATATTTAAATTTCTTAAATGAGAAAATTAAATGGGCTTTATCAGGTTTTTACTTGCTTGCATCGTTGTTTTGTGGCATACCTCTATGATCTTTGGCTATAAACCATTGCCCTCCGATTTAGCTGTACAATGCTTTTATGTGATATCTGGATTTTATATGTCTTTGGTACTTAACGAGAAGTACCCAAAAGGTTCACACCAACTTTTTTATAAAAATAGATTTTTAAAGATCTACCCTCTTTATTGGCTTGTATTGGTGCTATTGGTTTTGTGGGCTATACTGGTTAATTATTGGGGCTATCTCAGCCAAATCTGGTTTTATAAGCAGGCGTCACCCTTATCTATCGGTACATGGAGTTATTTAATTATATCCGGTTTAGTTATAATTGGCCTTGACGTTAGTTTTTTATTAGGTATTAAAGATGGCCGGTTATTTTTTACTGAACATTATGGTTTATCAAAACCTAAAGTTTACCAATTTTCTTTTAACGCTGTTGCCTGGACAATTGGAGTAGAACTCTTATTTTATTTAATTGCGCCTTTTATAGTTAGAAAACGCCTGTTCTTAATTTTGTTAATACTTTTAGCAAGTTTGGCACTAAGAGTAGTCTTAGCAAATAATGGATTATCCGGCCAGCCCTGGAATTATAGATTTTTCCCTAATCAAATAATGTATTTTATGGGTGGCTGCGTTTCATATCGAATTTATTTGTTGATGAAAGCATGGCGTTTTTCAGCTAATTGGCTTAAAATACAATTCATTGCATTGTTATCCATCATTTTAATATATGCTTATATTTCAGACAATTCTTATTATCTGCAGGCATTTTTATTTATATCACTAATACTGTTGATACCAGCTACTTTTATGGTGTCAAAAAATAACAAGCTGGATAGATATTTAGGTAATTTATCTTATCCAATTTATATTTCTCAAATGCTTGTGATAAATATTACCACTGCAAGAGCATTTCCTAAACTTTATAATTTCGGGTTTACAAGCCTTCTGGCAACAATTGCATTGAGTATGGCCTTATATCATTTTGTAACAAAACCTATCGAGCGAATACGGCAAAGTCCCTTCAAGCGATTTTAAGGATTAGGGAATTTGCTCTAAAGATTATATAAATATGGTGAGGGTAAAGGCCCTGACAGAAAAGCGGGTCGGGCGTTTTGTCTGCGGGCCGAAGCTTTTTTCTGTCTTGAGTTATTCGTGTATATTTAATTTTTTTGTGCTCATGATCTCGCTATGCTCGCAATGACAAGGTTATATTTGCGGGAGATTGCTTCGTTCCCCGCAATAACGCGTTGGGATTTTGTCTATTTAAAATGTTTGCTTTATAAATGAAATACCTGCGCTGGCTTTTATTCCCTTTTTCATTATTATATGGCCTGGCGGTTGTAGTACGTAACTGGTGCTATGATGCAGGTATATTCAAAAGCCGGGAATTTAATTTGCCTGTAATAGCCGTGGGTAACCTTGATGTTGGCGGGGCTGGCAAAAGCCCGATGACCGAATACCTCATCCGCCTGTTTAAAACCAACTATAAACTGGCCACTTTAAGCAGGGGATATGGGCGAAGCACCAAAGGTTTTTTATTGGGCCATGCCGGTTCAACAGCTGCTGACATAGGCGACGAGCCCACCCAGTTTAAAAGTAAATTCCCCAATGTTACTGTAGCCGTTTGCGAAAAACGGGTGCTTGGCATCGAGGCCCTGCAAGCAGACCATAACCTCATTATCCTGGATGATGCCTACCAGCACCGGGCCGTAAAGCCGGGTTTCAGTATTTTACTGCTGGATTATAACCGAATTAATGAACCGCGCTTATTACTGCCTGCCGGTAACCTGCGCGAGCCTTACAGCGGCCGCAAAAGGGCCAGTGTAATTATTGTAAGTAAATGCAGGCCGGGCTTATCATCTCCCGAGCAGCAGGTTATAAAAGAGCGTGTAAAACCGTTGCCTCATCAGTTGGTATTTTTTACATCTATCAATTACCTGCCGTTGCAGAACATGAGTGGGGGAGTGGTAAACGAAACAATTGAAGCCGGTACAACCATATTTCTGCTTACCGGAATTGCCAATGCGGCGCCTTTGCTGGCGCATCTGCAAAAGCAAACGCTGCACATCATCCACCATAAATATCCCGACCATCACCAGTTTAGCTTAAAAAATATCAGTAAACTTGCCGATGATTTTTTTGCCTGCACCTCACAAAAAAAGATAATTATTACAACAGAAAAGGACGCACAGCGTTTAGGGGAACAGGAACTGCAGGAGCTTGTGAAAAAACTTGGTATTTTGGTACAGCCAATAGGCATTGAGTTTTTAAACAACCAGCAATCACAGTTTGATAAATTAGTATACGAATATGTTAGAAAGTATTGAAAGCACCGTACAATATATAAAAAACCGCATTGGTGATTTTGAACCCGAGGTAGGTATAATTTTAGGTACTGGCCTGGGTGGTTTGGTAAAGGAAATTGAGGTTGAAAAACAACTCATGTACTCCAATATTCCCGATTTTCCGATCTCAACACTTGAGTTTCACTCCGGTAAACTGATCTTTGGTACATTGGGTGGTGTAAAGGTGGTAGCCATGCAGGGCCGTTTGCACTACTATGAAGGCTACAGTATGCAGCAGATCACTTTTCCGGTACGGGTGTTGAAGTACCTGGGCATTAAAACCCTGTACGTATCAAACGCCAGCGGCTCACTTAACCCGGCCTTCAAAAAAGGCGATCTCATGGTTATTGCCGATCATATTAACCTGCAGCCGCAAAACCCGCTGGTGGGCCGTAATAATAATGAACTGGGGCCGCGTTTTCCCAATATGAGCCAGCCTTACCAGCGCAGCCTTATTGATAAAGCATTAACAATAGCAAAGGCAAACAATATAACCTGCCATAAAGGAGTTTATGTAGCTGTTACCGGGCCAAATCTGGAAACTAAGGCAGAATATAACTATTTAAGAATTATTGGCGGCGACGCTGTAGGCATGAGCACCGTACCCGAAGTTATTGTTGCAAACCATATGAGTTTACCGGTATTTGCCATATCTGTATTAACTGACGAAGGGTTTACGGAGGAGTTGGAGCGGGTATCGCTCGAAGAAATTATACGGGTGGCCGAAGAAGCCGAACCCCAATTAACATTGATACTTAAAGAACTGATAGCCGGTAATTAATGCGCAAAAAGCTTAAATATTTTTTATTACTGCTGATGTGCGTTTCCGTGCATTCGGCATTTGCGCAGTATAATCAAACCAGGCGGCAAAAGCCGCTCTCTACCCGCGATACTATAGCGCCTACCAGGCAGATCAGTGACGACGAGATGCTGGATAGCTTGCGTAAAAAGGAAGACAATAAGAGGGATTCCGTTATCTTCAATTCAAAATTTATACGGGTAACCAACGAGCTGCTGCTTAATGACAGTACCCAAACCTTTGCAATTGATACAGGCATAACCAATTTTGAAAACTATAACCCCCTGAATAAGCCCCGAAGCCCGCGTATACATCTGGGTAACATAGGCCTTTCGCAAAGGCCCCTGTTGTTTGAGCCCAGCAAAACTATAGGCTTTGATGTGGGCATGCACGCACTTGATGTGTACACCATAAATCCTGAGGATATTCAGTACTATAACACCAGGGTGCCTTATACACAGCTCACCCTGTTTAACGGTTTCGGCAGCTCGGCCGAACAGCTTTTTAAGGTTATCCATACCCAAAATGTTAAGGAAAACTGGAATGTTGGTTTTAACCTGAACTTTAACGGTTCAAGAGGTTTTTACAGTACCAGCAGCGTGCTTGGGCAAAATGTAAGCGGCCTTAACGCGGCTTTATTTACCTGGTACGAGTCGAAAAGTAAACGTTATAATTTGCTGGCCAATGCCACCTTTAATAATTTAAAAGCGCCTGAAACAGGCTCTATTTTAAAAGATTCTGTTTTTACCGATAAAAGCGGCACCCTTTTCTTTGCCAACTCTGCCGCTGTACGCCTGCCCAATAGTTATGAAAACTGGAACGACAAAAGCTTGTACATTAAACAGTTTTATTACCTGGGCCGTATTGATAGCCTGAACAAAGGGAAAGACAACTCAAAGGTACTGCCAACGCAACGCGTGGCTCACACCTTTCATGTTACGAATGGCAGGTATAACTACATTCAGAGCGATCCCGATACCTACAATGTATTCCCGGATTATTACTACAGCAACAACCGGTCGCGCGACTCGTTAGTGTACACTCATGTTCAAAACGAGTTTTTATATAGCTTTTACCTCAGGAGCAAATCGGTAAAGTTTGTAAAAAACGAGCTAAAGCTTGATCTTGGACTGGTACACGATTTATGGCACTACTCACAGTACGTGAGCGATACTACTTTAAACCAGTATGGCGCCAAATTTATACACCAGGACAGGGTGCAGAACAAAACCTTTCAGGATATTACTTTAAAGGCCAAATTGGGGTACCGCTTTAGCGACCGTATTGCCCTCGATGCCGATTTCAGGCAGATAGTACAGGGCCGCGATTTTGGCAACTATTTTTACGATGCCAAGCTTACCCTTGCAGGTGGTAAAAAAGCGGGTAAGATTATTTTAGAGGCATACACCCAAAACAGTTCGCCGCCATTGATTTATACCGACTGGATATCGAACCATTATATTTTCCATAATGATTTCAGTAACCAAAAAACTACCAGCTTGTCATTCAACTATCTCAACAATCCGTTGCAGCTTGATATTAAGGCCGAGTATTTTTTAATATCCGATTACCTGTATTTTACAGCCGATCAGGGCGGTAACGATGCGCATCCGGTACAATTAGGTAACGATATTAATTTGCTCAAGATAAGCATAGGTAAAAATTTACGCTGGCGCAGCCTGCATTTTGATAACTACATTGTTTATCAAAAAACAGATTACCAGACAACCCTGCGTACCCCCGAACTTTATACTTACAGTAACCTGTACCTTACCAAAACTTTGTTTAACGTAATGCAATCAAGCTTTGGTGTTGATGTACGCTACAATTCTGAATATGTAGCACCTTCATATGCGGTGGGTATAGGCCAGTTTTATAACGGGGCCAACGTTACCTTTAGCTCCTACCCTGTAGCCAGGGTATATTTTAAGGCAACCCTGCAACGCACCAATTTGTTCCTTGCGTATGATTATGCCAACCAGAATCTGTCGAGCAAAGGATATTATACTGTAAACAGGTATCCGCAACAGAACGCGCTCCTTAAATTCGGCGTAAGCTGGACTTTTTATAATTAACGGTAAAAAAGCTTGTCATTTCGATGAGCAGAGAGGGGAAGTGCGATGGGGCGAAGAGAAATCTTATACGCCCAGTAATTGGATTGCATAACGGGAGAGAGCAAGGTGCAGAAGATTTCTCACCCTCTCCCAGCTTTAGCCCATTCGTGAGGATTCGAAATGACAATTGTTTATTTATATATCAGACTTGTCATTTCGATGAGCAGAGAGGGGAAGTGCGATGGGGCGAAGAGAAATCTTGTACGCCCAGTAATTGGATTGCATAACAGGAGAGAGCAAGGTGCAGAAGATTTCTCACCCTCTCCCAGCTTTAGCCCATTCGTGAGGATTCGAAATGACAATTGTTTAATTATATATCAGACTTGTCATTTCGATGAGCGGGAAGGGAAATAGTGTAGGGGCGAAGAGAAATCTTTTACGCCTTATAGTCAATCATCCCCGAACCCTTATCTTTAACCATGTGGAATCACAATTATTACGTTTACATCACTACTAATCCCGGCAAGACTGTATTGTATGTTGGAGTTACTAATGATATACGTGTTCGTTTGCTACAGCATAAACAAAATAATTCTGCCCAAAAATCTTTTACCGGAAAATACCATTGTTATAACTTGATTTACTATGAGCGTTTCACGCATATTGAATATGCTATTGAAAGAGAAAAGGAAATTAAAAAATGGCGGAGAGAGAATAAGAACGCTTTGATAGAAACCACAAACCCCGATTGGGTTTTCTTAAATGATCAGGTAGGAGACTAAATAATCTCTTATAACTAAATAACCAGTTGTCATTTCGACCGTAGGGAGAAATCTTATACAAATATTGCAGATTGCTCGATACATTGTACAAGATTTCTCGTCGTTCCTCCTCGAAATGACAATGAGTAGAAGGGTATTGTACAAAGAACCAAGCTGTCATTTCGACCGTAGGGAGAAATCTTATACATCAAAATTGCAGATTGCTCGATACATTGTACAAGATTTCTCGTCGTTCCTCCTCGAAATGACAATTGTATAGTAGCGGTATTTTTTATAATCTTCTGTAAATAAGCTTTTTTTATTTTTATTTGGATTTATTCTAAATAAGGTATTACTTTGTTCTTAATCAATCATCAATGATTGTTAAAAACTCAGGTATATGAAAAAAGTGCTTATCCTCGTATTGCTGCTTGTTGTTTCATCCACAACATTAACCCAGGCTCAAACCAAGTTGGAGCAGGATAGGGCAGCCATACTGGCTCTTGGGGGCTTTTATAAAGTAACCTTTGATTATGCCGAAACTTTCTCTCCTGATACCGCTTACCGTAACCATCCGCAATACCATTCATACGGGTACGAGTGGGCCGTTGTTGAGCAGGAAACGCCAAAAAAGATAGTGATACAGCATCTGCTGGTCATCGGCGATAGTGCGGTGATTAAACACTGGCGTGAGGACTGGGTTTATGAGGAGCAAAATATCCTGAGCTTTGATAAAAGCAACACCTGGAAAAAAACAAAACTGAGCCCGGCCGAAGTTAAGGGCCGCTGGGTACAAAAAGTGTTTCAGGTAGATGATAGTCCGCGGTACGAGAGTATTGGCACCTGGGTACACGTAGATGGCCGCCATCAATGGCAAAGTGAGTGCGATTCGCCGCTGCCCCGCCGGGAGTTTACCAAGCGCAGCGACTACAATGTACTGCGCCGCGGTAACCGCGTGTACTTAACTGCCAACGGCTGGATGTACGAGCAGGACAACCAAAAGATAATCAGAACAGATACTAACGATAAACTGCTGGCCCGCGAAAAGGGCTACGAGGAATTTACCCGTGCCGACGAAGCCAAATTTGCCTACGCGCAAGGCTGGTGGAAAAAGCAACAGGCCTACTGGACTGCCGTAAGGCAGGTATGGGACGAGGTTTATGCCGCTCCCGGCGCACTTCGCCTAAAGTCAAAGGCCGATGGTAAATTACTTTATGAACGGTTGTTTGAACTGGCCGATGAGTCGGTAAAAGCAAACTGGAACGCGCAGCAAAGCAAAACTGAGGCTTTGAAAGTAATTACTCAATATCTGGAAAAAACAGTTTAAAAAATATAAAGCCCTGCCCTGGTCAAACGCTTTTGAGATAGCTTTGCGGTGGGCAGGCACAAACTAAAATCATCATTACCATGTGCGATTCAAAAATTATAAGCCAGGTGGGCTCATCGGTAATTAGCCGGTGCTCGGAGTGTAGATGCGTTTTTATCTGGAACAATAACCTGATCCTGAGCTTTTCGCCCGAGCAGTTTATCCAGTTCAGGAATTTTACGGTCGAGCTTGATTTTACAGAGCACATGCATTCTTTTCCGGATGGGCAGGACAGGCTGGTAATGCGAACGCCTGTTAACGATGTACAGCTCACCTTTACCACCGAGCAATGGGAAGATTTTCACGCCGCCATGGACGAGGCTATTTACATGCAGGAAATATACGCCATGATGGATAGTAATTAGCAGAGATTTTATTGAAGAGCTTTTATGGCTTCCAGGGCTGCCATTTGTCCTGATATAATAGCCGGAGGAACGCCGGGACCCGGTACTGTAAGCTGGCCTGTGTACAACATATTTTTGATGTGCCTGGCCCGCATTGCCGGTTTAAAAAAGGCAGTTTGTGCCAGTGTGTTGGCCAAACCATAGGCATTGCCCTTAAAAGAATGGTAATCGGCCTTGAAATCATTGAGGGCATAGCTGCGCTTTACTACTATTGAATTGCGAATATCCTGCCCGGTAATGTGCTTGAACCTCGCGAGCATCAGGTCGAAATATTTTTCGCGGATGCTTTCATCATCATGAAGGCCGGGGGCTATGGGCATTAGGAAAAAAAGATTCTCGCCGCCCTCGGGCGCTACACTTGCATCGGTTTTGGAGGTGCAAGAAACATAAAACAGCGGGCTGGTAGGCCATTGCGGTGAAGTATAGATCTCTTTGGCATGCAATTCAAAATCCTCATCAAAAAACAAATTATGATGTTTTATACCTGCCACTTTCTTATTGGTGCCAATATAAAATAACAAACTCGAAGGCGACATGGTCCGCTTATCCCAGTATTGCGGGGTATAATTTTGATGAGGTTTATCTAACAGGTGCTGGTCCACATGTTCATAATCGGCGCCCGCTATCACAAAATCGGCATTGAAAGTACCATTGGTGGTGTTGATTTGGCTTACCTGCTTATCTTTTACCTCAATTTTGGTAACCTCGGTATTCAGTTTAATATCAACCCCTAACTCCCTGGCAAGGCTCGTCATTGCTTTCACAATTTCGTTCATGCCACCCTGCGGGTACCAGGTACCCAGGGCAAGGTCGGCATAGTTCATCATGCTGTACATGGCTGGTGTATTTTGCGGGGTAGCACCTAAAAACAGCACCGGGAACTCCAGCAGTTTAATAAGCTTTGGATTTTTAAAATAACCGCGCACATGTTTGCTCATACTGCTCAGCAGCTGCATGCTCAGGCTTTTTTTAATCAGGTTAAAGTCAATAAATTCGGTAAGGGAATGTGACGGGCGAAAAACGTACTCGCCCATACCCACTTTGTATTTGTAAGCGGCCTGTTTTAAAAACTCCTGCAGGCCTTTGCTGCTGCCCGGTTCGGTTTGCTCAAAAAGGGTTTCAAGGGCATGTATATCGGCCGGTACATCCATGGCATCACCGGGACCATAATAAACGCGGTAGCCGGGGTCTAAACGTTCGAGTTGGTAATAGTCTGATGGCTTTTTACCGAACAGGGCAAAAAAGTTCTCGAACACATCGGGCATCCAGTACCAGCTGGGGCCCATGTCAAACCTGAAGCCATCTTTTTCCCAAACGCGGGCACGGCCGCCGGGCTGATCATTTTTTTCCAGAATGGTAACCTTAAACCCTTCTTTAGCTAATACACAAGCGGCAGATAAACCCGCAAAACCCGCCCCTATGATAATAATGTGCTTCATGTAGATATGTGAAGCCCAAGGTAAGCAAATTGTTTTGCCGCTTTAAAAAAACAATAACGTTTTGAATTTGTACTTTTGGAACACAAGCCCGAGTGCAATGATGAACCTGTACGATGAAACCTGTTTTGAATGCAGTAAATTGATAACCAATAAGTATAGCACATCGTTCAGTTTAGGTATAAAGGCCTTTGATAAAAAGTTTCGTTACCCCATTTATGCCATTTATGGCTTTGTGCGGTATGCCGATGAAATTGTTGATACCTTTCAGGTGCATAATAAACTGCAGTTGATAAGCGATTTCAGGAGAGATACTTTTAAAGCCATTGACGAGCGCATTAGTTTAAACCCGGTTATACACGCCTTTCAGCAGGTAGTGCACCGGTATGGTATTGAGCCTGATCTGATAGACGCGTTTTTATGCTCCATGGAGATGGACCTTGATAAAAAAGCTTATGACGATGCCTGCTACAAGACATACATATACGGTTCGGCCGAGGTTATTGGCCTCATGTGCCTGCGCGTTTTTCTGGATAATAATAATAAGCTGTATCAGGAATTATTACCCCAGGCACGCAGCCTTGGCGCGGCTTTTCAAAAGGTGAATTTTTTGCGCGACATTAAAGCCGACTTCCACGAGCGCGGACGTACCTATTTTCCGGATGTTGATTTTAATAACTTTACCGAGCAGGATAAACAAGCCATTGAGGCCGATATACAGCTTGATTTTGATAAGGGTTTTGAAGGGATAAAGAACCTGCCCCGCGGCACCCGTTTGGGTGTTTATATAGCCTACGTGTACTATTTGCAGTTGTTCAAAAAAATAAACTATACGCCGGCCAGCGTTATTCTGCAAAAAAGAATACGTATTTCAGATACCCGCAAAATGGGTTTGTACGTTAAAGCTGTATTACAACAAAAACTGAATGTGATTTAATGAGAAGAAGTGTTTTTTTTATACTGAGTGTATTTTCGCTATTATTCCTGGTGCATAGTGCGAAGGCCGACGGCCCCGAACCTAACCTGAAGGCGATACGGAAACAATTGCGCGTGGCCATTAATAGCAGTGAAACTACCGATTCGCTGTATAAAAGTTTGAGCGCCATGAAAAGCCGGTCGGGTATTATTGACGGCTTTATAGCCGGATTGCAGGCGCTAAAGGCTAAACATGCCTGGAACCCGTACTCGAAGGTAAAGTATATTAAAAACTGTGAAAAAACCTTTGAAAAAGCTATATCGACAGATCCCGAGAATATTGAGATCAGGTTTATGCGTTTTTCTGTGGAAGACAGCGTACCCAAGTTTTTGGGCTATAATAAAAACCTCAGCTCTGATAGCCAGGAGATCATAGCTCAGCTGGATAAAAAGAATTATGGCACAGCCGATAGGGAACTCACCATCGAGATCATTAAATTTCTGGTTAATTCGCGGCGGTGTACACCCACCCAGATTGCCGAGCTCAACAAACATTTAGCCACCTTTAAGTGAAATATACCTATTTACTGATCAACGTATTAACCGTGTTTTTCCCGGTTATACTATCGTTTGATAAAAGGGTGCAGTTTTACAAAAGCTGGAAATTTATATGGCCGGGAATGGCCATAACCGGATTGTTCTTTTTGTTTTGGGATGTGCTGTTCACCATCAAAGGCGTATGGTCATTCAACCCACATTATATTATCGGGTTAACCTTTTTCGGGCTGCCGCTTGAGGAGGTGTTGTTTTTTTTAACTGTCCCATTTGCCTGTATTTTTATACACGCCTGCCTAAGCTACTATATTAAATGGCAGATAGATAACCGGCTCACCCGCATCATCAGTAACCTGATGATCATGCTGTGCATACTGGCGCTTATTTTTTATTATAACCATTTGTACACTGCCGTTACTTTTGGCGTGCTGCTGATTTTAACGGTACTGCTGCAATATTTATGGAAGGCAGAGTGGCTTAACCGCTATTATATGACCTATGCGGTGGCGCTAATCCCTTTTTATATTGTGAACGGGATATTGACATCCGTACCTGTGGTGCTGTACAACAACGAGCAGAATTTGGGTAAAAGGGTAGGTACCATACCGGTTGAAGATCATTTTTACCTGATGGCATTACTGCTGATGAATATTGGTTTTTTTGAGTATTTTAAAAATAAACGCCGTGAATCAACTTCCTGAATATACCAGATCGCAGCTGGCCCTGCGCAACGGGCAGGATAAGCCCCAGATATGGGTAGCCTATAAAGGGGTAATTTATAATGTTACTGAAAGCCGCCTGTGGCGAAACGGCAAACACTACGAACACTGGGCCGGACAAGACCTTACCGACGAACTGAAAGATGCCCCGCATACCGACGCCGTATTTGAAAAGTTTGAAAAGGTAGGAGTGTTGAGTAATTGAGCTGTTTGAAAGAATAAAAGAATTGTCATTTCGAGGAGGAACGAGGAGAAATCGTATACACCATTCAAATACTGCGTGTATACGATTTTTCACTACGTTCAAGAGATAGTTTCTCTTCGCGCTTCCGCACTTTCCTGCCCTGGCTCATCGAAATGACAAAAAAAGTATTATTCTCGTCATCCTGAACTTGTTTCAGGATCTCTCTGGACGATTATCTTGCATGCGATATACCACCTTGAACGTGGGATGCAGAAACAAGTTCGGCATGACGTAAAAAGTTCATCACATGCAAATCAAAATCCCTCTCCTTCAGGAGAGGGTGGGGTTAGGCCTCTAATATCTCAAACTTTGCAAGCCCTACAAACTCCTGCACCCGGGCGGCAATTTCTTCCTGCGATAAATTCCTTAATCTTTCGGAGCCGAATTTTTCAACACAGAACGATGCCAGCGCCGAACCAAATATGATGGCGTTTTTCATGTTATCGAAGCTCAATGTGCCAACTTTAGCTAAATAGCCAATAAAACCTCCGGCAAAAGTATCGCCTGCGCCTGTGGGGTCAAATACCTCGGCCAGCGGCAGGGCAGGGGCGCTGAATACTTTATCTTCATGAAACAGTAGGGCACCGTGTTCACCTTTTTTAATGATCACGTATTTAGGGCCCATGGTTAATATTTTACGGGCAGCCTTAACTAAGGAGAACTCGCCCGATAGCTGGCGTGCCTCAGCATCATTAATAGTTAACACGTCAACCAGCTTAATAGTGGCCAGCAGCTCGTCAAGGGCAATGTCCATCCAAAAGTTCATGGTATCCATTACAATAAGCTTAGGGCGTTTGGTTAAGCGGCTGATAACGGTTTGTTGTACCTGCGGCGATAAATTACCCAGCATAAGGTATTCGCAGTCCTGATACGACTCGGGGATTATCGGGTCAAAGGTTGCCAGAACATTAAGTTCGGTAGCCAGGGTATCGCGGCTGTTCATATCGTTGTGATATTTTCCGCTCCAGAAAAATGATTTTTCACCTTGCTTAATCTGGAGGCCTTCGGTGTTTACATTATGTTTTTGAAGGTCCTCGATTTCGCTCTGAGGAAAGTCGTCGCCAACTACGGCAACAATTTTTATTTGGTCAAAAAAGTAAGAAGCGCCCAAACTTGCGAAGGTTGCCGACCCGCCAACGATTTTTTCTGTCTTTCCGAAGGGTGTCTCAATAGCGTCAAATGCCACAGTACCAATAACTAACAAACTCATGTGAAATATTTTTAATTTTTTTTCGCACAAATATTGTGAAATTACCGGAGAAATTATACTTTTGCACCACTCCAAACGGAAAATACTCCTGAGTAGCTCAGCCGGTTAGAGCATCTGACTGTTAATCAGAGGGTCGCTGGTTCGAGCCCAGCCTCAGGAGCACAAGCCCCGCACGTCCGCGGGGCTTTTTTTATGCCTTAGATTTTGGGTTTCTCTGTAGTCGGCGACTACAAGTATAATCGTCCGAAGTAAAATACTTCGGCCAGCGAGGGGTGGCTATTTGGTGTAAAATGCTCTTCTTTTGTCGCATGTAACCCTTATCAGTATGAGGCGCGTCCCTTATTTTTGTGATATGAGAAAAGTATCATTTGGTATGAACATTAGTCTGGATGGCTATTGCGACCACACCCTGGGCGAACCAAGCGAAGAGCTGATGGAGTATTTTACCGCATTGATGGATGATGTGGATCTGCTCTTTTATGGTCGCGTCATGTATGAGCTCATGTTTCCCTACTGGGCCGATGTTGCAAAGGAACGTTCCGGTTCTGCCGCTGAGGTGCGGTTCGCGGAAAGGCTTGTCGCCATTGATAAGGTGGTGGTATCGCGATCCCTGGAAAACGTGGACGGCAATACAACAATCATCAGGAATGCCCCGGTAGCAGAACTACGGAAACTGAAACAGCAACCCGGCAAAACTATTTCAGTTGATACCGTAAGCATGTTGCCTGAACTGATAGCAGCGGGCCTGATCGATGAATTTCATTTAGTGGTGCACCCCGTTATAGCGGGCAGGGGAAGGCATTTACTCAACACCGGCAGCCTTCCGGAGAGCTTTAAACTGGAACTGGTAAAAACGCAAACCTTTAAAAACGGCTGCATAGCCCTTTACTACCGTAAAAGGGCATAATACTAAATAATTTTAAAGGTAGAACGGCGAGACAAGCCCACACGTACGCGGGGCTTTTTTTTATGCCTTAGGTTTTGGATTTATCTGTATTTGAACTATCATGATTTACCTGTAACAAATAGGTAACAGATCCACTACAAACATAGTGGTTAGCCACTTTCTGCTTAGATTGGCCTTTATTATCTATTATTTATTATGAAGGCATTATTTTCAGTTATCTTATTAACTGCTTTTTCTCATTTGTGTTTTTCACAACAAACCTATGCGCCCGCCGCGCCTTTACCTGCCAAAAATCTGGGTATATATGGCAGGGGTTTATATCCGGGCAATGATACTACTTACCGGTTGTTGAAACACAGCGGGTTTACTACGCTGTTATTGTCAAGTTTTTACATTCATGCAAACGGAGACCTGTATTCTGGTGATTCTCATCAACCTATTATTCATAACGGTAAATGGGTGGGCGATTCTTCCTATGTGCGAATGGTGAATGATCTGAAAAGAAAATCTTCGATATCTCGGATTGAAATTTTACTGGAAGGGCGTTGGTATGGGCAGCCGCCGAACACATTTGATTTTATCCGTGACTGGTATGATCCAGCTAAAACGGTGCCGGGTATCGTGACCGGTATTGGTGAACAGAGTACGTTATATAATATCTGTAAGGTGCTCAAAGAGGTGCTTGGTGCCGATGCATTTTGTATTGATGACGAGTCGGTGTATGACAGCCCTTCTATTATAGCGATGGGCAAGATTGCGGCAAAACTAAACATGCATATGACATTATGCCCTTATAAAGGATACGCCTATTGGGGCAGTATTTTAAAAGCATCAGATGTAAACGTGGTTGATGCTTTGTATTTACAATGTTATGATGGCGGTGCAGAAAACGAAATAAAAGACTGGGTAGGGGCGCTTAAGCCTAAGCAGCCGATTTATCCGGTATTTATGGTACGTGGTTCATTCAGTACATGCGATACTTATAAAGGAAGTAAATCAGTAACAGAGATCAAGACCCAGTTGAAAGGCTTTAAAAACGACTATCCGGAAATAAGCGGTGCCGCGATATGGCAGATGGAAGATCTGAAAAGTTTCGTAAAGATGGGATGTACTGTTAAGGAACCAACCTCGGGAAGTGCGAAAAGTGTAGCCGGATTTTTGAGCCAGTTGAAAAAGACGTTGAAAAGCGAGTTGTAGCATATGCCGGTATGAAGGTGGGTGTCCTTTTATCATGCAGGTATTATTTCTGCGGCTTATATGGTGTTTTGATAAGTTTAACCCAGGTTAAAATCGAAAATCCTCTAAAAAAAAAGTTTTTTTTAGAGGATTTCAATAGCTAAGACCTGATGGCGGGTTAAGGTGTTTTACTTGCCAACCATTCTTTTACGTATCCGGCTCAGTGATGGTCCCTGGATACCGAGATAAGAGGCAATATGATAAAGGGGAACCGCATTAAAAATATTCGGATGTTTTTCCATCATTTCACGGTAACGGTCCTCGGGTGTTTTAAACAAAAATCCTTCGGTATTGGTCATTACTTCATGAAAAGCTGTTTCGGCTACGATCCTGCCAAACCTTTCCCATTGGTGTGATTGCCCGTAAAGTTCATTGAGGTTATCGATATGTATATACAGTATAAGCGAATCAACCATCGCTTCAGTATAATAATCGCAGGCCGTCTGCGCTAAAAAACTTTTATAGGATGCTACAAACTGTTTATCGGTAAAAAATAGCATGTTCTTTTCTTCACCGGTATCGCTATTTACCCTGTAAATTCTGAATACGCCATTGATAACAAATCCAAGGTGTTTACATACATTTTTATACTCGTTATAAAACTCACCTTTTTTATACTGTTTTAATTTCCAGTAAGGTAATGATAGATCAAATGCTTCCGCTTTCATACCGGCAGATCCTAAAATCGTCCGAAGTAGTTCTATTTCTGTTATGTTCTCCGACATGAGGTAAAAATATTAATTTTAATTATACTGCAAGTGAAGGTGCAGCGATAATTAATAGATACCATTATTACTGATTAATCCTCTTATGGGTTGCTTTACAGGGCAGTTTATTCTGATAAATTCACACTGTTTTTCGATTTTAACCTGGGTTAAACTTATTCGGATAGTATAGTCGGATGTTTGTGGTGTCCTAAACAATTAGGCGCCTCAAATCATGAAAAAACTTATCTTAACCTTAATTTCCATAGCCACTGTTGCTATTATGTTTTCATCTTGTTCAAAAAAGAATGATGAAGTGAAACCCGTTGTTAAAAATTATGTACTGGTACATGGTGCATGGCAGGCTCCTTATGTATGGGATGCTGTAAAAACCAAATTAATCAGTGAAGGCAACAATGTAACCGTTGTAGAGCTTCCCGGCCACGGCAGTGACATGACCGACCCTTCAACCTTAACCATAAATACTTACAGGGACAAGGTACTTGATGCTATATCAAAAATAAACGGCAAAGTTATCCTGGTAGGCCATAGCCTGGGCGGTATGATCATTTCTGCCGCTGCCGAGCAAAACCCTTCGAAAATCGAAAAGCTGGTTTACCTTGCCGCTTACCTACCAACTTCCGGGCAGTCATTGTTTGGGCTTGCAATGACAGATCCAGGATCTCAGTTGGGTATCACAGGGAACCTTATTTTCAATAATGGCGGTTTAACTGTTGATGTGAAACAAGATCAAATTGTGAATATCTTTATACCAGATGGGTCAGCTCAGGTTCAAAGCCTGGTATTGCAAAACTACCGCGCTGAACCCGGCATCCCATTGCAGGCGCCGGTAACGCTGACAGCTGCAAATTTTGGTTCTGTTGAGAAGGTTTATATTAAAACCTTACAGGATCGCGTGGTATCTCCAGGCTTGCAAGACAGGATGATTGCAGCCGCCATGGGTGGCGTAAAAACAGTGTATCAGTTAAACACCAGTCACTCTGCATTTTTAGCCAAACCAGATTCAGTAGCCATATTATTAACTAAAATAGGACAATAACGTAGCTGGAGATCTTCAAATACAATAAAAATAAAAAGCCCTCAGATTTTCTGAGGGCTTTTTATTTTTAGATAATCTCCCATGCTTATCACATGAGTGGGAAAGTTTGTAGCCCAAAACTTACAAAGCCTGAACTTTTTTGAGAATGATTTAGGGCTTGCGGCGGCTATAAATGATGATACAATAGCTCTCCAATAGCATTTTAAGCCCGGTTCTTTTTAAAAACCGGACTTGTTCGGCTTCTGTTGTCCGAGGGGTTGTTAAGAGATTTGAACCTTTACAAATATTTGTTATAATTACTTACCATGAGTTTTGAACTAACCAATGAACAGCGTGCTTATTTTGGCTTAGAACCAACTAATCCAAATTGGACAAAAGTTCCTTTAAAGGGCGATACTTATCGACCTGACAGCATCATATATTTCGACGGTGATATTATTAAAAAACATATTGTATCTACTATCGAAAAGTATGAGGAAAAACAATATAATGATCATACAAGAGAACGGAATTATTTATTACCGGTTACTTCAAAAGGGAAAGAAAAGAAATTAACTGCATCAGTATTAGAGTCCCGTCAACCACGGAGCGTTTATTGTTACTTAGATGCCCGCGATCGTGTGTTAATTGGCAACTATGATACGCAAACTACTTTTTATGATAGTTGGTGGGAAAACCATAATTTAAATGATTCTAAACCAATAGAACAATCTGTTGCAAAGTTTATTAATGCAACCTCACCCAACTATCTTTCAGAGGTTACTGCTTTCAAAAATTCAAAAAGAAAAAACGTCAAATTTAAACAAGGTGATATATTCGCAATCAAAATTAACCTTACTGAATATGTATTTGGTCGTGTGCTATTAAATATCGATACGATAAAAAAGAAAAATCTTATTTCTAAAGAGCATGGCTTAACCTTAATAATGGGCAAACCTGTTTTGATAAAGCTTTATGCTTATACGGCAGAAACTAAAAATGTGAATATTGATCATTTAATTAGTTTACCCTCTTTGCCTTCAGATTATATTATGGATAATAAATTATTTTATGGCGAATACGAGATAATTGGCAATAAGCCCCTTACAATAGAGGAGATGGATTTCCCGATGTCATATGGGAGACATATAGATGGCCGGAGAAACAGCGTGTTTTTTCAATGGGGATTAATTAACATCGAACTATCCTTTTCATCATTTAATAAATACTTAATAGCAGATAACCCCCTTGTGCCCGAATCAAGCCCATCCAGAAAAGTAAGCAATCCTTATGGATATTATAGTATCGGGTTTTCTTCCAGATATTATGGTAAGGACATTAAGGATACAATATTAAATAAAGGTATTTTCAACTATCAAAATAACACCGGCTTTAGAGTTAATTTTGATTTACGCAATCCTCAAATCAATCTATACGCAATGAGATAATGGAAGCATTTGGCCTTATCCCTCATAAAAGCTACGATGAAAACTGCTTGGTAACTGAAACCATCAGCACAGCTGACTTATTAAAAGTATAGGCAAAAAATAAGGCCTTCCGTAAAAACGGAAGGCCTTATTACTTTTCTTTAAAGAATCTCCCATGCTTATCACATGTATGGGAGAGTTTTGTAGCCCATAAGGGAATCGAACCCTAAATGCAGATGGTTCGACAAATGTAATTTTAGCTTGTATACGGCAAAGTATTGTAAATCAACGATATTCAAGTCAAAAGTAGCCTGTATAGCGTCAATAACAGTAGAAATTTCTGATGCGGCAGAGATAAGGACAGAGGCCACGGCAACATTAAATTAAATATTTATAAATCAGCTATATAAAAGTTTATAAAAATGATCACAGATTGGCATCGTCAGAAAGTATAAAATTTAATTAACTAAAGCTTAATTTGCATGCTAAATGAAAATGGGATGCTTTAACAGCATGATCGTTTTTTAAACAGCCAACTTTTAACCTTTTATAATCTTCTGCCAATGACCGTTATCAAACCTTGTCGCCTTTTACTGCTGTGTAGTCAGCTAACATTTTTAAGTTACCTAAGCCAGGCACAAACCACTACCGTGGTTACTCATGCTATTGAGCCCGTAAGCTTTCAGAATGTGCGGATAGATGATCAATTCTGGAACCCCAAATTTAAAGTGTGGAACTCGACAACAGTTTACGATGTATTTGATAAACTGGAAGGCAAGTATGAGCCCGACCGCCCGGATATTATAAAGGAAAAAGAAAAACTGGGCCGAACCAGAAATGCTTTTCAAAATTTTGACTGGGTAGCCGAGGGCAAAAAAAACACACAGCAGCACGATGGCCCGCCATGGTATGACGGCTTGGTTTACGAAACCATAAGGGGTGCTGCCGATTTGCTTACCCAGCATCCGGATAAAAACTGGAAGCTAAAATTGACGCCTATATCAACCGTATTGCCGCTGCTCAAAATGCCGATCCTGATGGTTACATCAATACCTATACCACCCTCATGAGGCCCAACCAGCGCTGGGGTACAAACGGCGGCGATGATAAATGGCAGCATGATATTTATAATTCGGGTATGCTGATGGAAGCAGCGGTACATTACTATAAAGCCACCGGGAAAACAAAATTATTGGATGTGGCTGTTAAATTGAGCAACTACATCTGTACTCAAATTGGCCCTGCACCTAAAAGCAATGTTATACCGGGCCATGGCGGCCCCGAAGAAGCACTGTTAAAGGTTTATCAGTTGTTTAAACAACAGCCCGAACTGAAGAATAAGATGAGTGTGCCGGTAAATGAAAACAATTACCTGGCCATGGTGAAATTCTGGATTGAAGAGCGTGGCAATTATGGCGAAAAGGATGGTTCACATGCCAGAAAAAGCGATAGCTCATATAACCAGGATCATATGTCTGTTTTGCAGCAAAAAACAATAGAAGGGCATGCTGTACGTGCTACATTATTAGCCACAGGGGTAACTGCCACGGCAATGGAAACCGGTGACGCACGCTACGCTCAAACTGCCAATAACTATTGGAACAATATGATTGGTAAACGAATGTTTATAACTGGCGGCGAAGGCGCAATTGCAAATGGCGAACGCTTTGGTGCCAATTATTATTTACCCGAGTCGGCCTATTTGGAAACCTGCGCCTCAATAAGTTCAGGCTTTTTTAGCGAACAAATGAATGAACTACAAGCCGACGGAAAATACATGGACGAATTTGAAAGAGTCATTTATAATAATTTGCTTTCGGGTATCTCACTATCCGGCGATCACTTTTTTTACGAAAATCCGCTTGTTGGTAATGGCAATAAGCGATGGGCCTGGCATGATTGCCCTTGCTGCCCGCCCATGATATTAAAAATGGTAGGCGCGCTGCCTCAGTATATTTATGCTTATGACAACGATCATTTGTATGTTAATCTCTTTATTGGAAGTGAAGCATCATTTAAAATAAAAGGCTCGGCCGTTTTATTAAAACAAACCACAGGTTACCCATGGAAAGGAAACAGCAAAATAGAAGTAACGCCAGCAACTAATACAACCTTTGCTATTAATGTTCGCATACCCGGTTGGGCCCAAGGTAAAGAGAATCCTTTTGATCTTTATCAATCAAAAGTTAAGGGCGTGGTTTCATTAAAGGTTAACGGGCAGCAAGTGGCAGTTCAACCGGTAAAAGGTTATGCCTCAATTACACGATTATGGAAAAAAGGAGATGTGATAGAGCTTAATTTACCAATGCAACCAAGACTGATAACCGCTAATGATTCTGTACAAACCATTAAAGGAAAGCTGGCATTGGCTTCGGGCCCTATTATTTATAGCTTTGAGTCAATAGATAATCCCGGGTTAAAAGACTATACATTAAAATCAAGCACAGCACTTGCCCTTAGCTACAAGCCCGATCTGTTAAACGGTATAAATGTTATTAACGGGCAGGCCGCAGATGCCTCGGGCAGGAAAATTGAATTTACTGCTATCCCTTTTTATACAATTGGTAACCGGCAAGCCGGAAACCCTTACCAGGTTTGGATCAATGAAGATACTAAATAACCCTATTGCAGCGGTTTAAAATATTGATCCGGTATGGTGCTATCCTAATTATTTCTTGCGCCTCTTTAAAAAGGAAACCGATAAAACGCCAAAGCAGTTTAAAAAGCACCTACTTAATTGATATAAACGCTAATTAATGTATTAAAAAAGCCAAGATGTCAACACACCCGTGAATAGTGCATAAACTGAATAAGCTTGCTGTGTAAAATATCAGTACATTAGTGCATACAGTATTGTATAGCCTAACCATAAACAAGATTTAAAATATGAATACCCTCGGAAAATATGTTAAAAGAGTGTATGTACTTTTGTTTGCACGGCGGATCTTTTATCCGGTGAATTTATCCTTATATAAAATGAGCCTGATAGGATTGGGTATGAGGAATTATGAGAACGAAACCGTGTCTGGAGAAAAGGCATTTCTGAAGTTTTTGAAAGCAGGCAGAAAGCTTGATTCCGGGGTTATTTTAGACATAGGCGCCAATGTGGGGAACTATTCAGTGATGCTGAGAATGAATGGGATTACCCTGCCGATATTTGCTTTTGAGCCACACCCGGCAGCATTTCTTAAACTAAGCGTGGCGGCAGCGGCGCACAATTTTACCGCGGTGCCCGAGGGAGCCGGTGAAGAACGTACAATGGCGGCTATATACGATTATCAGGACGATGGCGGATCAGAACATGCCAGTATGTATAAAGATGTAATAGAACATCTTCATAAAGGGAAAGCCGAGGAAGTGGCCATTGAACTTACCACTATTGATGAATTTGTAGCCGACCATGATATTACTAAGATTGCGTTATTAAAGGTAGATACGGAAGGCCATGAACTTAGTGTGCTGAGGGGAGCCAGGCAAACTATTGCCAGCGGATTAGTGGAAATAATACAGGTGGAGTTCAATGAAATGAATATCATCTCCAAAACCTTTTTCAAGGATATTGTTGACATATTACCCGGTTACGATTTTTACCGCTTGCTGCCCGACGGGCTAAAGGCGCTGGGGCCGTACAATAGCACCAACTATGAAATATTTTCTTTCCAGAATATTGTGGCGCTGAAACGCCCTCATCGTTAATAAGCGTTTTTATCGCCTTTGATCATATTCATCAGTGTTTGAAAAATGATCTGGCAGTCAAGCCAGATACTATAGTTTTCAATATACCACAGATCAAAGTCAACACGTTTCTGCATCTGGCCGGATATCCGGGTTTCACCCCGGTATCCATTCACCTGTGCCCAGCCGGTAATTCCGGGTTTTACCACGTGCCTCAGCATATAATTTTGTATGGTGTTTCTTGATTCCTCATGTAAAGGAATAGGATGCGGGCGGGGGCCTACCAGCGCCATATCTCCCATTAAAACATTAAAAAACTGCGGAAGCTCGTCAAGATTCGTTTTCCGGAGAAATCGCCCCAGCGGGGTAACCCGCGAATCGTTCAGAGTGGCCTGTATGTATTGCCCGTTTTCATTTACGGTATCGCTGTTGCGTGTCATAGAGCGAAACTTGTAGCAGTATATTTTTTTGTTGTTTAAGCCCTGCCGCTCCTGTTTAAACAGAATGGGGCCGGGCGATGATAGTTTGATCAGCAGGCCAATAAATGGGAACAACCACCAGAATACAGTAATGAAAAGTATAATGGTGAAGCAAAGTTCAAAGATGCGCTTGAACCTTTGTTCTGCCGGGTCATCCAGTGGAGAGGTGCGGATTGTTAAAAGTGGGAATGTGCCGAATAAGTTCATGCTGGCCGTTGAAGTACAGAAACGGTGGTAATCTGCAATGATCCTCACGCGCTTGGCTTCTTTTTCACTGGTAATAATAATTTTTTCCATTTCTGTGCTCTGCGTTTCGGGCAGGGCTACAATAACGTCATCAATTTCATGATCTTCCAGGATCCGGGATAGATCTGATATTTTCCCCAGGTACTGCCCGTTAAGAGAAGGGTTAGTTTGCTCATCCAAAAAACCCACACACCGGTATCCGAAATGGTCGTTGGATTTAATTGTATTATAAAATTTCATCCCGGTAGCGCCAGTACCTACTATAAGTACATTTTTTATATTATAACCATATGCCCTCAGCCTTACCAGGGACTGCTTTACAAAAAACTTAGCCACCGTGATGCCTATAAAGATCAGCAGGGCATAAAGCAAGGTAAATGTTCTGGGATATGCATAGTACTTAATACAATAGAAGAACAGGAATGTAAAGAAACAGGTATGAATTAAGGTGGTTTTAAGAATGGCTATAAATTCATAGGAGAATGACCGTGTTCTGAATTCATCATACAAATGGACAGACATACCAATAACCGTCCATGCGGTAATGCTGATACCGAGCAACAAAAGGTTGAAGAGCGGGAAGAACGAACCTCCTAAACTAAAAATATACTGACGGGTACCCAAAAAGGCGAATATCAATACGAGATAATCTATCAGGAGCCTTAGTACAAAATTTATATGGTTGCCAGTTTTCATTTTATTCTCGGTTAAATTGGATTATGAACTGAAACTGCTTCGTTATTATTCAGAATAGTATTGAACACCTCCATGAATTGGCTTTCAATGTATGCTGTGTCGAAATTTTTTTCTGCATATGCGCGGCCGTTACGCCCCATTTCCCTTCGTAGTACAGGATCAGTTACCAGCTTTTCAATTTGTGCGAAAAAGCCTTCCAAATTATCCGGTGCAATGCAATAACCGGCATTATTATCCTGTACAATAGAGGCGCTCAGGTTATCGGTAGGCATTGATAGTACTATGGGTTTTTCCGCACACAGATAAGCAAGTACTTTTGAAGGCACAGAATAGGCGCCTGCATCACTTTCCAGTATGGCCAGCAAAATGTCGGCGGTGCCAAGTACCTGGCTCATATCTCTGAAATGCTGGAAAGGAAGTAACAGGAGGTTGTCCAGCTGTTGTTTCTCTTTTTCCTTTTGCAGGAAGGTTGCTCCCAAACCTTCAGATATAACAATAAAAACCACTTCTTTATGCTTGCTGAAATGTTTGGCAGCGGCAGACAGGATGGATGGATTATGCTTTAGGCCAAGCGTACCCGAATAAACAATACAGGTTTTATCAGCCACGCGGTGCCGCTTAGCCCATTCATTTTCTTTGCTTTCTGGTGTTATTTCCTGCAGAGGCGCCCAGTTGGGTATACAGGTTACCTGTTGCGGACGGATTTTCCACTTTTGAAAAAGATCATTAAAGCCTGGCGTAATACTAATAACATGTGAGCTTTTCCTCAGCAACCCGGCTTCCAGTTGTTTGAAATAATACCACAGCGGGAAGCCCATGAAGCCAAGCTTTTTGCGCGCTATTTGCCTGATGGCAATGGCATATATATCCTGGCACCAGTACACAAATTTGATCCCTTTACTAACGCAGTACTTTTGTAAGCGCTCTTGTACAAATAAGGGTGTTGTGCTGCTTACCACTACATTGGGCTGAAAGGCATCCAGTTGAGTGATGAGCTGCTGCGCGTATTCAATTTCCTGTTTTCGTCTTTTTAAAAGAGAGTATTTTTCAAATTCACCTTTGATGGTAATAGGCAGTACGGTTAAGCCCGATCCGGCAGCGGGAAGGTCTTCAAAGTTCCCTTTTGGCGATTGGAAGGAAACGGAATAAGCATGTAATACTTCATGCCCACTCTGTACAAACTGCTTACTTAGCTGTAGGGTAAAGGCATGGCCGGAGTGATCATTAACTACAATTTTCATCTTTTTCTTGTATATAACATGTCCATTTGCAAGACTTGTAATTTTTCTGACTGAAGGAAACCTACCGGGCCAATTAATTCAAATCCCAGCTCTTTCACAAAATGGTGCATTTCATCAAACAGTGGTTCACCGTCATATATCTGAACAAAAGAGGTTTCAAATAACAGGTAATCAATTTGCCCTAAACTGTTTATGGCGCCTTTCAATACCTCCATCTCAAATCCCTGTACATCCATTTTTAGTAATACCGGTGGGTTAAATGGTACCTTGTTGCGCAGGTCATCCAATCGCTGTACGGGTACTTCTATCCGGCGGCTGGTGGCTGTTTTCGGGAGCATGTTTTTTTGCAGTTCAGATACCTGTAGGGCCGAGCTGGCATGAGAGTAGGCATTGCTGTAAAATTCAAGCGTTCCGGTAGAGTTGCCCAGGGCCATGTTGTAGGTGCTAATGCCGCTTATGCTGTGTGTATTCTGTTGCAAAATGGGGAACACATCAGGCAAGGGCTCAAACGAATGGATAAACGCATAGGGGTAGAAGTGACTGGCGGCCACCGCAAACTGACCCTGATTGGCACCTGCATCTATAATGGTGCCTAATGTTGGAATGTAATGCCTGCAATTATGCAATATCCGGGTAGAGGCAACGGATGCGCCTTTTTCAAACAGCGACCTGATGCCTCTGCCTGAGGCTTGAAATACTTTTACCGCGTCGGCTATTTTGAAAATAATACTCATAGTTAGAATTTAAGATTCCAGCAATCTTTATAAAAGTCAATTGTTTCCTGCACACTTTTGTCCCATGTAAACTGTTGTGCCTGTTGCAGGCCGAGGGCAATTAGTTGTTGTTTGAATGTTTCATTTTCCAGGGAGCTGATCTTTTCTGCAAATAGCAGCGGGTCGGGCTTGTCAACCATCAGCCCGGCATTGCCTACTACTTCGGGCATGGAGGTCATGCCGGTAGTTACCACGGGGCAACCGGCTTTCATGGCTTCTCCCGGCGGAAATCCGAAGCCTTCATAAGCCGAGGTATAGAGGAGGCAGAAAGCATAATTATATAATATATTCAGATCGGCCTGGCTTATGGTCATGAAAATATGATAGCGGCCCGGTATTTTTTCCTCCATCATACTTATTTCTTCTTTACTCCAGGGCTCGCCGCCTATTACTACCAGGTTGTAGGAAGGATGAAGCAGCTCCATCGTTTTTACTGCCATAGAAAAATTCTTGTAATTTCTGCGTGCGCCTACATACAGAATAAATTTTTCCTGAAGGTCAATATCCAGCGAACAGCTCACCGGTTGCAATTTGCTGATCGGATAGAAATTGCCAATACCATGGTGTACCACTTTTACTTTGGCAGGGTCAATATCCGGGTAAAAGTGAAGCAGCTCTTGCCGGGTGCTGTCTGATATGCATATGATGCCGTCGGCCCGCCGTATGCCGTATGCCTTTTGCAGTGTATTTGCCAATCCCCGCGGAAACTTGGAGGCCAACTTTCGCTCATGTGCAAAGTCATGCACTGTAAGTATGTTCAGGATATCTTTTTGAGGGGATACGCGCAGGTATCCTCCGTGAAAAATAGCAGTGGAGGGAAGTGGATAACGCAGGGGCAGGTACCGGAGGTATTTATGGGGTATCCGGCTCTCGCGGATACAATTGAAACGGTTATAATCTATTTTCTTTTCAAAGATATTGTCTGACTGCGGCTGCCCGTTCAAAAAGTCGACAGACAGGCCGCTGTTGCACATACCAGACAACAGCTCGTACCAGTAAGCCGATACGCCGCCGGCTTTCTGAATGGAGAATACAATATTATCTAAAAATACCTGCATCGTTATATCGTTTAAGTCCACATGTGTATCATTACGGGGTTATCCAACCTGTAATGAATGCCCCAGAGAATGCTACGTACTTTGTTCATCTCTCTTTTCGTTTACAGATTCGTTATTATATGCACAGAGCAATGCTACTATGATCAGAAAAAGGTCTATCTGGCTAAAAAAGAAACAAACGGCTATATACGCCAGATAGCTCCGCTGAAAGGGTGGAGTTCCGCGCCCCGTTCTGGTTAGTATCATGAAAAAGAAAAACAGGGAAACCGCGCCAAATTCTGCCAGGATAAAGAACCAGCGCATATTGAGGTTTTGGCCGCCAATTCCTGCCACCCGGTTTTGATAAATGACTTGCCCGAAAAAATAGCTTGGAGGGATGAATGTACTGTTTCCCGCTCCGTAACCGGATATAAGGAGATAGGGCTCATTCCGCAGAAAATCTACCACGGGCAGTTCTAAATCCCGCTGCAGCGGAATGCCGAAAATGATATTATTCTTGGTCCATACCTGGTTATCATAGCGGTAAACCGATCTTTCAAGCAGAAGCCGGTATATGGGCTGGTTGCGGTTAGCCATATATTGTTTCAGGAAGTACTCCTTGGATGCTGAGATGGCGAGGAAAATACCAACGATTATGCCCAGGGTACTGATTATTTTCCATCTTACCGGCAGCAGTGTGGGCAAACACAAAAACAAAAGGCCGCCGGCCAGGATATTGATCCAAAAGGTTTGTGACGATGTGAGAACGCCCATTACAAATATTAACGTTGCCGCCTTGTAATTCCGGTCTTTCATGAAAAGGGGAAGGGCTAAGGAAAGAAAAGCGCTGAATACTTTAGGCTCCCCAAACAAAGCCTGTACCCGCAATCCCAGCGGCCCATTAATTTCCTGCAGCAGATAGCGGCTTTGCAGCCCCATCAGCTCACTAAGCTCGGCATTTTGAAAAATGAGTTGTACAGCAATCTGGACAAAGGCAATACCACATGATATAACAGCAATTTTTTTTATGCTGCCGGCAAATTTTTCAAATGAAAGCTGTTCCCTTTCCTGCACTATCTTGGCGCCAATGGCAAACAAAGGCAGGTAGGTTTTTATGTAAAAGTAGATAGGCTTTGTATAAAAAGCGAATAGCTTACCACCGGGATAACTGAAAGGATCTTTGTAGAATTGTGTGATCAGAAATACCACAATATTTGACAGCAGGGGTAATATCAGCAGAAAGAGATATTCCTTCCGGATGTATTGCCTGCCTGTAAACAACTGATGTGCCTGTTCAACAAAGATGAAGATGCCAACAAAAAAAGCAGCCGTAAAAGTGGGCCCGATTACCAGCATGGTATATGCTTCAGATGCAAAGGCGTAGAGCAGCGTATCTATAATAGATATCCGCTTGTTATAGTACAGCCACAGCAATAGCGTAGCAATAACCAGTGGCATGCTTTCCTTGAAACATTCCACGAATAAATTACTGCTTTGAAGACTACTGTATCCGGCTTCCATATAAATTCATTGATCAGGAGATGCGTTTGTACAGGTTGTACAGCAGCGCATTGTTTTTTACTATTTTTTTGAGCCCGAGGGACAAGCCGCCAGGGTTAAACACTGTGTTAATGGTATATCTGTCTGCTTCTTCATCAATATTATTTTCTGTAGGGTGCTTTATATCTGCTATTTTGCCGTATTGCATTTTGTTAAACCACCGGGGAACGAAACGGGTATGAGTAGCATTTCTGTTAAAACCGATGTTTTTAACAAGACTGATATTTGGCGTAATTACCCATCCTTTATTAAACCACACGGTCATGAACCACTGTGTATCCCAGGTGTCTGTCTTTGCGTTGTATATGGATTCCAACTCTGATCGCATGAAGTTGTTAAGACCCTGGCGGGAATCATGCTGGTACCGGAGCAGGGTGAAATCGTAATATTGCCAGGCGCGGCGCCAGGTTGCCCATCCCCACACGTGCGCGTAGCGGGAAAAATAATAGGAGGCATTTCCCCGCTGCATGCCCGCCTGGTAATTACCCGCGTTAATATGCATAATGTTCGGGCTCAACCGGTACTTGGTTAGCATGGCGGTGCAGAATGAGAAGAAAGTAGGATCGGGCACACAATCGTCTTCCAGTATAATACCTTCTTCTACGTGGCCGAAGAACCAGTCTATCGCAGTGCTTACCGCCTTGCCGCAGCCTAGGTTATGGGGGCGAAAAAGTGTTTCTACCTTACAGGGCCAGTCTATGCCATTTAAAACCGCTGTTCGGGTAGCTTCACACAGTGCCGCTTCCTCTGGCCTGTCCGCACGTGGGCCATCGGCGGCAATAAACAGCTGTTCGGGCTGTTGCAGCCTGATTTGCCTGAATACCAGCAATGCCTGTTCGGGTCGGTTAAATACCAGGAGTAAGATTGGCGTATGCAACATTATTTGGTTGCCTCCAATGCAACGGCGTTATTAAATCTTATTTCTTCTTCTACCAGTTTAAACATGGTATCCGGGCTGTCGTTAAATGCACAATTCCTTATGTTTTTAAATCCTGCGGCGGCCAGCTGATGGGTTAAGGAAAGGTGGTCCCACATGTACAGATGTTCGCGGTTACCCAGGGCCATCTGAACCAACTGTTTGAATCCCCTAACCCTTGCTTCTTTTCCCAGCAGCGTTTCTTCCATAAAACTGGTATTGGCCCTGGGGTCATTGGCTGAAAGTTGTGCGATGTATCTTTTGGCGGCACCAGCCAGGTCGGGCAATACACACCGGAAATAACCTCCGGGCTTGAGCATATGAAAGGTATTCCTGATGGCCAGGAGGCAGTCGTTATAAGCCAGGTGTTCAAGTACATGCGAACAGTATATGCCATCGCAGGAGTTTTCCTTGATATTAGGAAGGCCTTTCAGTATATCGCCTTGCAGTACATCGGGGTGGAAGGATACATGCATGGCGGGTTTCAGCAACTTCCCGATCAGTGGAATCTGCTGTATCGTAAGGGTTGGTGACGAGTCGTAGTTTTTCCAACCAGCAGGTGCTGAAAAAGGGCCACTGCCATATTGTATGTATAACTTGCTTTCAGACATTTTATAGGTTCATGTTTTTAAAGAAATAAGTGTAATAGGTTTTGGCAAACATGCCGTATCCTACCTGTTGCATAAACTGAAATAATTCGCTGCGGTCTGCCTCGAACACCTCAAATGGGGGCGATTCTGCCAATACATAGGTGGGGCGGTATTTATCCCAGTTGTTTGACCGAAGCACTTCCATATCAAGCCCTTCAGCATCGATGGTAAGAAAGTCAATGGCCACATCTTTTGTAAGGTATTTATCCAGGATATCTGCCAGCGGCCAGGTGTCAATTTTTTTTTCGGCTATTACCTGGTATTTGGCTACCTGTGTATATTCTTGTACTTTTTCGGGCGAGAAGGTATTTAAAGCAGGTTCATTAAATATGAAATAGGTAAGTTGTTGTTTTACTACAGACACACCTAATTCCAGGTTAACATCTTTGGGCCGGTGTTTATTAAACAACGCTTTTGAACCCGGCATAGGATCTATGTTGATGCCGGTCCAGTTCTGCTTATAAAGAAGATAGGTATTGGATACCCGGAAGGGGTGGTGTGCGCCTACATCTATATAAACGCCATTTCGTTTTTTATCAAAAATTCTTTTTAAGATCATATCTTCTCCCTCTGAGCTATAAGCACGCACTCCGTAACTGAGCCGGGGAAATAAAGTGGTGACTAATTTTGACGCGATATTTCTAATGCTACTCATTTGATATACTGTTTTTGATTGGTTGTGAATAAATTGCTTGTAAAAACTCTTAGGCTGTTATGTACCTGTTTTATATCTGAAAAGGCCAGTACAGGGTTGAGCATCTTTTTTGTGAGCAGGTATCCCTGGCCGCTTTTGTCAAGCAGGACCAGCATGCTATACACAGTAACGTAAGCAGCTACCGTGGCAATGGCGGCGCCAATACCACCATAGGCGGGTATCAGGAAAAAATTAATGCCCACGTTAACTAACAGGCCAGACAGGTTGCTGTACAGGTATATTTTATACTCTCCTTCCACAAAGAGATATTGCACTAAAACAACGCTCAGGAAAACGGGAATACCTGCCCATACATGGATCATCAGCATCCAGGAAGCAGCCGAATAGCCCCGGCCGTAGAGGAAGGGGATGATCAGGTGTGCGGTTAAGGTAATCAGTAAAGCAATGGCAGCGCTTAGCCAGAACGACAGCCGCAGCCATTTTTCCAGTGTTAACAGGTAAGCGTTGCGGCTGATCTTTTTCTTTTGTATGAGTCCTGGCAGTATTGCTACAGATATTACCATAGGAATGGCATACCATAATTCAGATATCCGGGCGGCGCTTACATATTTGCCCAGTTCGGCGGCGTTTGAAAGCATATCCAGCAGTACAAGGTCTATCTTCATAAACATCACTACCACCAGGTTGGAGAGCATGAGTGGCCAGCTTTGCACCAGCAGTGTTTTGGCCAGCAGCCAGTCTATCCGCAGGGTAAAATCTGCAGCATTGTGGTAGCCGAATATGGCTATGACTATCACATAGGTCACAAGCAATTCTATAGCCGATGCCCATAGAAATGCCATCAGGGTGCCCCCAAAAAATATAATCATGAGTTTTATTACGCAGAAAGCAATGAATACAATCACTTTTGGGATGATCACTCTTTTTACATTGTTTTTGGCCTGGTAGAAATAATCTAATACATCAAATGACTGCAAAATGATAAGGAGGGCAGAAAAAACGGTACAGTACAGATAAAGCTGCTGGTGTTTCCTGGCCAACAGTACAATGCCTATGCTCATGGCCATACAGATTACGCCGGCACTTATCCTCATTAAAATAACAGTGGTTACAATAGTTCCCTGTTTTTGCTCATTATTAATAATCTCTTTCACTGCAAGTTTATCCATTCCTAATATGGCCACGCTGCCTATAATAGTGGTGAGCGCCAGCGCATAGTTCCATATTCCAAATTCTTCAGGACCCAGGTAGCGGCCAATAAGAGCCACTATGATAACGCCAGGAAAAAGTTTACTGAGCTTATCAATCAGGAGCCAACCGCTATTTTCAAATAATTTATACAATTCGCTGTTTTATTTTTTTAATCAATGATGACCAGGTTTTACGCTGCTTATTTTCTGTGTATGAATAGTGATCGTAATAGTAATACGGGTAGAAGGTGTCCTTTTCTATACCGTTAAAGATGATCCCCATTTTTTTGAAGAAGCCTTTCTTCAGGTTTTCCGCTACAGGTGCCAGTTTAGATTTGAACGTGAAATTGTACCGTACCACAAACAGGGCGCAATCCACGTAATTTGAAATACTTTTAGCATCAGATACGATACCGATTGGCGCCATATCAATAATTACGTAGTCAAACATGCTTTTTAGCCGGGTTAACAGTTCTGCCATGCGTTCCCCTTCAATCAGCTCTATAGGATTTGGAGGAATGGCTCCGGAAGAAACGAGATAAAGGCCATCTGTGCCCGGTACTTTTTTAATGATCTCTTCTACGGTTTTATTGCCGAGGATATAACTGGTGACCCCAACTTTATGATCAAGCCCGAAGAATTGTGAAAGCTTTGGTTTCCGGAGGTCAAGTTCAAGCAGCACCACTTTTTTGTTGCTAACCGTTAAGGAGTTTCCCAGGTGGGCCGATAAGAACGTTTTTCCTTCTCCCGAAATGCTGGAAGTGAATAGGATAACGGGTGTGCCGGTAATTTCTGTAAGCAGGAATTTCAGGTTGGTACGCATGTTGAATACCTGTTCTACCAATGCTGATCTGGTTTGGAGCGACATATCGTGCGCTCCTTCTTCCTGCTGGTAGATTTCGGCAATTACCGGTATATCAAATACCTGTTCAATGTCCTTTTTACTAAGTACACTGGGGTTTAGGAAGTATTTAAAATAGACATAGGCGCTGGCGAGTATCAGGCCAAGGGCAATAAAACCTATGAATACAATAGATTTTTTCGGGGAGATAGGTTTTTCGGGTATAAAAGCGGGGGCAATCACCTTATTGTCTACCACATTGCTGGCGTAGGCAACAGATGCTTCTTCCTTCTTTTTTAACAGGTACAGGTACAGGTCTTCTTTTACACCCTGTTGCCTTTTAATGTTGATATATTCTTTTGCGTAGGTAGGTATATTGGCTATTTTGCTTTGTATCTGGTTTACTTTACGCTGTGTTTCTTTTTGTACCACGCCGGCATTCCGCTTGTACCCGGAAATATAATCGCTGATGGTTTTGCGGGTATCAGTAATCTGCGACTCTACGTTTTTCAGGATTTCGCTTGTAGGTTTAAGCGAGAGCGATAACCGTTTCTTTTCCTTGAGCTCTTCCTCATACCGGTTAATCATAGAAGTCAATGTTTGATCAATATTGCCCAGTACGGGTGCAAAAGGGTAATCGGTAGAAGGGTTGTTGATGTAATTTTCTACCTGATTAAAAACAGAAAGTTGCATATTGGCTTCACTAAGCTTGGCATCTGCTTCCTTTACCTGGTCCAGTGCCAGTTTTGAGCTGGCATCAATATCTGTAATGCCTCTTTGGATCTTGAAATTTTCTTCCTGTTTTTCCAGCAGGCCCAGTTCATCTTTTAATGAATCAATCCTCACCCCCAGGAAACGAATTGCTTTGATGGCAGTCCTGTTTTTGTCGTCAAGGGTGTAGTCGTTATAGGCATCCAGTAATGCATTGAGAAAATTAGCCGTTCTTTCAGGTACAGGGTCGTTGTAACTGACAAGTATTACGGTGGCATCGCGGTTAACAAGGGCAGCACCTATCTCATCAATTTTTTCATAAGCGCACTCTGATACAGAATCTACCTGGATCTCGAATGTACTTGCCGGGTCGGCGGTAGCCAGCGGGGAGTAGTTAATTACGAATTTATCTTTCGCCATGGTGAATGGTTCGCCGGGCTTTACCGTCAGTTGCTGGCTGATATTGTTATTCGAGTTAGCCCCCTTTATTTTTAGCAAATTGTTTTCCCGGGTTATATCGAAAGTGTAGGCGCCTACTTTGGTGCTGTCACTCAGCACGCGGATAGTAAACGGAGGGTGGTTATAAATTTCTTCATTTTTTACAGTTCCTTTTACATAATACCGGATGTTAAAGCCGTTGGCTGCAATCACTTTTTGCACCAGGATAGGAGATTTTAGCACCTCCATTTCATTTTCAATATTTTTACCGCTGTTGAAAAGTGAGAGCGATTTGAGCGCATCTACTTCTTCCCCACCTCCCTTTTTTTCATCTTTGAGGTATAGTTTTGCGGTCGACATGTACATTGGTTTCTTGTATTTCAGGAAAGCCAAGGCTCCTGTTAGCATTACAATCAGAACCAAAAGGTATAGGGGCCAGTGAAATATTATCTTCTGGAAGAAATCATTCAGATCTATCGCGGAGCTCTTATTGTTTGTGTTTTTTTGCTGATTCATAGCGCCGATCATCTATTTAAAATAACAATCGTGGAAATAAGTGATATCACGCCAATAATGGCCGGCATGAGCTGTAGTACTTTGGAGGAGGCGAATTTGCGGTCGGGGCCGGGCTTTACATATATGACATCGTTGTTGCAGAGATAATAATAGGAGGAGGACAGTGTTTTGCTGTCATTCAGGTTTACGGAGGTATACCTTTTGATGCCATTTATTTCCCGGATAATCATAATATCATTCCGCTGTGCGGTAACATTAAGATCGCCTGCCATGCTCAGCGCATCCAGTATGGAGGCTCTTTCTGCTCCTATGCGGAAAGAGCCCGGGTGGGCCACGTCGCCCAGAACCGATACCCTGAAATTTACCAACCGTGTAGACACGTAGGTGTTACGGGCGGTTTTATCCAGTTCCTGGGATATAAGGTCGTTAATGGTTGTGGTTGTTTTATCCTTTACATTTATTTTCCCGATTACCGGTAATGCTATATTACCAACGCTATCTACCAGGTATCCCTGTTCCATGCCACTGCCAGGAGTAGAAACAGCAGCATTGGGGTTAAATATCTGCGATACTTCCTTATCAAGCGTGGTGATTGTGATTTGCAGAATATCACCGGGCTGTATTTTAAGCTGCTGCATGCGGTGAAGCGAATCGACGCCTGTAGTTGTCGCAATGTCATTAAAGTAAGTAAGTTTCCGGGTGCTTGAGCATCCCGTAATTATTATCAATGCAAGGATCAGTAATAATCTAAATTTCAATCCCATATTAGTGAGTAGTTTATCAATCCAATATTGTATAAAATGAAGTGTGAATGCCGGCAGTCATCAGCCGGCAGTAGTTCACTACACTCTTTAACCAGGGAGGGGAACAGGCTCCCGCCGCGGCATTTATTATGTTGTTACTTTAACCTCTGTTATGCTTACATCCGGACTTTTAGTTTTGAAGAATCTGCTCCTGAGTTTCTCCTGGGTAGGTAATTCAAAATAATAGTGAGTGATTAAGCTAAGTGGCAGCAGGACCAGGAAAAAAATAAATAAAGTGATAGGTGATCGGAATACAAGGCGGTTGATATGAAAAGCATCGGCTACAAGTACGAATGCGATCTGCAATGAAAAATGAATTAAGTACATGGCATAACTGCAATTACCCAGCAGCGCCCATTTTTTGTTAATCATACCTTTATTGGTTTCCCACAAGGCCAGCGCTAAGATGGTGCAGGGCGATACGAAGGTTCGGAAAAAAAAGTTCCTGCCCAGCCCGAAGGCAGATATTGCTGATTGGGAGGTTTTGTTTGGGAATACATGCAAGAACTGCCTTACCCAAATATTCTGGATATAGGATTGCCGGTATTCTACAAAAACAAATATCCAAAGGGAAACAGTGACGATGATAATGGCAGGCAGGTATTTTTTGGCCCGGTTTTCTTTAATCAGCCAAACGTATAGATAGTACACCAGCGCGCCTAAAAAGAAAGTGTACATTCCTTTCCCGATGAGGGAAAAATAGTATTGCATAAATGCGCCCACAGGGATAAGAAGGAATAGCAACCATTTTTTATTCTGCATTTTCAGATAGCAGATGCTGAAGAATATCAAATAAAGGAATACTTCTACAGAAGCCGACCAGGATGGTCCGTTAAAAGATGGGCCTTTCTCAAACCCCCAATTTTGCATAAAAAGCAGGTTCAGTATAAAATGGTAACTGTCATTGTACTGGACAATATAGTAATGGCCGGCATTTTTGAGCATGAGCCATTGGAGCACCGCAACAGATAAAAAGGTGGCCAGGTGAATAGGGTAGAGCCTGCTGATGCGGAAGAATATGAATTTACCAAAGTTTATTTTTCGTGCGGCAATCCGGTCGGCGTATAGCCAGAAGAAAATGAATCCGGAAAGCAGGAAAAACAAATCCACCGATACCATTGCATCGTTATAGATGGCTGACAGATAAGGATAGAACGGAAGTGCCGTTTTTTCAAATCCATCTTGTACCCAGGTGTCATTTGCGTAATAGAAAAACTGCCAATGGCATAGAATAACTGTTATAGCTGCAACACCCCTAATGGCATCAAGGGTGTAGAAATGTGAAGGGGGGCTTTGATTTGAAGACATTAGAATATTTAGTAGATAGGTAAACGGTCAATCGTGTATGTATTAGTTTGTATATGCAATTCTAATTTATAGCATAATGCCCATAGTTATAAGGTTAGCCAGTCTAATGAACGCAATGAACAAGGGATTTGAAAATGAATAGAAAGGTTGTGGTACTGGTTAGCTTCTTTGTTCAGAGCTTAGTGGGAAGGTATTCTAACTTTTTTATGATCGTGTTGTACAGCGAAAACCGGAGGTATTGCCCAATTAAAAGGGTTTAAAAGTAGGGGAGCCTCTTGAAAGAAACAGGTGTAGAATTTGATGTTTTTTAAATTCTACACCTGTTGTTTCCAGTGCTTCGCAAACTTCCTGTGAATTGTTGGGAGCCCAACACCAGGAACAAAGCCCTGCAAGTGCGCAGGGGCTTTCATAATTTATATTTTGTATTCGGGTGATGCAGTAATAAATCCCGCTTATACCGGCAGGTATTTATTGAGCACCTTTCCGTTTTTGTAAGCGATTGAGCTTTCTAATTTCAGGATTTTTTGCTCCTTAAAAATGGTAAGGCCATTACCGATGGCAATCGGGCACGTGAAAATAAAATATTCATCAATAAGGTTCAGGCCAATCAATGAACTTACAAAATCGGCACCGCCATAAACGAGTATGTCTTTACCGGGTTGGTTTTTCAGTGCCTGTACGGTGGTGGCCAGGTCTCCGTTTTCAACCTCTAAGTTTTTGCCGCTTATAGTTGCTTCTGTGTGGCCGAACACGATCTTACGCATATTTACTATGAGTTGCGCCAAAGTTTTCTGCGAGCCATCGAGTTGGTTGCTGGCTGTATTTTCCCAGTAATCGATGAACCCTCCCTGAGCAAGCTTGCGTCCCAGCAAAAGGGTGTCGCTGCTCTCGGCAAGGTCAATTATTTTTTGGAAACCGGCCTCATCTCCACCAGAAATGAATACCCAATCATTCTCGCCATTTGGTCCGGCTACAAAACCATCAATGGTCATTTGTATCTGTAACTTTAATTTTCGCATAACAATTGTTTTTAAAGTTGATTGTGTTTGTTAAGTGCTTCCTTTAAGCGGTTTTTCAACGTACAGCGGAGGTCGCTTAAATAGTAGCATCTATTCTGAAGCCAGCACCTCTTCCAGTTGGTTAAGGCCCATGGTAAAGCCACCTTCAAAGCCCATTTCAACCATCATTTTTATGGTTTCGTCGTCGTCGAAATTGATATCTACCACTACTTTGGTTTTATTATCAAGGGCTACAAATTTGGTGTCCCAGTGGCCTACAGGTGTGCCGGGGGCTACAGTGCCATTTTCGTCAGAGAATACAGTATCCGCGGTGAAACGGGTACCATTTTCAATAGCGGTAAACTTTACATGGCTCCAGTGTTTCTGGCCTTCGGGGCCCATCATGTAATACAGCCAGGCGCCGCCTACAGTAAAGTTCATTGATTTGGT
>Ga0247742_10000218_pt1 | contig 49512 bp, 35 predicted proteins | sample UWRJL208509C2_FD_180944 | JGI IMG/M metagenome (GOLD analysis project Ga0247742, IMG submission 180944) | Plant litter microbial communities from Arlington Agricultural Research Station in Wisconsin, United States - UWRJ-L208-509C-2 | ecosystem: Environmental > Terrestrial > Plant litter >...
GGGCAATCGCCTGCTGATGCAGGGCGACCGGCATTACGACTACGACGCCTTCGGCAACCTGATCCGCGAACGGCGCGGCACCGCGCATAAACTCGTCACCGAATACCGCTACGACAGCCAGCACCGGCTGATCGGCGCGACCCTGCCGGACGGTAGCGAAGCGTCCTACGCCTACGACGCCTTCGGCCGACGCACCCGCAAGACCGTGGCCGACAAGAGCACGGTGTTTTTCTGGCAAGGCGAGCAACTGATCGCCGAACACAGCGACGACCACCACCGCAGCTACGTCTACGAACCCGGCAGCTTCCGGCCGTTGGCCCTGCTCGACGGCCACGGCCCGCAAAAGGCCTGCCCGTTCTACTACCAACTCGACCACCTCGGCACCCCGCAGGAACTCACCGACTACAGCGGCGACATCGTCTGGGCCGCGCAATACAGCGCCTACGGCAAACTCACCCGCCTGACCCGCGACACCCTGCAAGTCATCGACCAACCGCTGCGCTTCCAGGGCCAATACTTCGACGGCGAAACCGGCCTGCACTACAACCGCCATCGGTATTACAGCCCGGATCTTGGGCGGTACCTGACCCCGGACCCGGTCAAGTTGGCGGGCGGGGTGAACGGCTATCGGTATGTGCCGAATCCCACGGGGTGGGTGGATCCGTTGGGGTTGAATGGCTGTCCGGGTGGTACGGGGTGCGAGTCGACGGGAGGGGTTGACGATCCGGCAGGGAATGCCAAGGTTGATACAGGAGAGCCGCAACTGCCGAAGATGACGGCGGAGCAAAGGAGGGCGAGGATTGATGAGTTGGGAGAGGCGAATGCCTATCGGCGTTTGGACGAACTCGAAAAAGCGACTCCGGGTGGCCATTTCTTAGAGAAGCATGGCGCGCAGACCACTCTGGAGTCGCAGCGCGAGCGCATAATGACGGGGAAAAATCCGACAACTGGAGTGATAGAGACGAGAACGGATAGGCGAACCGGAGTAACAGCTCCAAATATTCCTAGGGCGGCGACCCGATTCATTAGTCATCGCGACCAATTAAACGCCATAACGCGTGCACAGTTGATTTTCAATAGGACTGGCAATACAGCGCTCTCGAATCTACCTGTTGAAATGCGGAAAAAAGTTGGTGAGGGCTATAAAAGTGGAGGGGAGGAATATATCGAACCAACCAAAACGGTGGTCATACTGAATAGGTTTGGTCATCCAATTACCTCATATGCAGAGCAGTAAATATGAAGCTTAATCCAGATATTGCGATTTTAGCCGGATTGTTATTCGTCTTTGATGTTGACTATCCCCATGATCAGTCAGTTATTGATGAGCTGTGCTCCATCGATGTAAATGATTCCTGTGATTTATCTAAAGCTATCGATTTGGTGATTAAGCCGGATTATCTGGCCATGTTGTGTGATGAGAGAAAATGGTATGTCGAAACGATCAAGTTTTATCTCGGAAAGGGAGATAGCTTTGAATCTATACTTAAGAAGCGTAGCTTTTTATTTTTTGATGAGGTTTTAGATGGTCGATCATTCATGAACACGTTACTAGGGTGCTTGGAGCGCTATTAGTTTGATGTCGCCAGTTAGTCGGTGTGAAAGAATGAATATGCACAATCCGGGGTTATGGAAGATTGTTTTTTGATATGGATGGGAAATTTCTGGACAGGTCCTTCAGAAGTTTCCTTCAACCCGCGGCGGTTTCCATGAACTGTTGCAGAACCCGCGTCATCGATACTCTCTAGCAGTCACTGAAAACTCAGTGGCAGGGCGTAGGAACCCTTCAAAGCTGTTGGAGATGCAACGTCGTCACTGCTTGGTTTGCGGCCGTTATCTGGCGTCCGTAAGATCTGCTGCGGCGGCTGTGCGCGGGCATGCTTCGGCATGGTCGAGTTTTCTCCAAGGGCCTCGATATTCCTACCCCGCGCATAGCTGCCACCCACGCCCGTAGGAAGGCTGATGGCGGCTCCGATTTTTCCTTGGAGTTTAAAATGCCAACACTTCACCCCGATCCACCTTACGTAAAGCCGATCCCGCACCCCACCAACCGCTACATGGCCCTGACCGGCAATTGCAGCGACATGCCCACCTTGTTCATCGACACCCACGCGCCATTGGACGTCCTGCATGACGCCGCCAGTTATCGCATCCGCGCCGTCACTCAAGTGCTGGAAAACCTAGCGATGCGGGCTGAGATTGCCAGTGATTCGGTGATGTTGAATGACTTTGCCTTGCTTTGTGCGATCCCGCTGCGTGATGGCTGTGACTTGCTGGATGTGATGGGGCGGCGGCTGCGGGGAATGCCCTCTAACTAGTGGCGTGATCGTTCCCACGCTCCCGCGTGGAAACGATCAAAAAGCTCTATCAATGCGGTGCGACTGTCAGACCGCGCGTTCTGGTTTTAGGCCCGCTGCGCGGCCCAACGGGGGCAAGCCCCCTCACCACAGGTTTTGTGGTGTGTCCGGTGTTGTGGCTTATTGATCATTCCCACGCTCCCGCGTGGGAACGATCAAAAATCTCTATCAATGCGGTGCGACTGTCAGACCGCGCGCTCTGGTTTTAGGGCCGCTGCGCGGCCCAACGGGGGCAAGCCCCCTCACCACAGGTTTTGTGGTGTGTCTGGTGTTGTGGCTTATTGATCTTTCCCACGCTCCCGCGTGGGAACGATCAAAAAACTTTATCAATGCGGTGCGACTGTCAGACCGCGCGCTCTGGTTTTAGGGCCGCTGCGCGGCCCAACGGGGGCAAGCCCCCTCACCACAGGTTTTGTGGTGTGTCTGGTGTTGTGGCTTATTGATCGTTCCCACGCTCCCGCGTGGGAATGCCTCCAGGGACGCTCCGCGTTCCAGTCGCGCAAACCAAGGGCGGGTGCGATCAATGCGCACATCAGAGCCGCTCAGCCGTGAGGCCCTGACGTGCGCTGCGCTACAGGGTAAACTGCCCGGCCTTCGCAGGAGCAGCCATGAATTATCGTCACGCCTTCCATGCCGGCAATCATGCCGATGTGTTCAAACACCTGACCTTGACCCGCCTCATCGCCCTGATGTCGCGCAAGGAGCAGCCGTTCGCCTACCTCGACACCCACGCCGGTATTGGTCTGTATGACTTGCGGGGCGATCAGGCGAGCCGCACCGGTGAGTACCTGGAAGGCATTGCGCGGTTGTGGGATCAGCCGGACCTGCCGGCGTTGACCGCCGATTACATGCGCGTGCTGCATGAGATGAACCCTAACGGCCAGTTGCGCTATTACCCCGGGTCGCCGGAGTTGGCGCGGCAGCTGACGCGACCGCAGGACCGGGTGCTGCTCAATGAGAAACACCCGGAAGACGGCGTGCTGCTCAAGGACAACATGAAGGGCGATCGGCGGGTCAAGGTGCACTTGGGCGAAGGCTGGCACGTGCCGCGCGCGCTGTTGCCGGTGCCGGAGAAGCGGGCGGTGATGTTGATTGATCCGCCGTTCGAACAGCTCGACGAGATGCAGCGTTGCGCCGCGTCGCTCAAGGAAGCGATTGGCCGGATGCGCCAGACCGTGGCGGCCATCTGGTACCCGGTGAAGGACCAGCGGATGCTGCGTCGTTTCTATCAGGACCTGGCCGGCAGCGGCGCGCCGAAGTTGCTGCGGGTGGAGTTGCTGGTGCATCCGCTGGATACGCCCAATAGCCTCAATGGCTCCGGGCTGGCGATTGCCAATCCGCCGTGGGGTCTGGAGGAAGAGTTGCGTGAGTTGCTGCCGTGGTTGTCCAAGAAGCTGGGACAGACCCAGGGTGGGTGGCAGATGGATTGGTTGATTGCTGAATCGTAGCGGCAAGTTGAAAGCGGCAAGCTACAAGTAAGAGCGGTGAGCGCAACGCGTTCCGCTTGAAGCTTGAAACTTGCCGCGTGTGGCTTTCTTTAGATCGGGCAGGTCACGCCTGTGCCACCGATCCCGCAGTAACCCTCAGGGTTTTTCGCCAGGTATTGCTGGTGATAGGCCTCGGCGAAATAGACGGTCGGGGCCTCTTCGATTTCGGTAGTGATGGTGCCTTGGCCGGCCTTGGTCAGCTCAGCCTGGAACACTTCGCGGCTGTGCTGGGCGGCGGCCAGTTGATCCGGGTTGGTGGCGTAGATCACCGAGCGGTACTGGGTGCCGATGTCGTTGCCTTGGCGCATGCCTTGGGTCGGGTTGTGCAGTTCCCAGAACATCTTCAGCAGTTCGTCGTAACTGACTTTCGCCGGTTCATAGACCACCAGGACCACTTCGCTGTGGCCGGTCAGGCCCGAGCAGACTTCTTCGTAGGTCGGGTTCGGCGTAAAGCCACCGGCATATCCGACCACCGTGCTGACCACGCCTTCGCGCTGCCAGAAACGGCGCTCCGCACCCCAGAAGCAGCCCAGGCCGAAGATCGCAAAATCCACGTCGTTGGCGAATGGGCCCAGCAGCGGGGCGTCGTGGACGAAATGTTTTTCCGGCAAGGCCATCGGGGTTTCGCGGCCGGGCAGGGCTTGTTCTTGAGTCGGGAGCACGTTTTTGTTCACCAGGATTTCCGAGCGCAGAACCATACTTCAAGTCCTCTCAATCAGATAAGGATGTAGGAATAAGATCGCCAGTGTGCCCGAGTGAGGCGTCGCTGTCAGGCGAGCGGGCCACGGGGATAGCGTTTGAGCTTTTCGATCAGCTCGGCGCCAGGGATCGGCCGGTCGAACAAGTAACCTTGGCCGACGTCGCAACGGTGGCGGCGCAGGAAGGCCAGTTGTTCAGCGGTCTCGATGCCTTCGGCCACGACCTTGAGTTTCAGGTTGTGGGCCATGGCGATCACCGCCGAGGTGATTTCCATGTCGTCCTGGTTGTCCGGGATCTCATGGATGAAGCTGCGATCGATCTTGATGATGTCGATCGGGAATTTTTTCAAGTAGCTGAGCGACGAATAGCCGGTGCCAAAGTCGTCCATGGCCAGGGTCAGGCCCAGGCGCTTGAGCTGGTCGAGCTGCAAGTGGGTGTCTTCGGTGGCTTCCAGCAGCAAGCCTTCGGTCAGCTCCAGCTCCAGCAAGTTGGCCGGAAGTTCTTCTTCCTTGAGGATGTTGGCGATGGACGCTACCAGGTCCGGGTCGGAGAACTGCTTGGGCGACAGGTTGATCGCCACCTGCAAATTGCCCAGGCCGGCGGCGGTCAGTTGCTTGCTCATGCGGCAGGCCTGCCGGGCGATCCATTTGCCGATCGGGATGATCAGCCCGGTTTCTTCCGCCACGCTGATGAACTGGTCCGGGCGGATCATGCCCTTTTCGGGATGGTTCCAGCGCAACAGCGCTTCCATGCCCAGCAAGCGACCGCTGCGCAGGCACAGCTTGGGCTGGTAGAACACGTCCAGTTCGTTCTGGGTCAGGGCGCGGCGCAGGTTGTTCTCGACGAACAGTTTGTAGCTGGCCTCGGCGTTCAGCGCCTCGGTGAACACTTGCACCTGATGCTTGCCGTTGGCCTTGGCCTTGTGCAGCGCCAGGCCGGCGTTGCGCATCAGGGTCTGCGGGTCGCGGCCGTGCAGCGGCGCGCAGGCCAGGCCCACGGAGCCGGTGACGCTGATCAATTGGTTGTCGACGAACATCGGCTTGTCGAGGGTTGTCAGCAATTGGCTGGCGACCAGTTGGCCGGTTTCCAGGTCAGTGTCGTCGAGCAGCACCGCGAATTCGTTACTGGCGAACCGCGCCAGGCTGCCGCCGGGGCTCAGGCTGTTGCGCAGGCGTCGGGCGAGGCTGATCAGCAGTTTGTCGCCGGTCTGGTGGCCGAGGCTGTCGTTGATCCGCTTGAAGTTGTCGATGTCCACCAGCAGCAGGCTGATGGGCGTATCGCTGTCCCGGGCGAAGCGTTCGTCGAGGTTGCGGATGAACGCCGGACGGTTGCCCAGGTTGGTCAGGTTGTCGGTATAGGCCAGTCGCTCGATGCGCTGTTGCGCGAGCTTGGTCTGGGTGATGTCTTCGTAGATGCCGATGTAGTGGGTCAGCTCACGGTTGTCGCCGTAGACCTTGGAAATCGACAACTGGCCCCAGTAGGGTTCGAGGTTCTTGCGCCGACTTTTGAATTCGCCCTGCCAACTGTTGCTCTTGGCCAGCGCCGAGGGCGCATCGAACAGCAATTCGCTGAGGTTTTCCAGGGCCGGCAGTTCCGACAGGCGCTGGCCGTGGACTTCTTCGGTGCTGTACTGGGTGATCGCGGTGAAGCTCGGGTTGACGTACTCCACCACGCCATCGCAATTGACCAGCAGAAAGGCGTTGGCGCTCTGTTCCACCGCGCGCTGGAACAGGTGCAGGGCGCTGGTGGCGGTGCGGCGGTTGTGGTTGTTGATGACTTGGGCGAACTGATCCGCCAGCTCGCCGGCGAAGGCGATCTCGTCCGATTGCCAGGCCCGCGTCGCCCCGGTCTGCTCCAGGCACAACACGCCGACCACTTGGCCATCGACGCGGATGCTGGCGTCGAGCATGGCGTTCACATTCCGTGGGCGCAGGCTCTCGGCCATGTCCCGGGTGCGTGGGTCGCGGATCGCGTTGTGCGCGTCAATGGCGCGACTGCTGTGCAACGCCTCGAGGTAGTCCGGGAAGCCACTGGCATCGATCGGCTCGGGCATTTCGTATTGCTGGGTGGCGCGATGGTAAGCCGAGATCGGTACCAGTTTGCTGTCTTCGAGGTGCCACAGGCTGGCGCAGTCGATCTGGTAGATGTCGCACGCGCTGCGGGTAATCAACTCGGCGGCTTCTTGCAGGGAATTGTTGCTGCTGTAGCGCTGGCGGGTCAGCAGCAGGATCAAGTCCTGCTGGGCGCGCACCCGGTCCAGGTGCAGCAGTTGTTCCTGCTGGGCACGTTGATTGAGTTCGAGGGCGATTTGCAGGCGCGAGTTCTGGGTTTCCAGGTCCAGCGCCGGGATCAGCGGTTCGCCGCCGAACAGCCCGTCGACCACCATCAGGTAGCCACGCAGCAGGTGTCGATTATGTTGTTTGTAGGCTTCGCCCAGTTCCAGCAGGCTCAGTGGCCCGTCGGCGGTGTGCAGGGTGTAGCGGATCTGGTAATGCGGGCTGTGGGTCAGTTGCTGCTGCACGGCGTCATGCAGTTGATAACGCGCCTCGGGCTCCATCAGGCTGGCATAGGGCGAGCCGACCAGGGCGCACAACTCGACGGCGGGGAGGCCGAATTGCCGTTCACAGTTAGGATCGAGAAACAGCAGCGCCCAGCTTGGTTCATTCAGCCGTTCGAAACGCAGCATGCCGAGCCGCGAGGGCACCGGCAATTGCGTCACTACCTCGGCCACCATACGGCTGGCGGCATCGGGTTGGCTTTTCATGGGAAAACTCGCTTCGAGAATGCTGAACGCGCTGGGCTCTACGCCCTCTTAAACTGTTGCTTGCGGCAAGGTTGCATGATGCGGCACGGGCTGACAAGAGAGATGAAGGCCAAGTGCTATAAGAATATGTCGGCAGGATGTAATAAAACTGCAATTGCTCAGCGAAACTAAAGTTTCATGCCGACCGTAGTCGGCATGAAATACGGCGCTGAACCTCAGCGCAGAGGGATCGCCACCGATTGCAGGGCCTTGCCGTCGCGGTCGTGAAAAGTGACCCGAACCTGCTCGGTGTCGACGATCAGATGGGCGAAGTTATCCTGGCTGATCACCGGGCTGGTGAGTTTATGGCGGTACTCGCCGGCCAGCGTTTCGGCCAATGGGCGGTCGAGGATAAAGGTCGAGGTTTTGGCGTATGGCAGCAGTTTGCTGTTGCATAGCGGCGAGGAGACGATGGTGTGCACCTCGAAGTCCGGGTCATCGCTGTGGCTCAGGCGACTGGTGAGCGAGCCGTGGACGTCGCCGGAAATGAAGATCACGTTCTTGATGCCGTGCTGGCGGATGACTTCCAGCAATCGCAGACGCTGTTCTGGAAAGGCTTTCCAGGCGTCGTCGCCATGGCTCTTGCGGTCGGGATAAAACATCACGCTGGTGACCACGAATTTCACCCGCGCCGTGCCATGGATCAGCCATTTGCACAGGGCTTGCTCTTGTTCTTCGTCGAGAATGCGGCGGTCGTCGGCGGACAAGTTACGTTGGGTGCGACTGTCCGTGACAAACCATGCAATATCGCCTTCGCTGAATTGATACCAATAATGCGCAAGTATCGAACGATTAACTTGGCCGTCTGCCGTTAAGGGGTGAACAGGACTGTGACTGGCTTGGTAATGTTCATAAGCGGTCATCGCGTTGCGATAAAGTTCGGCGTCGGATTTGCTCGCGTTAGTTGGCCAGTTATCTTCGATTTCATGATCGTCGAGAATCATGTAAGTCGGTGTGCCAGACATTAACTGGGCAATGTGCGGTTGGGAAAACGCCGCGCGGTATTTGGCCAGGATATCGGCGTATTCGCGGTCGGGCGCGACAAAGTTCATATCGTCGACATACACCTGGTCGCCGGTCATCAGCACGGCGCTGATCGGCGGTTCGGCGGTGTCCGCCAATGTGTTGATCGCCGCGAAAATACGATCGCCCAACTGCGGGGCTGATGGAATGCCGGCGGTCATGCGCAGATAACGGCACGAACCGACGATGTAGGCCCGTTGTTGTGTGGTTTTGCTGGACGGCGTGCGGAAGCGGTAGATTTCGCGAGGCCATTGCAAGGGCAGTTCGGCCACCGAGTCAACCGTGTGCACCGGGTTCATGGTGCTGAACCAGCCGGCCTGGTATTCGTAGGCGGTGTCGGCGCTCAGGTTGTTGAGGGCGAGCACGTCGGACATGTCGCGCAAGGCGCTGAGTTTGGCCAGTGGGCCAAGTGTCCAGTGTTCTTCACCGGTGCGTCGATAACGAATCGCGGCAAATACCGGATCGTTGTTTTGTACATTGCCTCGCAGAAATATACGTGCGTGGTGAGTTGTTGTGTGGCCAATAATCGGGCCGACAGTAGGCTTAAACATATTCGAATCCGTTCGAAGTTATATCGGTAAAGTAAAAAGTGTTGTGCGCAGCAACTAAGTTGGCGTTACGCATACTAGTGCGTTGTTAATGTTTAATATCGGTATGAAAGTCGACGTGGGTTGTGGGCTTAAGCGTCCAGTTCTGTAGTCTTTTTCTTCGGGTGCAGAGGGATAGTTGAGGTAAGTCGCAATAAATAACAGGCAAAAAAAGCCCCGCCATCGGGCGGGGTTGAGGTACGAGCGTGGCGCTCGGAAATCGTGACCACGACGGCCCTCCGGTGAGGGAGGGCCGCCGGGTGTTACAGCAGGATGGTGCGGATGTCCGCCAACAGGCTGCTCAGACGCTGGGTGAAGCGTGCGGCAGCGGCACCGTTGATCACACGGTGATCGTAGGACAGCGACAGTGGCAGCATCAGTTTTGGCTGGAAGGCTTTGCCGTCCCAGACGGGCTGGATGGTGGCCTTGGAAACACCGAGGATCGCCACTTCCGGCGCGTTGACGATCGGCGTGAAGCCGGTGCCGCCAATGTGCCCGAGGCTGGAAATGGTGAAGCAAGCGCCTTGCATGTCGTCGGCGGTGAGCTTTTTGTCGCGGGCTTTGGCGGCCAGCGCAGCGGCTTCGGCGGCGAGTTGCAGCAGGCTCTTCTGGTCGACGTTCTTGATGACCGGTACCAGCAGGCCGTCAGGGGTGTCCACCGCGAAGCCGATGTTCACGTACTTCTTGCGGATGATCGCTTTGCCGCTTGGCGCCAGCGAACTGTTGAAGTCCGGCAGTTCCTTGAGCAAATGCGCGCAGGACTTGAGCAACAGCGGCAGGATGGTCAGCTTGACGCCAGCCTTCTCGGCAACGGCTTTCTGCGCGATACGGAACGCTTCCAGCTCGGTGATGTCCGCCGAGTCGAATTGCGTGACGTGCGGAATGTTCAACCAGCTGCGGTGCAGGCTCGACGCGCCGATTTGCATCAGGCGAGTCATTGGCACTTCTTCGGTTTCGCCGAAGCGGCTGAAGTCGACCACCGGGATCGGCGGAATGCCCGCGCCACCGGTAGCGCCGCCCGCAGCGGCCGGTGCTTCCTTGGCCTTCTGCATCATGGCTTTGACGTAAACCTGCACATCATCCTTGAGGATGCGACCGTGCGGACCGCTGGCACTGACTGCGTTCAGCTCGACGCCGAATTCACGGGCCAGTTGGCGCACCGCCGGGCCTGCGTGAACCTTGGCGCCCGGCGTGGCCGGTGCCGCAGCAGGCGCGGCCGGGGCAGCAGCGGCAGGTGCAGCGGCCGCTGGAGCAGGCGCCGCAGTGCTTGGCGCCGCAGCGGCTGGTGCTGGAGCCGCTGCCGGAGCAGCGCCTTTGACTTTCAGTTTGAGGATCAGGTCGCCGGTACCGACTTCGTCATCGAGCTTGATGGAAACGCTTTCCACCACGCCCGCGGCTGGCGATGGGATTTCCATGCTGGCCTTGTCGGATTCCAGGGTGATCAGCGACTGGTCGGCTTCAACTGTGTCGCCGGCCTTGACCAGCACTTCGATGATCTTGGCTTTGCCGGCCGAGCCGATGTCCGGGACGTGGATGTCCTGAACGCTGTCCGCCACCGCGGCAGCCGGAGCAGCGGCCGGGGCAGGCGCAGCAGCGGCCGCCGGAGCAGCAGCCTCGGCGGGCGCGGCAGCAGCAGGTGCCGCAGCACCGGCCACTTCCAGATCCAGAATCAGGTCGCCAGTGCCGACTTCGTCGTTGAGCTTGACGCTGATGGCCTTGACCACGCCGGCGGCTGGCGATGGAATTTCCATGCTGGCCTTGTCGGATTCCAGGGTGATCAGCGACTGATCAGCCTCGACGGTGTCGCCGACCTTGACCTGGATCTCGATGATCTGGGCCTTGCCTGCGGAACCGATGTCCGGCACGTGCACTTTCTGCACCGACGGAGCCGCCGGAGCCGCCGGAGCCGCAGCCGGAGCCGGGGCAGCAGCAGGTGCCGCCGCAGCCGGGGCGGCGGCTGGTTTCTCTTCAGCCTTGGCCGCTGAAGCAGCGGCGGCCGCAGGGGCCGGCGCAGCGTCTGCTTCGACTTCCAGTTCCAGCAGCTCGTCGCCTTCTTTCAGGCGATCGCCGATCTTCACTTTCAGGCTTTTGACCACCCCGGCCTTCGGCGCCGGGATTTCCATGCTGGCCTTGTCAGACTCAAGGGTCAGGATGCTCTGGTCGGCTTCGACACGGTCGCCGACCTTCACAAACAGTTCAATTACTTCACCTTCACCGCTGCCGATGTCAGGTACGCGAATGAGTTCGCTCACAGAATCTCTCCTCAGCAGTCCAGTGGGTTGCGTTTTTCCGGGTTGATACCGAACTTGGCGATGGCTTCAGCCACGACCTTAGGTTCGATGTCACCACGGTCAGCCAATGCTTCCAGGGCTGCCAACACCACGAATTGACGGTCGACTTCGAAGAAATGACGCAGTTTCTTGCGGCTGTCGCTGCGGCCGAAACCGTCGGTGCCCAGGACTTTGAATTCCTTGGACGGGACCCACTGACGGATTTGTTCGGCGAACAGTTTCATGTAGTCGGTGGAGGCGATGACCGGACCTTTACGGCCAGTCAGGCACTCTTCGACGTAGCTTAGCTGAGGCTTCTGACCTGGGTGCAGACGGTTGCTGCGCTCAACGGCCAGGCCATTGCGACGCAGTTCGTTGAAGCTGGTCACGCTCCACACGTCGGCACCGATGTTGAACTCTTCCCGCAGGATCTTCGCCGCTTCGCGCACTTCGTTGAGGATCGTGCCCGAACCCATCAGTTGTACGTGATGAGCCGCTTCGCGCTTGTCTTCTTCGAGCAGGTACATGCCCTTGATGATGCCTTCCTCTACCCCGGCCGGCATCGCTGGCTGGAGGTAGTTCTCGTTCATCACAGTGATGTAGTAGTAGACGTTTTCCTGCAGCTCCATCATGCGGTGCGTGCCTTCGTGCATGATCACCGCCAGCTCGTAGCCGTAGGCGGGGTCATAGCTGCGCACGTTCGGGATGGTGCTGGCCAGGATGTGGCTGTGGCCGTCTTCGTGCTGCAGGCCTTCGCCGTTCAGCGTGGTGCGCCCGGAGGTGCCGCCCAGCAGGAAGCCGCGAGTCTGTGCATCGCCAGCGGCCCAGGCCAGGTCGCCGATACGCTGGAAGCCGAACATCGAATAGAAGATGTAGACCGGCAGCATCGGCGTGTTGTAGTTGCTGTAGGCGGTACCCGCCGCGATGAACGAGGAGAACGCGCCCGCCTCGTTGAGGCCTTCCTGCAGGATCTGGCCGTCTTTCTCTTCGCGGTAGTACATCACCTGGTCACGGTCGACTGGCTCGTAGAGCTGGCCGACAGGCGAGTAAATGCCCAACTGGCGGAACATGCCTTCCATACCAAAGGTACGGGCTTCGTCGGCGAGGATCGGAACGATGCGCTTGCCCAGTTCCTTGTCCTTGACCATCGAGGCGAGGATGCGACCGAACGCCATGGTGGTGGAGATTTCGCGATCGCCCGAACCGTCCAGGACCGACTTGAGGGTCTCCAGCGGCGGGGTCGGGATGCTGATGTTGCCGCGGTTGCGCTGTGGCAGGGAGCCGCCCAGCTTCTCGCGGCATTTGCGCAGGTATTTCATTTCCGCGCTGTCTTCGGCCGGACGGTAGAACGGCAGCGATTCGAGCTCGGAATCGTTCAGCGGAATGTCGAAGCGATCACGGAATTTCTTCAGCGACTCGATATCGACTTTCTTGGTGTTGTGCGCGGTGTTCTTCGCTTCGCCCGCACCGGTGCCGTAGCCCTTGATGGTCTTGGCGAGGATGACGGTCGGCTGGCCTTTGTGGTTGACCGCCTGGTGGTACGCCGCGTAGACCTTGTACGGGTCGTGGCCGCCACGGTTGAGTTTCCAGATCTCGTCGTCGGACAGGTTCTCGACGCGCTTGAGCAGCTCTGGATCGTCGCCGAAGAAATGCTTGCGCACGTAGGCGCCGTCTTTGGCCTTGTAGTTCTGGTATTCGCCGTCGATGGCTTTGTCCATGCGACGCTGCATCAGGCCGTCTTCGTCCTGGGCGAACAGTGGGTCCCACATGCGGCCCCAGACCACTTTGGTGACGTTCCACTGCGCACCGCGGAACACGCCTTCGAGTTCCTGGATGATCTTGGCGTTGCCGCGAACCGGGCCGTCGAGGCGCTGCAGGTTGCAGTTGATGACGAAGATCAGGTTGTCGAGGTTTTCACGACCGGCCAGGGAGATAGCGCCCAGGGTTTCCGGCTCGTCGCACTCGCCGTCGCCGATGAAGCACCAGACTTTCTGCTTGCCGGCCGGGATGAAGCCGCGGTTTTCCAGGTACTTCATGAAACGTGCCTGGTAGATCGCGGTGATCGGGCCCAGACCCATGGACACGGTCGGGAACTGCCAGAAGTCCGGCATCAGGTGCGGGTGCGGGTACGACGACAGGCCGCCACCGTCCACTTCCTGACGGAACTTGAGCATCTGCTCTTCGCTCAAGCGGCCTTCGAGGAAGGCGCGAGCGTAGATGCCTGGCGAGGCGTGGCCCTGGTAGTAGATCAGGTCGCCGCCGTGTTCTTCGGTCGGAGCCTGGAAGAAGTAGTTGAAGCCGATGTCATAGAGCGTCGCGCTGGAGGCGAAGGTGGAAATGTGGCCGCCCAGATCGGGGTCCTGCATGTTCGCGCGCATGACCATCGCCAAGGCGTTCCAGCGAACGATCGAACGGATGCGGCGTTCCATGAACAGGTCGCCGGGCATGCGTGCTTCGCGGGTAACGGGGATGGTGTTGCGGTAAGGCGTGGTGATCGAGTAGGGCAGTTGCGTACCGCTGCGGGTCGCGAGTTCGCCCATACGGGTCATCAGATAGTGAGCACGGTCTTCGCCTTCTTTGTCGAGAACCGATTCCAGGGCGTCCAGCCATTCCTGGGTTTCGACGGGATCGAGGTCTTGCATGGCTTGCTCCAGGGCGGAAAGGCTACCAGAATCGGTTGCCTGAGTTAGCGACTGGCCTTGTGGGCAGACGTTATAAATTCTTGGATTGCCGGTGGTTGATTCGGCGGCGTGTAGTTTTACTACAAATCTTCCGCCATTTCAGCCCTACGAATGTATATACGAGTAGTAAAACTACAGCGTATCGGCTTATGGCCGGCCGCCGCGTTGTGAGAATAATCGTTAAGGTTGGTCTTTTGCCAACAAAGAAAGGTAAAAGCTTGATGCTGGCTGCCAATAAATACAAAAATTCAGCTATTTCTAACTTTTGTTCGACAGTCCTCCACGTAGCGTGTTTGCAAAAATCACTACATACAGTCATTTACACGCCGATCAAGGATAGACCATGAGCCTGCCCACGCTTGCCGAATTGCCGGCGATTCTTCAGCCATTGGTCAGCCGTGCGGAGCAGTCGTTCCGCGCTGCCGTGGCTGCCCTTGATGACGATCACGGCCTGTCCGCCTGGACACCTGAACGCTGGGCCGAGTTCGCCCGCGTCAGCGCCGCCAGCGACTTCGTGATTGAACAGAGTGTTCGTGACCCTTTGATGTTGCTTGAGCTGGCGCAGTCCGGCGAGCTCGACCGCAGCTTCGCTTCCGGCGAGTTGTGCGGTCAAATCGCCGCGGCGGTGCAGGCCGCGGAGACCGAGGATGAGCTGGGCCGCGCCTTGCGCCGCCAGCGCACCCGCCAGCAAGTGCGGATCATCTGGCGCGACCTCAACCGCCGCGCCGACCTGGTGCAAACCTGCCGTGATCTGTCGGACATGGCCGATGCCAGCATCGACCAGGCCTATCAATGGCTGTACGCCCGGCATTGCCAGCAGTTCGGCGTGCCCACCGGGCGCCGCAGCGGTGAGCCGCAGCAAATGGTCATCCTGGGCATGGGCAAGCTCGGCGCCGTCGAGTTGAACCTGTCCTCGGACATCGACCTGATCTTCGCCTACCCCGAGGGCGGCGAAACCGTTGGCGTGAAACGCTCGCTGGATAACCAGGAGTTTTTCATCCGCCTCGGCCAGCGCGTGATCAAAGCGCTAGACCCGATGACCGTCGACGGCTTCGTGTTCCGCGTCGATATGCGCCTGCGGCCCTACGGTTCATCCGGGGCGCTGGTGCTGAGCTTCAACGCGCTGGAGCAGTATTACCAGGACCAGGGGCGCGACTGGGAACGCTACGCCATGATCAAGGCGCGGGTGGTGGCCGGTGATCAAGCGGCCGGCGCGCAGTTGCTCGATTTGCTGCGGCCGTTCGTGTACCGGCGTTACCTGGACTTCTCGGCGATCGAAGCGCTGCGCACCATGAAGCAGTTGATCCAGCAGGAAGTGCGGCGCAAGGGCATGGCCGACAACATCAAACTGGGCTCCGGCGGTATTCGCGAAGTCGAGTTCATCGCCCAGGCGTTCCAGTTGATCCATGGCGGCCGCGACCTGAGCCTGCAACAGCGTCCGTTGTTGAAAGTGCTGAGCACCCTCGAAGGCCAGGGTTATCTGCCGGAAAAAGTCATCAGCGAGCTGCGGGAAGGCTACGAATTCCTCCGTTACACCGAGCATGCGATCCAGGCCATCGCTGACCGCCAGACCCAAATGCTGCCGGACGGCGCCCAGGATCAGGCGCGCATTGCCTTTATGCTGGGCTTTGCTGATTGGGAGGCTTTCCATGAGCGCCTGATGCACTGGCGCGGCCGCGTGGCCTGGCACTTCGGCCAAGTGATTGCCGACCCGGACGAAGACGAAGGCGAGGCCAGCGAAGTGGTGGTCGGCGGCGAATGGTTGCCGCTGTGGGAAGAGGCCCAGGACGAAGAAGCCGCCTGCCGTCAGTTACACGAAGGCGGCTTCGTCGATGCGCCGAAAGCCCTGAAAGCCTTGGCTGGCCTGCGTGGCAGTCCGCAACTGCGCGCCATGCAACGCCTGGGGCGTGAGCGTCTCGATGCGTTTATTCCGCGCTTGCTGGCGCAAGCCGTGGAGCACGCCAATCCAGACTTGGTGTTGGAGCGGGTGTTGCCGCTGGTAGAAGCAGTGGCGCGACGTTCCGCCTACCTGGTGCTGCTGACGGAAAACCCCGGCGCGCTGCGACGCTTGCTGACCCTGTGCGCGGCGAGTCCATGGATCGCCGAACAGATCACCCGTTTCCCGTTGCTGCTCGATGAATTGCTCAATGAAGGCCGTTTGTTCAAGCCGCCGCTGGCGCCCGAATTGGCGGCGGAGTTGCGCGAGCGCCTGACGCGAATCCCCGAGGATGACCTCGAACAGCAAATGGAAGCCTTGCGACACTTCAAGTTGGCGCACCGCTTGCGGGTCGCCGCCTCGGAAATCTCCGGCAGCCTGCCGTTGATGAAAGTCAGCGATTACCTGACCTGGCTCGCCGAGGCGATCCTCGAGCAAGTGCTGGCGCTGGCCTGGCGCCAGACCGTGGCCAAGTACGGCACGCCGCTGCGCACCGACGGCAGTTTGTGCGATCCCGGCTTCATCATTGTCGGTTATGGCAAAGTCGGGGGGTTGGAACTGGGGCATGGTTCCGACCTGGACCTGGTGTTCATCCATGACGGCGACCCGCAAGCGGAAACCGATGGGCCGAAATCCATCGACGGTGCGCAGTTCTTCACCCGGCTCGGGCAGCGGATCATTCACTTGCTGACCGCGCAGACCAACTCCGGCCAGTTGTATGAAGTCGATATGCGCTTGCGGCCGTCTGGGGCCTCCGGTTTGCTGGTGAGTTCCCTCGGGGCATTTGCCCGTTACCAGGAAAACGAAGCCTGGACCTGGGAACATCAGGCGTTGGTGCGGGCGCGCGTGTTGGTGGGCAGCCAGGATGTCGGCCAGGCGTTCGAGAAAGTGCGTGCGGCGATCTTGGGCAAGGCCCGGGATTTGCCGACTTTGCGCCAGGAGGTCAGCGAGATGCGCGCCAAGATGCGCGACAACCTCGGCAGCAAGAGCACCGCCGCCGGTACCGGGGCGAACGCCTTCGAAGCCACGGCGCCGTTCGACCTCAAGCAGGACGCCGGAGGTATCGTCGATATTGAATTTATGGTGCAATACGCGGCCTTGGCGTGGTCGCAGGAACATCCGTTGTTACTGCGCTATACCGACAATATTCGCATTCTGGAAGGGTTGGAGCAGGTCGGGCTGATGCCGGCCAATGATGCCAGCCTGTTGCGCGAGGCCTATAAGGCCTACCGCTCCGCCGCTCACCGCCAGGCCTTGCAGAAGGACCCCGGGGTGATCGCCGGAGATCAGTTTATTGACGAGCGCCGGCAAGTATTACGGATATGGCGAGAGTTGGGATTGAGCTGATACGCGGCAGTGGAAACACCGCTGATACCTGTGGGAGCGAGCCTGCTCGCGAAGGCGGAGTGTCAGTCGACATCGATGTGGGATCTACTGGCCCCTTCGCGAGCAGGCTCGCTCCCACAGTGGAACTGCAGTTTTGTAGGATTATCGAGGCGGGGAGGCATTAGCCTCCCCGGTTCGTTTTTGGAAACCACATGAAAATTCTGATCGTTGGGCCCAGTTGGGTCGGTGACATGGTGATGGCCCAGACACTGTTTCAGTGTCTCAAGCAGCGCCACCCGCAGTGCGAAATCGACGTGCTGGCCCCCGAGTGGAGCCGGCCGATTCTTGAGCGCATGCCCGAAGTGCGTCAGGCCTTAAGCTTTCCGCTCGGCCACGGCGCGCTGGAGTTGGCGACCCGTCGGCGCATCGGCAAATCCCTGGCCGGCCAGTACGACCAGGCGATCCTGTTGCCCAACTCGCTGAAGTCGGCGTTGGTGCCGTTTTTCGCCGGCATTCCCAAGCGCACCGGTTGGCGTGGCGAGTTTCGCTATGGGCTGCTCAATGACGTGCGCACCCTGGACAAGGCCCGTTATCCGCTGATGATCGAGCGTTTCATGGCCCTGGCCTATGAGCCCGGTGCCGAGTTGCCGACACCGTATCCACGCCCGAGTTTGCAGATCGACCCGGTGACCCGCGAGGCCGCGCTGGCCAAGTTCGGCCTCGCGCTAGACCGTCCGGTGCTTGCGCTGTGCCCCGGTGCCGAGTTCGGCGAGTCCAAGCGCTGGCCGTCCGAGCACTACGCCAAGGTGGCCGAGACGAAGATCCGCGAAGGCTGGCAAGTCTGGCTGTTCGGTTCGAAAAACGACCACGGTGTTGGCGAAGACATTCGTGCGCGGCTGATTCCGGGCTTGCGCGAAGAGTCGGTGAACCTCAGCGGCGAAACCTCCCTGGCTGAAGCCATCGACCTGCTGTCCTGCGCCGACTCGGTGGTGTCCAACGACTCCGGTTTGATGCACGTCGCGGCGGCGCTGAACCGGCCACTTGTGGCGGTCTACGGCTCGACATCGCCGGGCTTCACCCCGCCGCTGGCGGATAAAGTCGAAATCGTGCGGCTGGGCATCGAATGCAGCCCGTGCTTCGACCGCACCTGCCGGTTCGGCCATTACAACTGCTTGCGCCAATTGTTGCCGCAACCGGTCAACGAAGCCTTGGAGCGCCTGCAAGGCACTCCGGTCGAGGTTCATTAAGTTGCGGGTATTGTTGATCAAGACTTCCTCGCTGGGTGACGTGATCCATGCGTTGCCGGCGTTGACCGACGCGGCGCGGGCGATTCCCGGCATCCAGTTCGATTGGGTGGTGGAAGAAGGCTTTGCCGAGATCCCGACCTGGCACCCGGCGGTCGGCAAGGTGATTCCGGTGGCGATCCGCCGTTGGCGCAAAAACCTCTGGCAGACTTTCAAAAGCGGCGAGTGGAAGCGCTTCAAGCAAAACCTGCGCGCGGCGAAATACGACTTGGTGATCGACGCCCAAGGCTTGGTCAAAAGTGCCTGGCTGACCCGCTACGTCAAGGCGCCGGTCGCTGGCCTCGATAAACACTCCGCCCGTGAACCGCTGGCGTCGCGCTTCTACGACCGACGCCTGGCGGTGGCTCGCGGGCAGCACGCGGTGGAACGGGTGCGCCAGTTGTTCGCCGTGGCCCTGGGTTATGACCTGCCCAAGGGCTTGGGTGACTACGGCTTGAACATCGAGCGCTTGGTGGAATTGCCGCGCAAGAACCCTTACGTGGTGTTCCTGCACGGCACCACCTGGGACACCAAGCACTGGCCGGAAAGCTATTGGCGCGAGTTGACCGAGCGGGTCGGCCATCTCGGCGTGGCGGTCAAGCTACCGTGGGGCAATCCGCTGGAGAAGGCCCGCGCCGAGCGCATCGCCAAAGACATGCGCAACGCCGAAGTGCTACCGAAGCTGAACCTGGCCGGGGTCGGCAAAGTGCTGGCCGGCGCCCAGGCTTGTGTCGCGGTGGACACCGGTCTCGGCCATCTGGCGGCGGCGCTCGACGTGCCGACCCTATCGCTGTTCGGCCCGACCAACCCGGGACTGACCGGCGCCTACGGCCGCTTGCAGATTCACCTGGCCAGCGACTTTCCCTGCGCGCCGTGCCTGCAAAAGAAATGCACCTATCAACCGACGGCCGAAGACGCCCGTCAGTTCGATCTCAAGCGCGAGCAGCCCCTGTGCTTCACGCGTGTGAATCCCCAGCGTGTCGCCAGCCGACTGAGCACGTTGTTACTGGCTGAGGAGCTGCGCTGATGCAATTGGCTTTTGTCCTGTACAAATATTTCCCGTTTGGTGGCTTGCAGCGCGATTTCATGCGCATTGCCCTGGAATGCCAGCAGCGCGGTCACCAGATTCGCGTCTACACGCTGATCTGGGAGGGCGATGTGCCGCCCGGGTTTGAAGTGCTGGTGGCGCCGGTCAAGGCGTTCTTCAATCATCGACGCAATGAAAAACTCAGCGCCTGGATGGAGGCCGACCTTGCCAAGCGTCCGGTGGATCGCTTGATCGGCTTCAACAAGATGCCCGGCCTGGACGTCTATTACGCGGCCGACGGTTGCTTCGAGGACAAGGCGCAGAACCTGCGTAACTCGCTGTACCGGCGCTGGGGCCGCTACCGGCACTTCGCCGAATACGAGCGCGCGGTGTTCGCCAAGGACGCAAAAACCGAAGTGCTGATGATTTCCGAAGTGCAGCAGCCGCTGTTCATCAAGCACTACGACACGCCTTTGCAGCGCTTCCACTTGCTGCCGCCGGGCATCGCCCAGGACCGTCGTCGGCCGGCGGATGCCGACGAGATTCGCGCCGGGTTCCGTGCCGAATTCAAGCTGAAGGACGACGAGTTGTTGCTGGTGCAGATCGGCTCCGGGTTCAAGACCAAAGGCGTGGATCGCAGCCTGAAAGCCCTGGCCGCGTTGCCCGCCGAGCTAAAGAAACGCACCCGACTGTTTGTAATTGGCCAGGATGACCCCAAGTTATTCCAGATGCAGAGCGCGACGTTGGGCCTGGGCGACAACGTGACCTTCCTCAAGGGTCGCAGCGATATCCCGCGTTTTCTGTTGGGCGCCGACCTGTTGATCCACCCGGCGTACAACGAGAACACCGGCACCGTGTTGCTTGAGGCGCTGGTCGCCGGGTTGCCGGTGCTGGTCAGCGCGGTGTGCGGCTACGCCCATTACATCGCCGAGGCCGACAGCGGCCTGGTGCTGGACGAGCCGTTCGATCAGTTGCAATTGAACCAGTACCTGACCGGCATGTTGAATGACGCGCAAGCACGGGCGGCCTGGAGCCGCAACGGTCTGGCCTTCGCTGAGACGGCCGACCTCTACAGCATGCCGCAGCACGCGGCGGATGTGATTCTGGCGGAGCACGCGCAATGAAGTTGATGCTGGCCGAACCGTTCAAGAGCCTTTGGGCCGGACGCGACGCGTTCACCGAAGTCGAAGGCCTCCAGGGTGAGGTGTACCGCGAGCTGGAAGCCCGGCGCACCTTGCGCACCGAGGTCGACGGCCACGGCTTTTTCGTGAAAATCCACCGGGGCATCGGTTGGGGCGAGATCTTCAAGAATCTGCTCACCGCCAAGCTGCCGGTGCTCGGCGCTGGCCAGGAATGGAAGGCGATCCAGCGTTTGCAGGAAGTCGGCGTGCCGACCATGACCGCTGTCGCCTATGGCGAGAAGGGCAGCAACCCGGCGGACCAGCATTCGTTCATCGTCACCGAAGAACTGGCGCCCACCGTCAGCCTTGAAGACCTGAGCATTGACTGGGTCAAGCAGCCGCCGGAGCCGCGGCTCAAACGCGCGCTGATCGCCGAAGTGGCGCGCATGACCGGGATGATGCACCGCGCCGGCGTCAATCACCGCGACTGCTACATCTGCCACTTCCTGTTGCACACCGACAAACCGGTGACGGCGGACGACTTCAAGCTGTCGGTGATCGACTTGCACCGCGCCCAGACCCGGCCGGCGATCACCCAGCGCTGGCGTAACAAGGACCTGGCCGCGCTGTATTTCTCGGCGCTGGACATTGGCCTGACCCGTCGCGACAAGTTGCGCTTCCTCAAGGGTTACTTCCAGCAACCGCTGCGCCAGATCCTCGCCGAAGAGGCCGCGCTGCTCGCCTGGCTCGACGGCAAGGCGAACAAACTCTACGAACGTAAACAGCGGTACGGGGATGCGCTCTGATGTCGGGTTGGAATCTGGAACCTGCTTACAGTGAACTGGCCGAGGATTTCGGCAGCCTTGAAGCCGTGTTTGCCCTCCAAGGTGAACGCCTGACCCGCGACCCGTTGTCCGAAGTGATCAAGGTCGAGCGCAACGGCGTCAATTATTACGTCAAGCGCTACAGCGGCGCTGGCAAGGGCCTACGGCGTTACCTCGGCAAGCCACGGGTGAAGATGGAATGGCAGAACCTCAAGCGCTTCGCCAAGTGGGGCATTCCCACCGCCGAAATCGTTGCCTGGGGCCTGGAGCGGCGCGGCGCGGCGTACGCTCGCGGGGCGATGATTACCCGTGAGCTGCCCCGTACCGAAGACTTGTCGGCGTTGGCCGATCGGCATGACGCCAAGTTGCAGGACCGGGCCTGGGTCGATGGCGTCAGCCAGCAGTTGGCCAGTTACACCCGGACCATGCACGACCATCGTTTTACCCACAACGACCTGAAGTGGCGCAACCTGCTGATCGACGACGAGGCGCGGCTGTTCCTGATCGATTGCCCGAACGGCGATTTCTGGCGCGGCTTCTGGCTCAAGTACCGGATCACCAAGGACCTGGCGTGTCTCGACAAAGTGGCCAAGTATCACTTGTCCAACACGCAACGCCTGCGGTTCTACCTGCAATACCGTCAACGTGACCGACTCAATGCCGCCGACAAGCAACGGATCCGGCATGTCGTGAGATTCTTCGAGGGGCGCGAATGACTGATTTCCTGGCCGCTGAAGACCGTGCGCTGTTGGAGCGCCACGGCCTCGGCACCTTCGACGCACTCTGGGCCAAGCAGCTCGAAGCGGTGGATGAGCCCAACACCAGCGGCGACGGCTGGAGCAGCGTGTTTCGCCTGGAGCTGGAAGGCCACGGCTATTACCTCAAGCGCCAGAGTAATTACCTGACCCGCACCTGGCATCACCCCTTCGGCGAGCCGAGTTTCGCCCGGGAGTTTCGCAACATCAGCCGCTATCGGCAGTTGGGCGTGCCGGCGTTGCAAGCCGCGTTCTTCGGTGAACGCAAAGTCGACGGCGAAGTGCGCGCGGTGTTGCTGACCCGTGCCCTCGACGGCTGGGATGACCTCGATTCGCTGTTGCAGCGGTGGTCGGAACTGAGCCCATTGCAGCACGCGGCGATCATGCAGGCGTGCGGGCGGCTGGCCCGTCAACTGCATGGCGTGCGTCAGGTGCACGGCTGTTTCTACCCCAAGCACATCTTTATGCAGGCCAGCGGCGACGGCTATCAGGCGCAACTGATCGACCTGGAAAAGACCCGGCCATTGCTGTTCGGCCAACGGGACCGGATCAAGGACTTGGAGCCGTTGCTGCGTCGCGCACCGGAATGGACGGCCGAAGACTTGCGGCAGATGCTCGCGAGCTACCTCGACCAACCGGCCAACAGTGCGCTGGTCGATGCCTGGCTCAACCGGCTGACCGCCCGCCGCAGCCACAAGGAGAAGCGCTGATGCGGTTGTCCGAGCTGAAAAGCGCCGGTCGGCGACCGACCTTGCCCCTGAGCCTGTCCCTGGCGGATGCCGCCGGTCCTGCCGAGCTGCAGCTGCTGAGCCTGTTGCGCGTGCTGCCGGGCCAGCGCTATGTCGGCGCCGGCGTCTGGCGCGGCCGGCCGGTGCTGGCCAAGTTGCTGGTGGGCAGCAAAGCGGCGCGGCATTTCCAGCGCGAACTCGATGGCGTGCGTTTGCTCGCCGATCAGGGCCTGACCACGCCTTTGTTGCTCGCCGACGGCTTGAAGGACGGCGAGGGCGGCTGGCTGTTATTTGAGTTGCTTGAAGGTTGCGAAAGCCTGGGCGAGGCCTGGAAACAGGTCGAACCCTTGCCGGCGCTGGCGGACGAACAAAGTGCGGTGCTGGCCGACGCCTTGGGTGCCATCGGCCACTTGCACAGCAAAGGCCTGTGGCAGGAAGACCTGCACCTGGACAACCTGCTGCGCCATGGCGGCCAGCTCTATTTGATCGACGGCGCCGGCATCCGCGTCGAGACCGCCGGCCAGCCGTTGTCGCGGCAAAAAGTCCTGGAAAACCTCGGGGTGTTTTTCGCCCAGTTGCCCAAGTCGCTGGAGCCGTTCACCGAAGAGTTGCTGGTCTACTACCTGTTGAGCAATGGCGAGCACGCGTTGCCGATGGAAGCCCTGCAAAAGCAGATCGATAAAGTGCGGCGCTGGCGTTTGAAGGACTTCCTCGACAAGGTCGGACGCGAGTGCACCCTGTTCAGCGTGCAGCGCGGAGCGTTCGGTTTGCGGGCGATTCGCCGCGAGGAAGAAGCCGCGATGCAGCCGGTGCTGGACGAGGCTGACGCTTTGCTCGACCGCGGCCATTTGTACAAGACCGGCGGCGCAGCCAGCGTCGGCAAGGTCGAGGTGGCGGGGCGCACCCTGGTGGTCAAGCGCTACAACATCAAGGGCTTCGCCCACTGGCTCAAACGCTTCTGGCGCCCAAGCCGCGCCTGGCATTCCTGGCGCGAAGGCAATCGCCTGGCGTTTCTCGGCATCGCCACCCCCAAGCCGCTGGCGCTGCTGGAAAAACGCTTCCTGTGGCTGCGCACGCGGGCTTATCTGGTCACCGAATACTTACCGGGGCCGGACATCATTGAGCGCTTTGCCCCGTACGTGGAAAGCGGCGATGCACCGGAAAGCGAATTGTTGGCGCTCGATCATCTATTCGCCGAACTGATCCGCGAACGCATCAGTCATGGCGATTTCAAGGGCCATAACCTGTTCTGGCAGGAGGATCGTTGGGCGTTGATCGATCTGGATTCGATGTGTCAGCACAGTTCCGTGGGGAGTTTTGCTCCGGCATATGCGCGGGATCGGGCGCGGTTTATGCGCAATTGGCCGCCAGAGAGTGCGCTGTATCGGGTGATTGATCAGCGGTTGCCGCAGGGGGTTTCTGCGGGGTGATCGAGCGGTGATCGTTCCCACGCTCTGCGTGGGAATGCAGCCAGGGACGCTCCGCGTTCCGCTGTTGTCGGTGTACATATCCATTTCTGCGGTCACGGCGGCTTAGGGTTGCGCCCTTACGGCGCGGATCAACGTTAATAGAGCCGCCGATGGAGGTCGTCACCGATTGACGGAGAGGCTCAGGGCGTGAAAGGGGCGGGTGGATCAAAAGCCACCGCGCGGCGAGCTGACACTCGACCTGTTTTGGATGTGCGCAGCCATTGTGAATATCCCCAATCCCAGTGCCACCCCAGTACCGAGGAAAATGGGAGACAAACTCTTGTGAAATGTCCTACGCAATTCCGCGAGCCCATGAACTGCCCGGTGAAAAGTCGCGGTGCTAGTTTGCCTTAGGTTTTTCATAAGGCAGGTGTTGATGAGCAGATTGGCGATTTTGATGAGCGTGTGTTCACTGGCATTGAGCGGTTGCGGCACCGCCGTCACGGTGTTGCAGGACGATGCCGAGGCCGCACGCGACCTCAGGAAACTGAAAACCTACTGTCAGTCGATACCGCGCATCTACAGCGGTCTGGCCTATGACTTCTGCGTATTGAACGCACCCCCAGATCCAACCGGGATTCTGGTGCCCCTGGTGCTGGTCGACCTGGCCCTGTCCGGCGCCCTCGACACGGTGGCGTTGCCCTATACGGTTTATCGACAAAGCACCGATGGCAATATCCAGATTTATTGGCGGCCGGGGCGTGGGTAATTCTCTAGCCTTTTAATGCGGGAGGGGCGACACAGGGGAGTGCAAAAACTTGGGCAGGAGGTTTTGTCGTGGCCAGAAAGCGAAAAGCCCCGATGAGACTCACCGAGGCTAGAACGCCGACCGGGATCTCCCAGTCCATTTGCGCAGGAGTCTAAGTCGAGGTCGTTTGACTGTCAACGCGTGACGCCGCTACTTCCCGCTAGAGGCTTCGAACCGCTTTTAAGCTATAATCCCGCCCTTTAGCTGCCCCGCGCCCTGTGTGCGTGGCACATCAATTCTCGAGGCGCACTGCGCCTGCATGCAGACTAAAGAGGCTAGACCCCTGTGGCATTGACGATTCTTGGCCTGTCCGGCGCCCTTAGCCATGATCCTTCCGCAGCCTTGTACATCGACGGCAAGCTGGTCGCGGCGGCTGAAGAAGAGCGCTTTGTGCGCGATAAACATGCAAAGAACCGCATGCCTTACGAATCGGCGAAGTTCTGCCTGGAGCAGGCCGGGATCAAGCCTTCCGACGTTGACGTGGTGGCGATTCCGTTCGCGCCGATCAGCCTGTTCGGCAAGGCCCGCTGGCACTACGCCAAGCGTTACTGGTACGCCCCGGACCGCGCCCTCGATGCGATCCTGATGGGCAACCGTCGCTACAAACGCTATCGCAACAAGATCGTCTGGTGCCTCGAGCAACTGGGTTTCGATCCGAAGAAAATCAAGATCGAGCCGGTCGAGCACCACTTGGCCCACGCCTCCAGCGCTTACCACTGCTCCGGTTTCAAAGAGAAAACCGCCATCCTCGGCATCGACGGCAAGGGTGAGTACGCCACGACCTTCTTCGGTTACGGCGAAAACGGCAAGATCCACAAGATCAAGGAATTCTTCGATCCGGACTCCCTCGGCGGCTTGTACGGCGCGATCACCGAGTTCCTCGGTTTCGAGATGCTCGATGGTGAGTTCAAGGTCATGGGCATGGCGCCGTACGGCGACGCCACCAAGTACGATTTCTCGCGCCTGGCCTCGTTTGAAAACGGCGAGTTGGTGATCAACACCGAATACGCCAACGTCATCGGCCTGCGCCGCTATAAAGAGAAGGGCAAGGGTTTCTACTTCTCGCCGAAGCTGATCGAGTGGCTGGGGCCGAAGCGCGAAGGCGACATCGCCGACGAGCCGTACATCCACTACGCCGCCAGCATGCAAGCGCTGTTCGAAAAGATCTCGCTGCAGATGATCGACCACTACCTGGGCGACGTGCTCAAGGAAACCGGCAAGCTGGCCTTCGCTGGCGGCTGTGCGTTGAACGTCAAGCTCAACCAGAAAATCATCGCCCGTGACGACATCAAAGAGTTGTTCGTGCAGCCGGCGTCCGGCGATGCCGGCACGGCGGTCGGCGCGGCGGCTTATGTGTCCCACGCCCGTGGCGTCCCGGTCGAGAAGATGGAACACGTCTACCTCGGCCCGTCGTACAGCAACGAAGACGTGATCGCCGCGTGCGCCCGTCATGCCGACCAACCGAAATGGCGCAAGCTCGACAACATGCCGGAGCAGATCGCCAAGATCATGGTCGAGGGCAACCCGGTGGCCTGGTTCCAGGGCCGCATGGAGTTTGGTCCACGCGCCTTGGGCGGTCGTTCGATCATTGGCTGCCCAAGCATTCCGGGCGTGGCTGACCGGATCAACCACCAGATCAAGTTCCGCGAGCGCTGGAGGCCTTTCTGCCCGTCGATGCTCGACACCGTGGCCCCGCAGATGATCAAGATCGATCACCCGGCGCCGTTCATGACCTTCACCTTCGAAGTGGCGGAAGAATGGAAAACCCGAGTGCCGGAAGTCGTGCATGAAGACGGCACATCCCGGGCCCAGGTGCTCAAGCGCGAATACAACCCGCGCTACTACGACATGATGAAAGCCCTCGAAGTGCTGACCGGCAACGGCGTGTCGCTGAACACCTCGCTCAACCGTCGTGGTGAACCGATGATCTGCTCGCCGACCGACGCGCTGAACATGTTCTTCGGCTCCGACCTGCAATACCTGATCATGGAAGACATCCTGGTGGTCAAAGACGGCGCGGACACTTATGACACGCTCGGCTGAGCGTCATGTGCTGCAGTTCTGCCACGGCTATGACGGGCCGTTCCTGGACTGCGCCCGTCAGTACGCCAGCCTGTTTGCCGGCAGCGGCTATCGCGTGACCACGGTGTTCCTCACCGGGGCCGCCGATGCCGACGTCGCGGCGGCGTGTGCGTCGGACGACGTGCTGTTCATGGAATACAGCTCCAAGGCCATTCGTGGCCTGAAGCTGGGCGCCATCGGCGATCTGCGCAAGATCGCCGCGTCGCGCAATTTCAGTTTCTGCATCGCCCACCGTTTCAAGCCCATCTACATTGCCTTGCTCGGCACTTCGTTGCCAGTGATTGGCGTGCATCACGCCTTCGGTGATTACCAGCGGCGTACGCGCAAGCTGTTCGCGCATATTTTCCGCAAACGCTTGAGCCTGCTCGGGGTCAGTGATGCGGTGCGCGACGACATGCGTCGTTGCCTGCCCGGCTGGCCGGCGCAGCGCATTCAGACCTTGTACAACCGCATCGATGTCGAGGCCTTGCAAGCCAGCCAGGTCAGTCGTGACGAAGCGCGGCAAACCCTGGGTTTGTCGGCGCAGGCTTGGATTGTCGGCAACGTCGGCCGCCTGCATCCGGACAAGGACCAGGCGACCTTGCTGCAAGGGTTCGCCGCCGCGTTGCCGTATCTGCCGAGTGACGCCCAAGTGGTGATTCTCGGCAGCGGTCGCCTGGAACAGGACCTGAAGGAACTGGCCCGGGAACTGGGCATCGGTGATCGTGTGCTGTTTCTCGGCCAGGTGCCCGATGCCCGGCGCTACTTCCGCGCGTTCGATGTGTTTGCCCTCAGTTCCGATCATGAACCGTTCGGCATGGTGTTGCTGGAAGCCATGGCCGCTGGCGTGCCTTTGCTGGCCACCGCGTGCGGCGGTGCCCGGGAAGTGGTCGAAGGGGTCGGCATCCTGTTCCCGTTGGGCGATGCCGAACACATGGCGCAGGGGCTGCGACACTTGGCCGCGATGGATGAACAGCAGCGTGTGCAATGTGCCGAACTGATGCTCGATCGGTTGCGCGAGCGCTTTTCCGACCGCGCGGTGCGCGAGGCCTTTTGGCACTTGCCGCAGGTCACCGATCTGGCACCGAGGGGCTGATGCTCAACCGATTTCAAGGCTGGCGCGAGCGCGGCTGGTCCGTGGTCGACGCCTCGACTTATGCCCAGGCCTGGCACCGTTTTGGCGGCAGCGTCGCGACCCACCCGCTGGTGGTTGAACGCCTGGCGAACCTGGCTGGCATCCCGGTGCGGTATCTGGCCTGGGAGCAGCAAGGTGAGCTGCACGCGGCGATCCCCACCTGGGGCCGTGATTTGGCGCTGTCCAAGGATGTGCTCAAGCGTCGCGGCAAGAAGGGCTTGTTCGACCTCGGCAATGCCGAGCTGATTTTGCCGGCCGCCGTCGACGCCCAGGCGCCGTTGCGCCATCGCGGTCGCTACCTGTCGGCCCTCAACGAAGGGCGCTTCACCGGCCTCAAGTTGCAGGCCGAACAACTGGCCATGGCCCGCACGCCGGAAGAACTGTCGAAGAAATTCCGCTACAACCAACGCCGCGAACTGCGCTTGCTGGAAGAAGCGGGCGGGGTGGTGCGACCAGTCAGCGAATTCAGCAGCGTCGAACTGGCGGCGATTTACTGCGATCTGTTCCAGCGCCGCTGGGGCTTCCCGGCCACGGGCGCCGCGCGGATGGCCGAGGTCATCGAGTTGCTGCGCGAATTGTTGATCGGCTCGGTGATATTCCTTAACGACGCGCCGATCGCCATTCAGTTGGTGTACCGCGTTGAAGCGCCGGAGTGGATCAGCGTCGAGTACATCAACGGCGGCGTCGATCCGGAAACCCGCGAGTTCAGTCCTGGCAGCGTGCTGAGTTTCCTCAACACCCAAAGTGCCTGGGAGCACGCCCGGGCGGCGGGCAAACCGTTGCGGTTTTCCTTCGGTCGCGCCGATCGCGAGTACAAGGACCGTTGGTGCAATCCGGTGCCGGTATTCAACCTATGAGCCCAGACATGAACCGCAAACAGCAGTTGCTCAAGCGTCATCGGCGTAACAAGCGCGTGGCGTTGCTGATCGGTTTGTTGTTGCTGGTCGTCATCGGCGTGCTGGTGGCCTGGTGGTTGCCGCTGGTGCTCGCGGTGCTGGCCTGGGTCGCCCATGAGGCCTGGTTCGCCGATCATCTGTTCTATTCGCCGAAAGACGATTACCAGTACAACTTCCCGCCCTTCAGCCAAAAGCCCAAGGTTCACCTGCACGGCGAACGCCTGCGGCTGGACGAGGGCGTGATGCTGGTGGATGACGCGACGCTGGTGCTGGCGCTGCGGATCAAAAGCACCTGGCTCGGGCGCTTCATTGACCCGGTGGTGGAACTCAGCGGTGGTGAGCATCCGGATCGGCAAACTTTCGAGCGCGGGGTCAACGGCCTGCGCTACCTCAACCTCAGTGGCCAGGCGCAGGTTTTGTCCCGAGGCGAGCTGCGCCTGCGCGGACGCTTTTGTCGGCTGGTGGGCGAGCCGGTGCTCTGGGCCCTGGAGCAACCGGATTACCGTCGTCAGCGGGTGATGGTGATTGCGCCGCACGCCGATGACGCCGAACTGGCGGCCTACGGGTTATACAGCCAGGCCGACGAAGCCTGGATCGTCACCCTGACCGCCGGTGAAATCGAAGCCGAGCACTATCAACAGATGGGGCTCAATGGCGTTGAAGCGGCGCGGCTCAAGGGTCGGCTGCGCGCCTGGGACAGTCTCGCCGTGCCGCGTTGGGCCGGCGTGCCGGACACGCAGTGCGTGCAGTTGGGCTACTTCTGCCTGCAACTGGCGGCGATGCAGAAAACCCCGGCCCAGCCGGTCGGCTCCCGGGAAGCGGAGTTGACCGATACCCGGTTGTTTCGCCAGTTGAACCCCTTTGCCTTGCCCGGCGATGCCGATGGCGCACCGACCTGGAACAACTTGCTGGCCGACCTGCGCGAACTGCTGATGAGTGCCCGGCCCGAGGTCATCGTGCTGCCGCACCCGACCCTCGATCCGCACCCGGATCATGTCTGCGCGCACCACGCGGTGATGGAAGCGCTCAACGGCTTGCCGTGGCAGCCAACCACGTTCCTCGGCTACGCCAACCATCTGCATGACAACGACCGCTGGCCGATGGGCGACAGCGGTGCCGGTGTCGCGCTGCCGCCGGCGTTCGATTCGGCACAGATCATGCAGCCTTGCAGCCTCGCGCTTGCGATTGAGCTGCAACGTGACAAAGCCATGGCACTGGGCATGATGCATGACTTGCAACCGCCGCCTCCGTTCAAACGCCAGCTGCGGCGGGTGATCCAGCGGTGGCTGGCCGGACGCCGGACGTCACGCTACGGAGAGAATGAGTTCTTCCGCAAGGCTGTCCGCCGTCATGAACTGTTATGGCTCTTGAATCATGTTGAAGCACAAACGCAACACAAATGAAGCAAAACGAGGCCTAGCATGCCTCGTGTTTTTCGCAGCAAAGTGAGTTTTGTGTGATTAATCCTTGCCCCCGCATTCTGTTCATCATTCCTTATTTTGGTCGCTGGCCGTTCTGGATGCCGTTCTTTCTCGAGAGCTGTCGGCGTAATCCGGATATCGACTGGTTGCTGTTCAGTGACTGCGGCATTCCCGAAGCCCTGCCGCCGAACGTGACCGTGGACGTGATCAGCTTTCGCGAGTATTGCCAGTTGGTGTCGATGCGCCTGGGCATCGACTTCTCGCCGCAGGCCGCCTACAAGTTGTGCGATATCAAGCCAGCGCTCGGCCATGTGCATTCCGATCGGCTGCAAGGCTATGATTTCTGGGCCTTCGGCGACATTGATCTGGTGTATGGTGACCTGCGCCGCTACTTCACCCCGGATCGCCTGGCCGGTTACGATCTGTTTTCGACCCATGAGCGCCGGGTGGCCGGGCACTTGTGCCTGATGCGTAACACCCCGCGCAAGCGTGAGGTGTTCAAGCAGATCAAGGGCTGGCAGCAGCGCTTTACCGATCAGCAGCACCACGCACTGGATGAGAAGGCGTTCAGCCGCATCTTCATTTGGCGCAAGAATTTTCCCAAGCCCTTGCACAAGCTGGTGGGGCAGTTGAACCCCTGGCGTCGGCGCAGTGAGTTCACCGAGGCGTACAGCACGCCCGGTGGTTGCATCAAATGGCACGACGGCACGGAGAATTTTCCGCGCCACTGGTATTGGCGCGAGGGGTGTTTGAGTAATGATCGCGATGGCGATCGCACGTTTCCGTATTTCCACTTCGTGTGCTGGAAACGCAACGAATGGTCACGGTTGCCTGAACCCGATCCGGTCAAAGTGCGGCGCCTGGCCGACGAACCCCATTGGGTCATTGACGCAACAGGTTTTCACCGAGGAGCACTATGAGTCAGCGGTTCAAGGTCCTGCAGTTGCAGCCTGACTACAACGTTAAAGCCCATGATTTTGCCGACCTTGCCGAGCAGATCGTCAAGGCGCTGCCGTCCGACCGCTATGAGGTCACCGCCGCGTTCCTGCGCGGCCGTCCGGGACCTGGCCAGGCGGTCAGCCGCGCTGACCGCTCGGTGTATTTCGAATTCTCGGACAAATCCCTCAAAGGCATGCGCTTGCGGGCGATGTGGGCGTTGTACAAGTTTTGCCGCGCGGAAAAATTCGACGTGGTGATCTGCAACCGCTTCAAGCCTGTGAACATGATGCTCACCCTCAATCGCTGGTTGAAAGTGCCGCTGTGCATCGGCATTTCCCACGGCTTTGGCGAGTACGACCGGTTTTACCGGCGCCGCCAGACCCAACGCCTGATCGACCGCCATTGGCGCTTCGTCGGCGTGTCGCCGGCGGTCAAGCAGTACCTGGTGGACTGCAACTGCGGTTTCACCGACCAGAATACCTACGCCATCACCAACGCCATCGACATCGAACAGGCCGAAGGCTTGCAGCACAGCCGCGAGCGGGCCCGGGAACTGCTGGGCATCGACCCGTCGGTGCGGCTGATCGGCGCCTTGGGCCGGCTGGTGCGGGTCAAGGGCCATACTTACCTGTTGCAGGCGTTTGCCGCCCTCAAGGACAAGTACCCCAACACTCAGTTGGCGATCATTGGCGCCGGGCGCGAGCAAGCGCCGCTGCAAGCCGAGATTGAACGCCTGGGCCTGAGTGGTCGCGTGCATTTGCTGGGCTTCAAGGAGAACGCCTTGCAGTACGTGCGGGCGTTCGATATCTGGACCATGCCGTCCCTGGCCGAAGGCTTGGGCCTGGCGCTATTGGAAGGCATGAGCGGGCATTTGCCGGTGATCGCCTCGAGTGTGCCGGCGATGCTGCCGCTGATCGAAGGCGCGGGCGGCTTGGCGGTGGAGCCGGCCCATGTGCCGGGCCTGGTTGCTGCGCTCGATACCTATCTGGCTTTACCCGACGATGAGTTGCGGGCCAAGGGCGAGCAGTCCTATCGTTATTTGCAGGAACAGCACGACATCGATGTGTTCCGCCAGGAATACCTGGACCTGATCGACTCTGGCCTCGCGCAGGCCCGCAAGGTATCCGCATGAGCGACGCACGCCCCCTCGTCACGGTCATCATCGCCTCGTACAACCACGGGCCGTACATCGAGCAAAGCATTGGCAGCGTGCTGGCGCAGACCTACCCGAACATCGAGTTGCTGGTGGTCGACGACGGTTCCACCGACGACAGCGTCGAGCGCATTCGTGCCTTGCAGGCCAAGCACGGGTTTGATTTCCAGGTGCAGAAAAACCAGGGCCTGACCAACACCCTCAACGGTGCGATCGCCCGCTCGACCGGTAGCCTCGTCGTGCCCTTCGGTTCGGACGACATCATGCTGCCGGATCGGATCGCGATTCAGGTCGAGTACATGGACGGCAAGCCGGAGGTCGGGATCTGCGCCGGCAACATCGAGCTGATCGACGCCGACGGCAATCTGTTCCCGGAGAAACGCCAGCGCCGTGACGTGCCGTTCCGGCGCCTGGATTTCGATGACATGTTCCTGGAACGCAAGCCTTATCCGCCGGCGCCGACCTTGATGATCCGCCGTGAAGCCCTGGAAAAAGTGGGTGGCTTTGATCCGACGATTCGCCTGGAAGACCTGCTCATCGAGTTGAAGGTCACCCATGCCGGCTACTTCATCGACGGCTTGAACGTGGTGATGGCGCGCTACCGCAAGCACGCGACCAACTCCTACAAGAACCACCGCTTCATGACCGACAGCATCCTGCGCATCTATGCCTTGTTCAGCGATCATCCGCAGTACGACGAGGTGCGTTACAAGCTGCTCAACTCGATGTTCCTCAAGACCGCCAACCGTGATCGCACATTCGCTCGCGAACTGCTGAGGCAGATCCCGTTCAAGGCCTGGAACAAGAAAACCTGGCGCGGTCTGGGCCGGCTGCTGTTCGCGAGGAAGGAAAAGCACTGACCCCTCGCTGCTGGCGCGGCGTCAGTGACTCAACGTTGTTCTGCGACTTTCTCGGCTCGGCCTTTCTGTTGTTTCTTGCGCTCACGCAGCCACTGCGTGACACGCTTGCCCGCCTCCATTCCCGGCTTTTCGATCAGCAGGAACGACAGGCTGCTGATGACGATCAGCAGGCAACAGCTGGCGGCCAGCAGTACCATGAACGGCAGCGGCTGGTTGGCGTCGACGCCGATGATGGACGGCACGCGGTGCACCATCACCCAGATCAGGAAGCCGTGCAGCAGGTAGGTGCTGTAGCTGATTTCCCCGAGCCAGCGAATGCTGCGCGGCTTGAGGGCGCCAAACAGGTTGTGCCCGGACGCTACCACCACAAAGAACAGCGTGAGCAGCAGCAACGGCAGCAGGCTGAAACTGCGCCGGAACAACGTGAACACCATCAGCAATGCCACCAGGGCAATGAGCCCGGCCAGGCGCGTCTGGCCCCACGCCACCAAGTGCGGACGGCGCACCCAGTAGGCTGCCGCGATACCGCCGAGGAACGCGGCAATGAAGTGTTTCTTCAGCGAATGCTCCCAGCCAATCACCTGATAGAGCAGGTAGACGCCGATCAGGCTCAGCACCACTTGAACCCAGTGCCCGCGATAGACAAACACCAGGCCCAGCAATGGCAGGGACAGGTAGAAAAACACTTCGTAACCCAGGGTCCAGGTGACGTTGGAAATCAACATGCCCGATTGCGGGTACTGGTTGATGTCGGGCCGGTCGAAGGTCAGCCAGCGTAGCACCTGGCCGATGAACTCGGGCACCGTGTCCCGCAGTTCCCAGCCTTGCAACTGGAACACCGTGACAAACACCAACAGCATCAACGGCAGGTACAGCGGATAGAGGCGAAACAGCCGTGAGACGGCAAAGGACTGCCAGTCGAAGGCTCGGCCCTGTTGCAGCAGGCGATTCCAAAACAGAAACCCGGTGATCATGAAAAACAGCGCGACACTGCCCTGGCCCAACTGCGAGTAGAAATTACTCGGCGGGAAATCGACCACGCCGGTCTGCAGGAAGATCCAGGTGATGAGCGCGTGGTGCACGAACACGCCGAAGGCCAGGTAGCCACGCAGCCCGTCGATGCTGCTGTAGCGGCTCTCGCCGGAGTGCTTGAGGTGACGCCCGATGGTCGGCACCAGGCGCACCAGAATGATGGCGGTGACGATGGCGAGCAAATAGGCCGCCAGGGCGAACAGCGGGTTGGTGTCTTTCATCAGCCATGAACTCGCGCGGCGCCGTTCCCCAGCAACACCTGCTTGTGCAAGTTGTCGACGGCGGACTTGGACGCGGTCGCGCCATACCCCTGGAGCAGGGCGTCGAGGTGATCCTCGAACAGCCAGCGTTTGTCTTCGGTGTAACGCTGCATGTGGCGCAGGTTGCGTTGACGCAGTGACAGGCTGAGGGAGGACGGATAGATGCGCATGTCGGCCAGGTCGATCAGGCCAAACTCGCCGTCCTCCAGCACCAGCACGTTGCCCAGGTGCAGCGAACGGAAGTAGATACCTCGCTCATGCAGTTGCGCCATGAACTTGCCGAAGCGCTCCACCAGCGCTTGACGCACGGCAGGGGCCTGGATGCCTTGCAGCACCTGGCGCAAGGTATGGCCAGCCAGCGGCGCGTACTGCACGGCGCTGCTGCCGTCGGTCAGGCGATACAGGTTGAGGATCGTCGGCGTCGGAATGCCCATGCGTCGCAGCTGCTCGGCATTCGCGGCAAAGCGTTCCGAATAAGGATTGAAGCGGCCCGAGGTGTACCAGCGACGACGGCGGAACAGCTTGAGGAAACTGCCGTCCTCCAGGCGCAAAACCTTGGGACCGAGGCCGTCTTCTTCGATGATCTGGGCGTTGGCGCTCAAGCGCTGCATATCGGCGACGGGCAAGACCTTGATCGAGGTCGCCAGCAAGCGCCCGGCGCGGCGGTTGATGGCCAGTGCGGCGATCAGCGCCAGGGGAATCCACAGCAGGAACCAGTGCTCCTTGGGACGGGAAATGATGCCGCCGCCCTCGGTCAGGCCGGCACCGATGCCAAACACCAGCCAGGCCGACGCAATGATGAACAGCGGTTGCGCCCGGTGGTACCAACTGCTCCACAGTGCGCGACCCTGGAAAAACAGCCAGGGCAGCAGGCCGATGATGCCGACGTAATACAACACGCCGAGGGTGAAGCTGTGGGGCTCCATCAAGTTGTAGCCGGTGCCCGGATCGATACTCAACGTCGCATCGTAGCCATGGCCGACCCAGGGGTGAACGGCGATTTTTTGCAGGACGATCTGCCAGATTTCCAGGCGAAACGAATCACCGCGCTCGATGATCATTTTCGAGAACATCACCAACACCACGGCGCTGCTCGCCAGCATGCAGCCCAGCAGCACCAGGGAACGACGGTTCCACAAAATGAACACCAGCCAGAACGAGGTCATCACCAGCGCCACCAGCGGCGTCCTCGACCCGGTGGCGATCACCGCAGCAAACATGATCGCCATGGCTGGCAGGCTCAGCCAGAGCAGGCGCCGGCGTTTGCAGGTCATGCTCAAGCTCAGCCAGTAGGCGCAGAAAAAACCGAACAGGTGCGAGCTGAGCAACGGGTTGTCGAAAGCACCGCCGCCAATCAGGCGCATGCCGGGTTCATACACCCGGGCGAACATCACCAGGCTGACCGCCGTGGCGACGAGGGCGACGATCCCTGCGCAGAACAGCAGCGGTTGCAGCACGTCGCTGCGATAGCGCACCAACAGGTAGCAGCCGACGAACAGCAGCAGGGTATGCAGCGGCGGTTTCAGTTGGCCGGCGGCACTTTCCTCGCCGGGGCCCCAGCACAGGCTGGTCAGCGCCCAGGCGACGAACAGCAAAATGGCGATGAAGATCGGTTCGCGCAGGACTTCCTTGAGCACCCGCGGCCGCAGGCAGATGGCAATCAAGGTCGGAATGCTGAACAAGCCGTAGAACAGCTTGTGGTGCAGGCTGCGCCCCGGCAGGAAAAACAGCGCACACAGCAGCAGGAGATAGCCGAGGGGAAGAATCCACAGGCAAATGAAATCGAAGACTCGATTGGACGTAGAGTTGAAACCGCTCAATTGCATGCTGGGAGATTCATTCCGGAAGTAGTGGGCATTTTGGGGTGCTGGCCATTTGGGGACATCCGCGGCGCCTAACAATAACAGCCTTTAGGGTATTGCCAGAACCCTGGCTTAGCTGTGCTAAAGTCAGCGTCCTTTTTATCGACTTTCGCGTGATATGACCGACTCCAGTCTCACCGCAAGCCCTTCGAGCTTGAAAATCTATTTCCGCCTGCTCGGCTATGTGCGGCCGTACATCAGTCTATTCCTCATCAGCATCGTTGGTTTCCTGATCTTTGCGTCGACGCAACCGATGCTGGGCTACATCCTCAAGTACTTTGTCGATGGCCTGTCCAACCCCGAGGCGGTGCTGTTTCCCAGCGTGCCTTACCTGCGTGACCTGCAACTGCTGCAAGCCGTGCCGCTGCTGATCATTCTGATCGCCGCCTGGCAAGGCCTGGGCTCGTACCTGGGCAACTACTTTCTGGCCAAGGTCTCGCTGGGGCTGGTGCATGACCTGCGGGTGCAGTTGTTCAACAACCTGCTGGTCCTGCCGAACCGCTACTTCGACAAGCATAACTCGGGTCATCTGATTTCGCGTATCACCTTCAACGTGACCATGGTCACGGGGGCGGCGACAGATGCGATCAAGGTCGTTATCCGCGAAGGCATGACGGTGATCTTCCTGTTCGCCTCGCTGCTGTTCATGAACTGGAAGCTGACCCTGGTGATGGTGGCGATCCTGCCGTTGATCGCCGTGATGGTGCGCACCGCGAGCAAGAAATTCCGCAAGCAGAGCAAGAAGATCCAGTCGGCCATGGGCGACGTGACCCACGTCACCTCGGAAACCATCCAGGGCTACCGCGTGGTGCGCAGCTTCGGCGGCGAAGTCTATGAAGAAAAGCGCTTCCTCCACGCCAGTCAGGGCAACACCGACAAACAGTTGCGCATGACCCGCACCGGGGCGATCTACACGCCGTTGCTGCAACTGGTGATCTACACCGCCATGGCGGTGCTGATGTTCCTCGTGCTGTACCTGCGCGGCGATGCCTCGGCGGGTGACATGGTGGCCTACATCACCTTGGCCGGCCTGCTGCCCAAGCCGATCCGCCAATTGTCGGAAGTCAGCTCGACCATCCAGAAAGGCGTGGCCGGTGCCGAAAGCATCTTCGAACAATTGGATGTCGAACCGGAAGTCGACACCGGCACCGTTGAACGCCAGTCGGTGTCCGGTCGTCTTGAGGTGCGTAACCTGAGCTTCACCTACCCCGACACCGAGCGCCAGGTGCTGGACGACATCAGCTTCAGCGTCGAGCCGGGGCAAATGGTGGCGCTGGTCGGTCGTTCCGGCAGCGGCAAGTCGACCCTGGCTAACCTGATCCCGCGTTTTTATCACCACGACAAAGGTGAAATCCTGATCGACGGCGTCGAGGTCGAGCAGTACAAGTTGCTCAACCTGCGCCGCCACATCGCCCAGGTCACGCAGCACGTCACGCTGTTCAGCGACACCGTGGCCAACAACATTGCCTACGGCGATCTGGCCGGCGCGCCCCGTGAAGACATCGAGCGCGCCGCCCGTGACGCCTACGCCATGGACTTCATCGAGCAACTGCCCGAAGGTCTGGACACCCAGGTCGGCGAGAACGGCGTGCTGCTCTCCGGCGGCCAGCGCCAGCGCCTGGCGATTGCCCGGGCCTTGCTGAAAAACGCGCCGCTGCTGATTCTCGACGAAGCCACCTCGGCCCTCGACACCGAATCGGAACGGCACATCCAGGCTGCGCTTGACCAAGTGATGAAAGGCCGCACGACGCTGGTCATCGCGCACCGACTGTCGACCATCGAGAAAGCCGACCTGATCCTGGTCATGGATCAGGGCCGGATCGTCGAGCGCGGCACCCACGCTCAATTGCTCGCGCAGAATGGCTACTACGCCCGCCTGAACGCCATGGGCCTGGACGCGCCGGCCGAAGACATCGCCTGAGTCGAGCCTGCAACCACCGCCGGACGTGCAACACGTCCGGCGTTTTGTATCCGCCGTCGGGCGATATTCCTGCTCAATAAATAGCCAAATCCCAGTGCCGCGAAATCCTCTGAAAGCCGTCGCGCAAGCCAGCGCCAACCCTGTGCTAATATCGCGCCCCTGTTCATTTTGTATGTGGGTTGCTCCATGAAGTTGTCCATGCCGCGATTCGATCAAGCCCCTGTCTTGGTGGTCGGCGATGTCATGCTCGACCGTTACTGGCATGGTGGTACCTCACGGATTTCCCCTGAGGCGCCGGTACCGGTGGTCAAGGTCGAGCAAATCGAGGACCGTCCCGGCGGTGCCGCCAACGTTGCCTTGAACATTGCCGCGCTGGGTGCGCCGGCGTCCCTGGTCGGTGTGACCGGTGACGACGAAGCCGCCGACAGCCTGAGCAACAGCCTCAAGGGCGCGGGCGTGCGGGCCTTGTTCCAGCGCATCGCGCACCAGCCGACCATCGTCAAATTGCGGGTCATGAGTCGACACCAGCAACTGTTGCGTATCGATTTCGAAGAACCCTTTGCCACCGATGCCCTGGCCCTCGGCGAACAAGTCGAAGCGTTGCTGGAAGGGATCAAGGTCTTGGTGCTGTCGGACTACGGCAAAGGTGCGCTGAAAAACCATCAGGCGCTGATCCAGGCCGCCCGTGCCCGTGGCATTCCGGTGCTGGCCGACCCCAAGGGCAAGGATTTTTCCATCTACCGTGGCGCCAGCCTGATCACCCCGAACCTCAGTGAGTTCGAAGCCATCGTCGGCGGTTGCGTCGACGAGCACGAGCTGGTGAGCAAGGGCGCGGCCCTGATGCACGATCTCGACCTCGGCGCCTTGCTGGTGACCCGTGGCGAACACGGCATGACGTTGTTGCGCCCGGATCATCCGGCGCTGCACTTGCCGGCCCGCGCCCGCGAAGTGTTCGACGTGACCGGGGCCGGCGATACGGTGATTTCGACCCTGGCCGCTGCGATTGCCGCCGGTGAAGAGTTGCCCCACGCCGTGGCCTTGGCCAACCTGGCGGCGGGCATCGTGGTCGGCAAACTGGGTACGGCGTGCATCAGCGCGCCGGAACTGCGCCGGGCCATCCAGCGCGAAGAGGGTTCCGAGCGCGGCGTGTTGGGCCTGGAGCAATTGCTGCTGGCGGTCGATGACGCTCGGGCGCACAAGGAACGGATTGTCTTCACCAACGGCTGCTTCGACATCCTGCATGCCGGCCACGTGACCTATCTGGAACAAGCGCGGGCCCAGGGCGATCGGCTGATCGTCGCGGTCAACGATGATGCCTCGGTCAGCCGCTTGAAAGGCCCTGGGCGGCCGATCAACAGCGTCGACCGGCGCATGGCGGTGCTGGCGGGCCTGGGGGCTGTGGATTGGGTCATCAGCTTCCCCGAAGGCACCCCGGAAAACCTGCTGCGCGAGGTCAAGCCGGATGTACTGGTCAAGGGCGGCGACTACGGGATCGACCAAGTGGTCGGCGCCGACATCGTCAGCGCCTACGGCGGCACGGTGAAAGTGCTGGGCCTGGTGGAAAACAGCTCCACCACGGCGATTGTCGAGAAGATCCGTAATAACTGATTGGCAGCCGCTGCTCATGAGCTGAGGAGGCTCATGTGGTGAGGGAGCTTGTGTGGTGAGGAAGCTTCTGTGGTAAGGGAGCTCCCGTGGTGAAGGGGCTTCTGCTGCAAGGGGGCTTCTGTGGCAAGGGAGCTTCTGTGGTGAGGGGGCTTGCCCCCGTTGGAGCGCGCAGCGCTCCCAAGCTTTTGGGGCCGCTTCGCGCCCCAACGGTGCGATGCGGCGTTCCGACGTCTTACTAGCGCACCGCCTTGCGCGGCACGATTTTCTTCAGCAGTTGCTTGGCCTTGCCCCGCAATCGCGCCAGGCCGGTGGTTTTCTTCGGCGGTTCCAGCCCTTGCTGACGCAGCCAGTCCTTCCAGCGAATCCGCTCATCGCGCACCAACCAGCCTTCCTGTTTGGCGAAGCTTTCCGCCAGGTACAAACCGCGAGTGCTCGCCGGGTACAGCTGATCTTTCTTCAGGGTATACAGCTCAGCCAGCGGCTGGCCGTCCTGCAACGGCATCAGGTACAGGTCGGGACGCTTGCGATCCAGCCGCGCCACCAGTTGGTCGCCTTCCAGGCGCTCATCGACATGGAACAGGCTCAAGGACTTGGCTTCCTTGGGCACGTCCAGGCGCAGGTCGTAAATCAACTGCAACGAGGCGGTGGGCAAGTGCACGTAGGCGCGCGGGCGTTCCATCAATTGCAGGTTAGCGCAGCGCACCGGCCGCGCCGAGCCGGACAACGGGGTCAGGCGAAAGGGCAGGGCTTCGCGATAGTGCAAGGCGCTGGCGTAGGGCGCCGGTAGCCAGGTGTCATTGAAGCGCCCACCGAGCCAGCCTTCCGGGGTTTCCAGCAGGCATTCCTCGGCAATTTCCTGGATCGCCGTGTGCAGCGGCAGATTCAGTTCCTGGGCCGGCACGTAACCGGAAATAAGCTTGAGCACCACGTCGCCGCGGTCCTGTCGGCGCTGACGCACCAGCACCCAGTAATCGCGGTTTTGCCAATGCAGGGTCAAGCGCACCGAGACGCCCAGGTTGGCCAACTCCAGGGAAAACCGCTCGGCGTCGCCCACGGTGACCGGGCGACGGCGTTGCAGGGTCTGGGAGAAATTCAGCGGCATCCCGACGCTCTGGTAACTCAAGCCTTCGGGGGTCGCTTCGACAAATAACGGCAGGGTCTTGAAGTTGCTCGGGTTCTTGCGGATCAGCGTACGCGGCATGTCGGCTCCTTGCGTTGGCATCGGCCGCGAGCGGCGTCAGAGACTGCGTAGGACGTTGGCAACAGTCGCCACGTTATGGGCGAGGTGCAGCGGATTAATGGTCCCGACAATAGCACTGGCCACGCCCGTTTGCGCAAACAACAATTCGAAGCTGGCGCGCACCGGGTCAACGCCCGGCTCCAGGCACACATGGCCGCTGGCCAGGGCTTTTTTCACCAGAATCGCTTTGCCATGCGCCGCAGCATAGTCAATGACCGCTTTCTCGCCTTGTTCGTTCAGGTTGAACGTGACCATCGCGCAGTCGCCTTGCTCTAGCGCCTTCAAGCCGCCCTCGACGGTTTTCCCGGAAAAGCCGAAGCCACGGATCTTGCCCTCGGCCTTCAACGCCGCGAGGGTCGCGTAGACCTCGCTGTCATTGAGGATCGCCAGGTCGTTGCCGTCGGAGTGCACCAGCACCAGGTCGATGACATCCGTTTCCAGGCGTTGCAGGCTGCGTTCCACCGACAACCGCGTGTGGGCGGCGCTGAAATCATGGCTGGACTGACCGTCGACGAATTCCTCACCAACCTTACTGACAATCACCCACTCCTGGCGTTGGCCGCGTAATAGTGGGCCAAGGCGTTCTTCGCTGCGGCCATAGGCCGGCGCGGTGTCGATCAGGTTGATGCCCAGCTCGCGGGCCTGCCTCAGCAGCATGCGCGCCTGGTCGTCATCGGGAATCTGGAAGCCGTTGGGGTACTTCACCCCTTGGTCGCGGCCGAGCTTGACCGTGCCCAGGCCCAGTGGCGAAACCAGCAGGCCGGTGCTGCCCAAGGGGCGATGGAAGTCGTGCAGGGTCGGCAGGCTCATGGCAACAGTTGCTCCCAGGCCGGAACGCCCATGGGTGGCTTGGGCAGTTCGGGCAGTGGCGACGACGGACCGGGGCGGATGCCGTCCCGTTCGAAGGAGGCGATCACCCGATCGGCGAAATCCGGGGCCAGGGCCAGTTTGGTCGGCCAGCCCACCAGCAGCCGGCCTTCTTCCGCGAGAAAGGCGTTATCCGGACGGGTCAGCCCGGTTTGCAGCGGTTCGGCGCGGTCGACCCGCAACGTCGCCCAGCGGGCCTGGCTGAGGTCGATCCACGGCAGTAGTTGACCGAGTTCTTTTTGCGCGGTGGCGATCTGTTCGGCCGGCGTGCGGTTCACGCCCTCGGCTTCGGCGATGTCACCGCCCAGATACCAGACCCACTGGCCATCGGCGGCCGGGTGCGTGGTGACGGTGATGCGCGGCTTGGTGCCGCCGCCCAGGCAGTGGGCGTACAGCGGCTTGAGGCTGGGGCCCTTGACCATGATCATGTGCAGCGGCCGGCGTTGCATGGCCGGGCGGCTCAGGTTCAACGCTTCGAGCAGCGACGCGGTGCCGGCGCCGGCACTGAGGACGATGCGCTGGGCGCGGATTTCCCGGTCATCGACGTTGAGGCCGACCAGCACGCCAGCGTCGAGCAAAGGTTCGATCTGCGTGCCGGCGAGCAAACCGTCGCCGGCCAGTTCCGCCAGGCGCTGGACCAGGCTCGGCACGTCGATCACCAGTTCCGCCAGGCGATAGACCTTGCCCTTGAAGCGCTTGTCTTGCAGCGCCGGCGGCAATTGGTCGCCCTTGACCTGATCGACCCGGCCACGCACGGCTTTGCTGGCGAAGAAGCTGGTGAGGTTGCCGGCAATCGTGCCCGGCGACCACAGGTAGTGGGCCTCGGACAGCAGGCGCACGCCGGACAGGTCCAGCTCGCCATCGCCCGCCAACGCTTCACGCCAGCGGCGCGGCATGTCGGCAATGGCTTCCGAGGCGCCGGTCAGGGCGCCGTGCAGCGCGTACTTGGCGCCACCGTGGATGATGCCTTGCGACTTCACACTCTGCCCGCCACCGAGGCTGGCGCTTTCCACCAGCACGGTCGAAAAACCCTGGCGACGCAGGCGCGCATTCAGCCAGAGGCCGGCGACACCCGCGCCCACAATCAGCACGTCGGTGGAAATTACGGATGGCATGCAGCGACCTCGATGTTCAAGACGAGGGCGCAGTATACAGACTCAATTCGGACGTTAGTGCCCGGCGGTTTTCGAGAACAGTTGGATTACCACGACACCCAACACAATCAACGCCATCCCCAGCATCGCCGGCAGATCGAGTTTCTGCCCATAGATAAACAGCGCGGCGACGCTGACCATGACGATGCCCATGCCGGCCCACACGGCGTAGGCCACACCCACCGGCACGCTGCGCACCACCAGGGTCAGCATCCAGAAAGCGATGGCATAACCGACGATGACCAGTACCAGCGGCAGCGGCGTACTGAAGCCCTTGACCGCTTTCATCGAAACAGTGGCAATCACTTCGGCGCAGATGGCAATGGCCAGGTAGTAGTAGGCAGTCATGGTGTCGATCCTCGCTAACGTGGTGCTTTTCTGTGTTCGGCATTCTAGCGGTTGCCCAGATGCGGTAAAGTCATTACCTATCTGTTTTGAAGATGGGTTGAGCCATGAACGTGCAATGGAACCTGGAGCAATTGCGGCTGTTTGTCAGCGTCGCCGAGCAACGCTCGTTTTCGGCAGTGGCCCGGGAGCAGCGCAAGGCGCAATCGGCAGTCAGCAGCGCGATTGCCTTGCTGGAAGAAGACCTCGGCGTCAGCCTGTTTGAGCGTAGCAGCGGTCGCCAGCCGATCCTCACCGTCGCCGGGCAAACCCTGCTGGAAGAAGCCAAGGAAGTCTTGCGTCAGTGCGAGCGGCTCAACGGCCGGGCGCTGGCGTTGATGCGTGGCCAGGAAGCGCGGATTCGCCTGGCCCAGGATGAGGCGATGCCGTTCCAGCCGGTGATCGACAGCCTCGACTCCTTGGCCGAGCAATTCCCCAGCCTGGAGGTGCAGTTGTCCAATGGCACCCAAGGCGATGTGGCGCGCAAGTTATTGGAACGCCGCGCCGACCTGGGCTTGCTGTTCTATCACGAGCAAATCCCCGAAGCTCTCGAGCGACGGGTGTTGGGCAGTATTGAAATGGTCACGGTGTGCGGCGTCGGCCATCCGCTGGCGGAGTTGAAAGAGGTGACCTGCCAGCAACTGGCCCAGCACCGGCAATTGCTGATGGCTGCACAATCCAGCGTCTACCCCGGCAGCGAGCCGGCCAGCCCGCAGGTGTGGCGCGCCGACAGTTTTTATGTGATCGCCGAACTGCTGTTGCGTGGACTGGGGTGGGCCTGGCTGCCGCGCAACGTGGTGCAGTATTCCGGCTTCAACAATCAGATGGTCGAACTGGTCAGTGAGTGGACGCCGCCGGCGCTGGTGGTGGAACTGGTCTGGCGCCGGGACGAGCCCCTCGGGCCGGCGGCTCGGTGGTTGGCGGAACGTTTCGCCGTGCATCTGGCGATCAACTGAAAACCCGATAAACTCCGCCGCCATGAACAGAACTCTCTATAGCGCATTGTTTTACCTCGGGCTGCCTTTGGTGGCGATTCGGCTGTGGCTGCGGGCACGCAAGGCGCCGGCCTACGCCAAGCGCATCGGCGAGCGCTTTTCCCTGGGCCTGCCGGCCATGCAGCCGGGCGGGATCTGGGTGCACGCGGTGTCGGTGGGCGAAAGTATCGCCGCTGCGCCGATGATCCGCGCCTTGCTACAACGTTATCCCCAACTGCCGATCACCGTGACGTGCATGACGCCGACCGGCTCGGAGCGGATTCAAGCGTTGTTCGCCAACGAACCGCGCATCCAGCATTGCTACCTGCCCTACGATTTGCCCTGCGCCGCGGCGCGGTTCCTCGATCGCGTGAAGCCGAAGCTGGCAGTGATCATGGAAACCGAACTCTGGCCCAACCACATCCATCAATGTGCCCGACGCGGGATTCCTGTGGCGCTGGCCAATGCGCGACTGTCGGAACGCTCGGCCAAGGGCTATGGGCGCTTCCATAAGCTGACCCGACCCATGCTTGAGGAGATGAGCCTATTCGCGGTGCAGACCGAGGCTGAGGCCCAGCGTTTCCTGAAGCTTGGTGCTCGGCCGGAAACGGTGGAAGTCACCGGGTCGATCAAGTTTGACCTGACCATCGACCCGCAACTGCTCGAACGTGCCGCGCAATTGCGCGGGCAGTGGCAAGCAACGGAGCGTCCGGTGTGGATCGCTGCCAGTACCCACGAGGGTGAAGACGACGTGGTGTTGGCGGCGCATCGGCGTCTGCTGGCGAACCACCCCGACGCCTTGCTGATTCTGGTGCCGCGCCATCCGGAGCGGTTCAATTCGGTGTTCGAGCTGTGCCAGCAACAGGGCTTCGCCACTGTGCGTCGCTCCAGTGGCGAGACGGTTAACGCCAGCACCTCGGTGCTGCTCGGCGACACCATGGGCGAGTTGCTGTTTCTCTACGCCTTGGCCGACAGCGCCTTCGTCGGCGGCAGCCTGGTGCCCAACGGCGGCCACAATTTGCTGGAGCCGGCGGCGCTGGCCAAGCCGGTACTCAGCGGCCCGCACTTGTTCAACTTCCTGGAGATTGCCGCGCAGTTGCGCAGTGCCGGGGCCTTGGTTGAAGTGGACGACGCGCAAGGCCTGGCCATCGAAGTGCAGCGCTTGTTCGAACTGCCACGGGATGCCCTGCGCATGGCCGAGGCGGGGTTGCAGGTGATGCGCCGCAATCAGGGCGCGTTGCAGCGGTTGCTGGAGGGGTTGGGGCGGTTGATCGACAAATCCTGAATCCACCGTTGATCAAACTAATGTGGGAGCGAGCCTGCTCGCGATAGCGGACTTTCAGTGGGTGATAGGCCAACTGATACACCGCCATCGCGAGCAGGCTCGCTCCCACACAGTTTTGCGTTGACCATCAAGGCCGAGCCTTGAGCTGCGCCTCGGCCGCCTTGGCCAAGTCCGGTGGCAGGAAGTCCTTGTCCGGGTTGTAGTCGGCTTTCAGGTACCGCGCCAAGTCCTGCAAATCCCCTGGGTTCAACGTCCCCGCCGCTTGCTTCAAGCGCAGGTTGTCGAGGATGTAGTCGTAGCGGGTGTTGTTGTAGTTGCGCACCGAGGTGTACAGCTGACGCTGGGCGTCGAGCACGTCGACGATGTTGCGCGTCCCGACCTGGTAGCCGATTTCGGTGGCTTCCACGGCGCTCTGGTTGGAGATGATCGACTGCTTGCGCGCTTGCACTTGCTCGACGTCGGTGTTCACTGCGCGGTGCAGGTTGCGGGTGTTTTCCACCACTTGCCGGCGCAGTTGCTCGCGCTGCTGCTCGGACTGATCCAGGCGGGCGTAGGACTCGCGCACTTGCGAATTAATCAGGCCGCCGCTGTAGATCGGGATGTTCACCTGCAAGCCCACGGTGGTCTGCTCGACGTTGCCGCCGTAAGGTTGGCCGAACACGCTCGGGTTGCTGAAGCCCAGCGCATCGTTATCGCCTTTTTCGTACCTGGCCACCGCATCGAGGGTCGGCGCGTGGCCGGCCTTGCGTTGCTTGAGGGTTTCTTCGGCGGCGCTGACCGCGTAGTTGCTGGCCAGCAGGTTGAGGTTCTGCTTGGCGGCGGTGTCGACCCAGGCCTTGGCGTCGTTCGGCGCCGGCGGCAGGATCGGCAGGGTGTGGACGATGCCCTGGATCGAGTTGTACTGGCGGTTGGTCAGGGTGATCAGCGCTTCGAAGGCGTCGTCGACCTGGCGCTGGGCGACGATCCGGTTGGCCCGGGCGGTGTCGTAGCTGGCTTGGGATTGCAGGACGTCGGTCTTGTCCGACAGGCCGACATCGAAACGCTCATTGGACTGGTCGAGTTGGCGTTTGAACGCCGCTTCCTCGGCCTTGGTCGAGGCCAGGTTGTCCTGGCTGCGCAGCACATTGAAGTAGCTTTCCGCCGATTGCAGGATCAGGTTCTGCTCGGTGGCCGAAAGTTGCAGCGAGGCTTGTTCGTTGACGTCCTTGGCCGCCTGGAACTGGAACCAGCGGTCGGCGCGGAACAGCGGCTGGGCCAGGGTCGCCTGGTACGAGTGGGCGTTGCGGTTGGCGGTGGCCGAGGGCTGGTCGATCTGCGTCCGCACCGAGCTCAGGTTGGCCCCGCCCGACAGGTTCGGCAGCAATCCGGCGCGGGCCTGGGGCACCACTTCTTTCTGCGCGCCGTACTGCGCGCGGGCGGCGGCGAGGTCGGCGTTGTTGTCCACCGCTTCCTGGTAGACGCTCACCAGGTCGGTCTTGGTGGATAAGGGCGCTTCTGCTGCCCAAGCCATTCCGTTGGACGCACAAGACACGGCAAGGGCCAGTGAAAGTTTGCGCAGCATGAGGCGATCCCTGAAATTGATGGTACGAAGAAATATGAGCGTGCCAACGGCCGAGGCGCGGCATCGATCAGCGAGTGTAGTTGTGTGCACGAACGGCAACAATCCTGTAATTGCGCCATTCATCACGGTGTTTGCTCCGGTGTTGGCGTTCTTTGCCCGTTGTGTCTAGACTGGCCGGGTTCTTGTCGGGGTGCCTTGCTATGAGGCTGAGATCGAATAATTTCGGATCCCGTTGAACCTGATCAGGTTAGCGCCTGCGTAGGGAACAAGATTTCTCGTCACCCGGCGAGTCCTCTTGTGCTTCGTCCGGGATAGTGTTCGACCATCGAACACTGCCGTCGAGACTGAGCACAGCACCAGCCCTGGTGCGTCCGTGCCTTTCAGGTTCTGCTCCGACAATCCACTGCCTGGATGCTGTCTGGAGAGCCCGTGATGACCACAACACTAAAAAATGCGACCCACCTGAGTGAATCGGCCAAAGTCGACGAGCAGTCGGTCCAGCCCTTCACCCGTTCGCAAAAAGTCTACGTTCAGGGCTCTCGCCCGGACATCCTCGTGCCGATGCGCGAAATCAGCCTCGACGTGACCCCGACTGACTTCGGCGGCGAGATCAACGCGCCGGTGGTGGTCTACGACACCTCGGGCCCGTACACCGATCCGAACGTCATCATCGACGTGCGCAAAGGCCTGGCGGACGTGCGTTCGGCCTGGATCGAATCCCGTGGCGACACCGAGCGCCTGCCGGGCCTGAGTTCCAACTTCGGCCAGCAACGCCTGGCCGATGCCGAGCTGACCAAGCTGCGTTTCGCCCACGTCAACAACCCGCGCCGGGCCAAGGCCGGGGCCAACGTCAGCCAGATGCACTACGCGCGCAAAGGCATCATCACCGCCGAGATGGAATACGTCGCCATCCGCGAAAACATGAAGCTGGAAGTGGCCCGCGCCGCCGGCCTGCTGGACCAGCAACACGCCGGCCACAGCTTTGGCGCCAGCGTGCCGAAGATCATCACCCCGGAATTTGTCCGCGACGAAATCGCCCGCGGCCGCGCAATCATTCCGGCGAACATCAACCACACCGAACTGGAACCGATGATCATCGGCCGTAACTTCCTGGTGAAGATCAACGGCAACATCGGCAACAGCGCCTTGGGATCGTCCATCGAAGAAGAAGTGGCGAAACTGACCTGGGGCATTCGCTGGGGTTCGGACACGGTCATGGACCTGTCCACCGGCAAGCACATCCACGAAACCCGCGAGTGGATCATCCGCAACTCGCCGGTGCCGATCGGTACCGTACCGATTTACCAGGCCCTGGAAAAAGTCGGCGGCGCCGCCGAAGACCTGACCTGGGAGTTGTTCCGCGACACCTTGATCGAACAGGCCGAGCAGGGCGTCGATTACTTCACCATCCACGCCGGCGTACTGCTGCGCTACGTGCCGCTGACCGCCAAACGCGTCACCGGGATCGTCTCGCGGGGCGGTTCGATCATGGCCAAGTGGTGCCTGGCGCACCACAAAGAGAACTTCCTCTATACCCATTTCGACGACATCTGCGAAATCATGAAGGCCTACGACGTCAGCTTCTCGCTGGGCGACGGTCTGCGTCCGGGGTCGATTGCCGACGCCAACGACGCCGCGCAATTCGGCGAGCTGGAAACCCTCGGCGAGCTGACCAAGATCGCCTGGAAGCATGACGTGCAATGCATGATCGAAGGCCCCGGCCACGTGCCGATGCAGTTGATCAAAGAGAACATGGACAAACAGCTGGAGTGCTG